>OLRH01002177.1_pt1 | contig 9861 bp, 9 predicted proteins | sample 1672321 | NCBI WGS metagenome assembly OLRH01 (sample SAMEA3136671, study PRJEB25190) | human gut metagenome | reverse complement strand
AAGAAAATTGAAGAGAAAGCATACGCCATGACGCGCAAAGATACATTATAACCCGTAAGATGCGCTATAGACCAAAACATTACAAGCGCCAATATAAACTTGCACAAAGGTGATACAAACCTGTCATACTTACTACAAAAATTCTTTACTCCATCTCGAAATGACAGAAGTGTTGCCATAATTACCTAGCCCTCCTCTTTTTTCTTTCAGAACCTTTTGCTTTATCTTCATCCTCATAAAATTCTATGAGTTTCTTTAAGTTCTGATTATATTTAATGAGCTTTGGCTTCGCCTTCATGTATCTGTATGTATATAACACCCAGGCAAACAAAGCAAATGTCAGACATACCACAGCATAACTTCCTATAATTTCTCCTGCCAAACTCAGATAATCAAGTTCAGTCAGCTGTTCAACAATTGAAGCTATATTATAATAGATGTACGAAACAGCAACCACCACAAATAAAACCGTGGATGAAACAATAGTCTTCAGACAATTAAGTTTCACGTAATCGCTCTGAAAATATTTTCCCTTTTCCAGATCTTCCCTTCCAAGGGATTCTTTGTACATGGCGATTTTTGTCATTAGTATGACTTTTTCTTCATTAATCATCGCTTTTCTTTCTCCTTATATTGTCCACAAGGCGTAAAATGCCCATAACTAGCAGTATTATACCCCGATGAATATCAATTCGCAAGTTATATATTATAATTTAATTTCTGTTAAGCATGTACTGTATCTGTGTCTGCTCTCTACCATGTTGGACCACTGTAGTAATTATAACCGTCTTTGTATGACTCATATGTATCCATCTCACTATTTCGCTGATTTAAACTGTCGCCCTGTATCTCCTGGAGTTTTTCTTTTATCTTCTCCTCATCCGCTGAAGAAGTATTCCCCTGTTCTTCATCATCGTCATCAGGTTCATCCTGATCATCTGTTTTATCCTTATCGTCAGTTCCACCACCATTTTCCTGCTCCTGAACAGACTGCTTCAGCTGTTCTTCAAAATCATCGATCTCATCTTTCAGCGTCTGGGCATCCTTATTGTGTCCATCCTCGTCATCTCTGTGGGCACATCCATTTGCTACCAGTATATCCCTGGCATCGTCAAGGCGTTCCAAAGTCTCATCAAGATTCTCGGCTGTAACTGACTCAGGGTCTATCTGCTTCACGATTGAAAGTGCCAGGTTTATCCTTGTCATACAGTCTTTCTCACCACCCGGTTTGTATCCAAGAGCAGTCCTGTACTCGTCCTCAGCCCCCTGATAATCACCTTCATTATAATAGACATTGCCATTGTTATAATGATATACATACGGCTGGGTAAATCCCAGTATCTGATTCGCATCACTGCTTCTGTAAATTCCTTTATCATAGTTACTGATAAACCGCATGTTACATATGTAATTGACTGACAATGGCACCAGACATAGCACCCCCGCTATGCCAAGACCTGTAATAATCTTTTTTATCATACTTATTCCTTTCGCCAATCAATCTCTCTGCTCTTTCTCCTGATATCGACAAACTCCCACATCATAACCACAACCAGCATTGCTGCAAATATATAATATATATCAGCATATCCGGTTACTTTTCCATCTTTGCTCTCGGACACAGATTCCTTTTTTATCTTACTGATCGTGGAATCAATATTAGTACTGTCATTCATGTTGATATATTTAACACCTATATCACTTGCAATACTTTTCAGATTCTTCTCATCGATCACTGAAACCGCAGGTTTCCTAGGATATGAAGACGTATCCTCGAGGAGTTCCTCCCGGTCGGTATAATACGACTTCACATACATGTTGCCGCCCTCCGAAGTCCCATATCCAAGCACAGCCCCGCCATCAACATATTTTGCAGCCGACTTGAATGACTTTAATTTCTCTTCATTCGTTATCTCGCCGTCGCTTATAAAGAACACAACAACATTTCCATCAGCCTTTTCTCTTGCTCGCTTAAGTGTGTCAGTCATCATATCAATGCTGACATTCATCGAAGTTCCCTCAGCATACATCTCCTCAATCGGATACAACGAACCTATAACATCCTTTGCATACTGAGAATTATTTGTAAATGGTGACACTAGATTAGCATTGTTATTAAAGCTGATCACGGCAAATTTGGCACCGTCAAGTTCATCTATTATATCACTGCAATCCTTCTTCACCGCCGTAAGCCTCTCTGTATCACCATCGTAATCGCGTGCAAGCATGCTGATGGTGTCATCAACCACGAACAACACATATGTATCCAGTGTCTGAGAGCTTGAGCTTACATTATTACTCGGAACCATTATTCTCAAATTTATGAGAAACACAAGGACTATTGCTATTATCTGTCTGATGTATGCTATCTTACTGCGTTTCTTTAAACATATCATGCCAACACAGAGTATACTCATCAGCCAGATTGGTATTATTGGATCAATTTTCATAATTGTTCCCCACTTTATCTGTTTTATCCTGTTTGATTTGTTTTACTTTCTATTTGGCTTTCTTTTTGGCTTTCTATTTTACTTTCTGCTTTATTATCACAGCTTTATAACCTTGCCAATACCTATCATCATGATCAATATCGCCAGTACCGCTGCAAATGGCCATTCCACCTTTGATGTTTCCTGTGTGATCATCTTTGTGTTGACCTGATTTTTGCTGCTTTTCTCTATAGAGGACACGATCTGATCAAAAGTTCCTGATTCTTCCTCCATGAAAAACTGTCCGCCTGTACTTTCCACTGCATTCTTCATGGATTCCTTATTCTCGGCTGTCATCTCTTTGGTGCCAACTCCATACACAGTGACACCGTTATTTTTACATATCGAAGCGGCTTCATCGAGCGTAGCCACCGGCGTGCCCTGGATATCATTATCCGTTGAAAATATCATTATCTTCGTTCTTTCTTTATCCTTGTCTGAGAAATCACAGGCTGCAGCCGCAAGTCCATCGCCTATAAGCGAACTTCCTCTCTGCTCATTTCCAACCAACGTCCCAGATGTTATATATCCCTCATAATAAAGCCATTCATACAGATCACTCAATTCAGATTTGTACGTATCCGGGACTTCCTCGGAATTTCTCACTTCCAGACTTTTTGCTATCATATCCAGCTGGTCTTTTATAAACTCATAATCATCCGTAAGCGGAGACAACAGCACCGGACTTGTGTTAAAGATAACTATTCCAAACCGTTCCCCCTGCAGTTCATCAACTGTCCCTTTGAGTTCTTCCAGAAGATTCTCATTCAGGTAATCAACAGAAGTCGATATATCTATGCACAGCATAATATCCCTACAGTAGCGTTCATCCTGAACACGTTGTTTACTGTACGGCTTTGCTATCATTACAAATATCGCCACAACACCGACGATGCACAATACCAACAGGACTGCCATACTATATCTGTATATCATCAGTTTTTTCTTGAAATCCTCATCACTGCTGTAGATAGGTCCTGCGATCTTCTTGCCACCCTCATAGATGTGCTCTTTCTTCCTACGTTGTATGAATAAACTGATAATCATACCCAGCGCCACCGCAGCACCCAGCCAGATCACCCACATATATTTTATATCCATCGCTCTATCGCACTCCTTGTCCTGGCAAGAGAATTTCTGACATCACCCTCTGATTTACGCGCAAATTCCGGTGCGTAATACTCAGCTACCAGAGAATACAGATCAGGAATCCCCAGTGTTCCTATATCACAAAGTGTATAATTCTGAACCTTTATGCCTGTCATCTCATGCACAAATCTTCTTATACACATACTCATTTTCTGATATGCATGTCTAATATCCAGTCTGCCTGTGTCAAAGTCTGCGCCAATCGCATCAAGCTCGCCTATATATTTTCTTCTTATTCTGTCCTTATCGTCAGCTCCCAGTTCTCTCACCACAGGTTTTTGCGGTCTGTCAGAAAGCTTTTTGCGGATCAACACAATCCCCCAATATATCAGAGCTGTAAGCACCAACGCCCCTGCAACCACGATTGGCCATATCGCATATGAAAATGGTGCCTGAAGACTTACCGAACTCTCCATAATCAATCTCCTTTTTATCTGTAAACCGCAGTGCTCTCCTGTCTATGCCTGTTGAGCAGCTCCGCTATCTTCTCGTCCATATCATCTGAAGAATCAATAATCTGATATGTCATTCCTACAGACTTCATCTTCTCAGCACATTTCTCTGTGATCTTCTGCCTGCGCAATTTTTCATTTCGAGCAATTTTTCGATCCTCCATAATAAAATCTGGCAGATAACGCCTTGCAGCAATGTCATAAACCTTTTTCCCATTTATGTCCACATCATCTACACAGATCAACAAAATATCATGAACTGCCTTCAGTTGTTTTAACAGCCTGTCTGAAATATCATTCATTCCCTCCATATCTGTAACTATCAGAAATATCATCTTTCTCCTGATGTTTTTAGATATGAACTCCAGCGCCGCTTCAAGATCTGAATCATTATCCATTACAGTGTCACGGTCATACGCAGCCAGGATATTCTCCACATTTATAAGACCTGTCTTAAAAGGGAAATGCTGAATCGCTGTTTTATCTGAATATGTAGCGCTTATGTAATCTCCATTTACACTAACCATGCACGCCAGCGTCCCAGCGGCCATGAGCGCTACATCCTTTTTATCCTGTGTCTCGTTTGCATTTGCCAGCATTCTTCTGTTTGTGTCAAGCACCAGCATGATATTGTGCTTTTTCTCTGCAATATACTGTCTTACCAGCACTTTCTGACTACGGGATGTTGCTTTCCAGTCCACATCCTTTATATCATCTCCAGCAACATATTCCCTGAGCTCATCAAAGTTCATACTTCTGCCCTTATATATCGAATTGTAAGAACCATCTATGATTCTTGATGTGGCTCTTGTGGTATAAATAGTCTTAAGACCTTTCATATTTCCCTGCACGCGGGGAACATATGTCATCTTCATATATATCACCCAATCTCTCTATATCATTTTGGATCACGCCACCAGCTATCATGGAGTTTTCACTGAGTTTACAATTGCATCTATGATCTGTTCCACCTTGACATCGTCTGCCACTGCAGCAAATGTCATCATTATCCTATGCCTCAAAATAGAATAGCGTAATGACTTGACATCGTCTGGCACACAGTATCTCCTTCCATTTATAAGTGCAACTGCCTTCGCCGTCTCCATAAACGCAATTGCGGCTCTTGTGCTCGCCCCCATGGCAACATACTGTGACATCTTAGGATCCATGAATTTGTCAGTATTTCTGGACGCCTGCACTATATCTACAATATATTTCTTTATAACGGGATCTATATACACTCTTTTACACATATTCTGGAGATATATCACGTCATCTATCGAAGCAACTGCGCTAACATCAGTGAACACGTCTGCCTCCACCCTGTTGAGTATCTCCATCTCATCCGCAGGACATGGATATGTCAATGTCTCCTTAAGGAGAAATCTGTCAAGCTGAGCCTCTGATAACACATATGTACCCTCTGACTCTATGGGATTCTGCGTGGCAATGACAACAAATACATCCGGCAGTTTATATGTCTTTCCGCCTATACTGATCTCTCTCTCCTGCATAGCCTCAAGCATGGCACTCTGAGTCTTTGCACTGGATCTATTAATCTCATCGAGAAGCACAAAATTAGAATATACCGGGCCGATCTTATCCTCAAATGTATTGGTGGACATATTGTACATCTGTGTTCCTATTATGTCGCTTGGAATAAGATCCGGTGTACACTGTATTCTCGAAAACGAACCGTTTACAGCCTCTGTCATCACTCTTGCCGCTGTAGTCTTAGCAAGTCCAGGTACGGACTCAAGCAGCACATGACCATTCGTCATCATTGCAACAAGAAGTGAATAACCTAAACCTGGCTGTCCCACCACCTTGCTGTTATAATATCCAAGCAGTTTGTTTATAATTTCAGCTGCCTTCTGAACCTCTTCATTAGAAATTTCTCGCATCATATCGTTGTTATCCTGCATATCTACTCTCTTTTCTCTCTTTTTTATTTTCTCTCTTTTTTATTTTCTCTCTTTTCTTTTTTGCATTCTTTTTTAGAATACATCCTTATCTATACTGATCATTATCACATATACCACTATATTCATATTCTTCGTATTTTCATCACTAAGATATACCAATATTCCACTCAACTCAAGTTAACAAATATAAATACTTATAAATGTCTTATGAACAAAAAAGTGACCAGGGGTTACCTGGTCACCATAATGAGGGGAGAGAGGATTCAAATAAATGAAAACTCTACTCTCACATATTAACTTATGATTCTATATAAGTCAACTGTTTTTTTATTATTTTGCAATATTTGCGATTTTCAGCATCAATCTGCATCTGCTACCCTTGTGTTGGCACTTGCGTAGCTTTCCGGATTACGCTGTTTTATGATTTTTACCACAAACACGAAAAGTACCATCATCGCTACAAATATCGGAAGCATTACAAACCACTTAACATGCAAGAAATAAGTCATAGGTCCAACAATCGCATATGCCACAAAAGACATTACTGCAGCCGCAATTGCATATGGAAGCTGTGTTGTCACATGATTTACATGATTACACTGTGCTCCTGCTGATGCCATGATCGTGGTATCAGATATCGGTGAACAGTGATCTCCACATACAGCGCCAGCCATACATGCTGATATTGATATGATCATAAGATTATAATCTGTTCCTTCAAATACCGCGCACACTATAGGTATAAGTATTCCAAAAGTTCCCCAGGATGTTCCTGTTGCAAATGCCATAAAGCATCCTACTATGAATATAACTGCAGGCAGAAGACTGAACAGGCTTCCCGATGCTGAAGACATTGCGTTCTGAACAAATTCCTTCGCACCCATCATGTCTGTTGCACCCTTAAGTGTCCATGCAAAAGAAAGAATAAGGATTGCAGGAACCATCGCCTTGAACCCTTCTGGGATTGCCTCCATACATTTACCGAAATCAAGCACACCTCTTACTACATATAACAGGATTGTTATAAGGAGTCCAAATAAACTTCCCATTGCCAGTCCAACTGATGCATTACTATTCGAAAATGCCTCAACAAAATTTGTTCCGTCAAAGAATCCACCAGTATAAATCATTCCTATTATACAGCATACAACAAGACAGATAATCGGTATGATCAGATCAATAACCTTGCCATTGCTATTTACAACATCAGTCTCCTCAGCCGTAACCGTCTTCTTTCCATCACCCGCTGAAAGAAGATCACCTTTCAGCGCATTAAGCTCATGTTTCTCCATCGGTCCAAATTCGACCTTCATAACTATCATTGCTACCATCATTGCCAAAGTGAGGAATGAATAGTAATTATAAGGTATAGCCTTTATAAAAAGTCCAAATCCATCCTCGCCTTTTACAAAACCACTGACGGCCGCTGCCCACGAAGATATCGGTGCAATAATACATACAGGTGCTGCTGTTGCATCTATTACATAAGCAAATTTTGCTCTTGATATTCTATGCTTATCAGTTACCGGCTTCATGACACTTCCAACCGTAAGGCAGTTGAAATAATCATCAATAAATATAAGCACTCCCAAAAGCACTGTGCAGAGCTGTGCCCCCTGTCTTGTCTTAATATGAGTTGCTGCCCAGTCGCCAAATGCCTTAGAACCACCAGCTTTATTCATAAGTGCAACTATCGTTCCCAGAATAACCAGGAAAATAAGTATTCCCACATTTGACGCATTTGACAGCTGTGCTATGAGTCCATTCTGTAATACATTCGTTATACTTCCTGTAAAGCTGAACCCTGAAGCGAATACACTTCCAATTACAATTCCAATAAAAAGTGAACTGTAAACTTCTTTTGTGATAAGCGCCAGGCTTATAGCCACTACAGACGGCACTAAAGCCCAAAATGTGGCATACTTTGATGGTGACGGAATTTGGTCAACATAGATCGACGCAATTCCTAGTCCCGCGATAATAAGAATTATCACGGCGATAGCAATGAGATTTTTCTTACTGCTCTTCATTAGTAATCCTCCCTGTTTTTTATCGTATTTGTATAAGATAATACATTGTAGGGCAGATAATGTATTATCACGTCACATAAATAAAGTTATATCATATAACACCATTCTTTGAATAGTAGTAATCGTATTTTTATTGTCAATTCAACAAAATCAATTATTTGACTGTTTTTAATCATTTCAAATTCATAACACTATGTGCAGCACTGTTTTGCAGTGTTTTTAATGAGTTATTTGGTCAAAAACAGTCAAAATTTATTATATATATGTGAATATGACGGAAAACGTTCAACACCTATTGCATATTCTTTTTTTTTGTCATATTATCATCTTGTAAACAAGAGATACAAGAAACAAGCCATCTAAAACATGACTTCATAATTGTAAATAGATTTACAGATACAATTTCATAAAATGACAATTTACTATTTTTTGTTATTTACTCCCTTTTGTAGTCAGTAATGACTACCCCAAATCCCTTAATTGGCGCAGTCGCCTAGCGGCTGCGCTCCTCCCTTAAACTATAAGGAATACATTACAAAGGATACCTTAGATAAAGAGAGTAAAAGCTAGTTTATGAGACATTTATCCCATATCAGCTCACAAAAAAACTTATATATTATATAAAGAAGCGGAATCATGATTGCCTAAGATTGATTCCGTTTCTTTTATTTTATATTTTCCTCACCCCTGGTTATTGCGTGTCTGGGTAGTGCATATCTGTACGTTACATGTCTGGTTATTGCATGTCTGGTTATTGCGCTTCTGGTTATTGTGCTTCTGGTTATTGTGCTTCTGGTCATTGCGCAACTTAATTCTGCGCAACAGCGCTTTGTTGTCTATGTTTTTGACTATTTAGGACTATATACGCATATCTGTACATTCTTTATTCATTTATCAATCGTTTTTCGAGTCATTTATGGTCAAAAACAGTCATAATCACCAACTTATATGGCATTATAGCGTAAATACGCCCTGACCTATTGCAATATTTTTTTATTTATCATATTATCAACTTGTAAACAAGAGATACACAAACAAGCCATAGCAAGTATGTTTTTACAGGCTATAACATGTGTTTACACTAAGAATTTTATTACATCGACAATTTACTATTTTTTGTTATTTACTCCCTTTTGTAGTCAGCAATGACTACACCCCCAATCCCTTAATGGCGCAGTCGCCTAGCGGCTGCGCTCCTCCCTAAAATCTTATGGATATAACAGGGTATACTAAAAGAGAGTAAAAGCTTGTCTATGAGACATGTTTCCCATATTAGCTCACAAAAAACTTATATATAAAAGAAGCAGAATCATGAATGCCTAATCATGATTCTGCTTCTTTATATATATTTTTTTTATTCTTTTATCTATTCCTTTATCTATTATCTATATTATTCCTTTATAAATCCTTTAAAATTCTTCTCTACCAGCTTTCTTGGTACCATCACCTGATGATCACAACCCGTACATCTAAGTCTAAAGTCCATTCCTACTCGAAGGATCTCCCAGGAATTTGCTCCGCATGGATGAGCTTTTTTTAGCTTAACTATCTGTCCAACATTAAACACCATATTCACAACCTCCTATTATATCCTCAACTTATTCCTCAACATATTCTCCATACTAGACACTAAGACTCTATGACTCTCTATATTATCACTCTTGATGCTATCACTTTATAACTCTCTATATTACCAACTGCATAAAATACAAAAAGCTGAAACTTAAAAGTTTCAGCTTTTTGTATCTAGTGCCCAAAGCTGGAATCGAACCAGCGACACGAGGATTTTCAGTCCTCTGCTCTACCAACTGAGCTA
>OLRH01002174.1_pt1 | contig 9865 bp, 6 predicted proteins | sample 1672321 | NCBI WGS metagenome assembly OLRH01 (sample SAMEA3136671, study PRJEB25190) | human gut metagenome | reverse complement strand
CGGCGGCGCCGATCTGGCAGAGGCCGACTCCGTGTCCCCATCCGGATCCGTCAAGGACCAGTCTGTCGCCGACCCATTTTATGTCAAAGGCGGAGCTCTTGAGATGGGATTCGGACAGCCAGCGGCGGATGATCAGTTCCTTGCCGATGACCATTGTCTTCTTGTCGCCGACCACCTTGAGCCTTTTGAGCCTTCCGGACGGGCCTCTCTCGATCGGGACGAGGTCACGGATGGTGCCGAAATCTATTCCGGAGCGTCTGCGGACAAGTTCCGAGACATCCGTCCTTGAATATTCAGTGGTCCATCTGTAGAAGTCTTTCGTCTCCAGATCGTAGTCGTTAAGCACTTGGGAGAGAATCTTTTCGTCCTTGGTGTCGCAGAAAACGTCGCCTCCTTCCGCGCAGTCCGGAGTGTCCGGGAGCGGCTGGAGGTAAGGGTAATCCTTGTCTTCCCAGCAGGTGCTGAATATCTCCATACGGCCTCCGCAGCATTTTGAGAAGCGGGCGTCGCATATCCGGCCTTCCGAGGTGAGCACAAGACCCCAGGTCTGGTCTATGGCCTTGCGGACAGTGTCGCCCACGGCCATCGTGAGACCTTGGTAACGCTGGCAGTGATCATCGGCGCAGACATCGAAGAGGGTGTGGTCATCGTGGTCGAACCATTTGATGTACTCCTCCTCGCCGCCGGTCGCTGAGTTCACTTCGGTGGTCACGGGACTCACTTCTGTGGTCACTGAGCCTGTCGAAGTGACCGGATTCCGACGGTGCTCCACCTGCGCCATAACCCAGGAACGGGAAATGACAGCGTGCGCCTTGAGGAACTCCAGTCCGGCCGAAGCCTTCATCTCAGACGAGATGACACTAAGCAGATAGTCCTCAACTCCAACAATATTCACGGCCGTGACCTTGTCCCCGTCCACGATGAACTTGAGAGTTCCCGCGAACTTCTGGGTCACCTTCCTTTCCCAATGGAAATCCACACCGATAGTCACTCCGTAAAGGATGAACGACGGCTCGGCGAACATAGTGGCCTCAGTCTGAGCCTCGAAGACCAGTTCATCGTAAAGAACTCCGTTGTAGGAAATGCGTCCCGCCGAATATTCGACTTTCTGCCGTCCCGCCCCGTCGGAAATGATCTCGAACTCGATCGCACTGCCGGACATTATCCCGACCTCCAGCCTGCGCTGGGTTCTGGTCAGCCTCCAGATGATGCCTTTCTCTGTCTCCCCGCTGACGGTTATCTCACGGACAACCGCCGTAAGAAGCTCTGAGTCAAGTTTGTCGTAATCCTCACGTTTAGGAGCCACAAACACACCTCCCAGATCAGCGCACCCTGGACTCATCGCCAGATGATCCGCACCGGTGGAATAATAGTTGTGCGGACGATGCTTATCCCTGAATATCACAATGGAGCGATATTCCCCGTTATGCGTCCAGGCGAACAGGTTGATTTTCGGCTCATCCGAGTCCTCCGGCACCGGAGCGCAGTCCATAAGCCGGTAGAAAAGCTTAGCCACGGATTTCGCCGTGCCGCCGCAAAGGACGAAGACTCCGTTGGCATATTCATTAAGATGGAAGAGCTTGGCTTCCTTGACGTTGGTGAAATATTCCAGAGTATTGACATCGCCGGCCGCCAACAATCCGTCCACCCTGTTCTGGAGAGGCATTAGTCCTTGCGGACAAGCCTGGAAATGCTGATGGTCAGGCGCTGAAGCCCCACTCACAGGACCGTTGTAGAACCCGAGATATTCATTGTGCGCGCTGACAAAGTCAAGAAGGTCTTGATAACGGTGCCAGATGGATTGCCGCGTGTGCTCGAAACTTGAGATCACGAGATGCGACGGGAAGATCGGGTACGGGTTCAGCGTGACGCGGTATTTCCGTCCCTTGCGCCCCTCGAACTCAATGTGGGTCTGCTGCGCCGGGCGGTTCTCAGGGCAGAGGAAGCAAGGCCTCTCGCTGAGAGACTTAGGGTCCAGGGCCGCCTCGGAAGAAATCTTGCGGCAAGGGTTATGCTGGACGATGATCTCCAGTCCTCCGACATCCAACCGTTTGGTTTCCACCTTCTTGAGGTCACGATAGTTCTCGGCGGCAAGAGGCCAGACCGACAACTGGTCCTTTATGAATTTGTCAATGTTATTGTCCATCAGAGCAAAGCCAGTAAAGTGTCCTTGATTGATTTGAATTCCTGCTCAAAATTCGGAGTGAACAGTCCCCGCGCCAGATTCGACTCGATCTCGGACATATTCCAGTAGCGTCCTTCGGTGACCTCGTCATTGTCAGGCTTCAAAGTGAAGTTGCCGACGGTGGCGAAGACGCTGACCAGTTCCTTCTCGCGAGCCGACTCCCAAATGTAGGATTTCAGGAATATCGGATTGAAGTCCCTGAATCCCAGTTCCTCAGAGGCCTCGCGGTAGAGCGCCTCTTCAAGCGTCTCGCCGTAATCGACGTGACCGCCGACGGCCGTGTCCCAACGCCCCGGAAGAAGATCCTTCTTCATCGAGCGTTTCTGAATATACAGACACCCCTCCCGGTTGATGATGTGAAGATGGATCACCGGATGCATCAGCTTCGAGCCATCGTGCACGGACTGCCTGGTGGCCTGTCCGATGACAAGGCCGTTCTCCTCCACGACCGGGACCATCTCGCCCGTAGGACGTGGACGGTCACCGGGATTGTCGGCCGATGGCAAAGGCATAACCGGAGCCGGGGAAACCGGGTAGATCAAGTCAAACATAACGTCAAGCTATCGCCAAAAGGATCAGCAACTGGGCCACAAGCACCCTCATAAACATCGACAGAGGATAGACGGTGGCGTAGTTCACTGAAGGATAATCCGTTCCGTAAGCCCCCTGGGTGAACGCCAGGACGGCGGGATCGGTGGTACCACCGGAGATCAGACCGCAGATCTGGTAGAAGTTCAGCTTGCAGACATATCTTGCGATGAGGCCGATCGTGCAGACAGGGATGAAGGTGATGAGCGCTCCGTAAAGGATCCACCAGTAACCTCCGTCCAGGATCGAACTTACGAAGTTCTGTCCGGCTCCCAAACCGACGGCCGCCATAAAGAAGGATATTCCTATCTCCCTGACCATCAGATTGGCGCTTTGGGTCGTGTAGGTCGTGATCTTCCACTTAGGGCCGAAGTAGCCAAGCAGGATCGCGATGATGAGCGGGCCTCCGGCAAGTCCCAGCTTTATAGGCTGAGGAATGCCTGGGATGGCGATAGGAATTGAACCGAATATCACACCAAGAGCGATTCCAAAGAAGATCGGGATAAGGTTCGGGTGGTTCAAAGTCGAAGTCTGGTTACCAACAAGATTGGCTACCTCCTCTATTCCGAGCTCCGGACCGACAACCCTCAACACATCGCCCATCTGGAGGATGAGGTTAGGTCTTGCGACAAGGCCGACACCGGATCTTATGACTCTGGTGACACTGACCCCATAATTAGCTCTGACATTGAGACTTCTGAGGGTCACTCCCGTAAGGTTCGTCTTGGTGACGGTTATCTTCCTGTTCACCATCCTGGCATCCAGCTGCTCCCAGTCCTGAAGGTGCATCGGAACCTCTTCTCCGAAGGTGATCCTAAGCGAGTCCACATTCTTCTGAGAAGTGACGATCAGAAGTTTGTCTCCTTTCTGGAGAACGGTATCAGGCCCGGGAACGGACATGAGCCCGCCGCGAAGTATTCTGGAGATCACGATGGAATTGCCCAGATCCTTGGTGGCGTCCTTGATTGTCATTCCGAAGACCGCGGGATTCTCGACCTCGCAGTGCATACGCCTTGCCACATCCTCATTATTATCCTCATTGTCAAGGACTTCCTTCTCCTTATTGAGATCAACTTTGAATATCGCCTTGAAGAACATCATCAGAGCGATCACAAGCAGAACTCCCAACGGGTAGGCCACAGCGTAGGCGGAAGCCAGCCCGGAGGTCGCCGATGTGATGTCAGACGCCAGATAGTTCTCCGCGCGCATTGAATCCGCCATCGTCTGCTGGGCGGCACCGAGTCCCGGGGTGTTGGTCACGGCTCCGGACATCACACCGACCATAGTCTTGAGATCCTCGCCGGTGATGAAATGGATCGCCACGGTGACGGCCACAGCCAACAGGACAAGGGCGACCGCAAGGATATTCATCTGAAGTCCGCCTTTCTTGAAGGAGTGGAAGAATCCCGGGCCGACCTGAAGGCCTATCGAGAACACGAACAGGATCAGGCCGAAGTCCTTCATAAAGTTCATCACGGTCGCGTCCACCCTGAGGCCGAAATGACTCAACAGGATAGCCACGAACAGAATCCACGTGGAACCGATGGAGATGCCTTTGATCTTGAATTTGCCAAGGTACAGTCCGATCGCGATCACGACTGCGAAAACTAGAATCGAATGGGCTATTCCAGCCCCTAAAAACAAATCTCGCATATCTAATTAAAAATCTATCCGCGCGCAAAAGCACGGTTTGTCTTCAATTTTACCTTCTATGAAATATTTCTTTTGTCCGTCAATATCCTCAACACTTCTGAATATCCTGACAACCTCCCCAGGCTTCGTCTCCTTGATGAAGTTGATGCTTATGCTCCTGACAGGGTTGCCGGCGACCTCTTCATAGTCAATGCAGTCCATAGCCCAGACCACGTAGCGGGCATTGTTGGTGTGCCCCAGCACATCGATGTCTGAATATGCCGCCTTGTGGCAGCCGACTTCCTCCGCGGGGATATTCTTAGGCATCACGACCTTGCCGCAAGGGATCTGGATCGCATTGTCAGGGCACTGGGTGGTCGCCGGGACCATATTCAGAACCTCATCGCTGCGCACCAGCCGCCGGGTCTCGACATTCATCACTATCCACGAAGAGGTGCAAAGCACCTGCGCCTTTGATTTGTCGGCGAAGTCCGTGTCGCCCTTCCTTCGGAGCTCGAAGTCACGCAGGAAGAACAGGCCGTCCTGTCCCTTGTGCCAAGTGTAGAGGGTCGTCTCGTCCGTCCATTTCGGAGGGTTCAGAAAATCCATCCGCATCCGTGACAGAACCCAGGCCGTGTGATGCCTCTGAAGGTCGTCATAGCCGAAATGAAGCGCCTGGGCCGCCAGATACGCCATTTCCTGGGCGTGATCCATAAACGCGGCCGGCTTCAGGCGGAACGATGCGTCCGTGTCGTAGCACGGGATCGTTATGTCAGTACTGAACCTATTGTCTGAAACGTTGATCTTTTCCATAGTCCTAATGATTTATAATCCTCAGTTCCTCAGGGGTGTATAGGATCGAGTCAATGAAATCCGGAGCGATGTGGGCGAGGAGTATGAATATTCCGAGAGCCACCAGCGCCAAACCGATGAGGCTGGCCGCCACGATTAGAACCACTTTCCAAGCACGGTTTCTCGTCTTGTGACTTGTCTCCTCCTCATTTTTTTTCTCATCTTCTTTCTCATTTTCGGCTCCGGTGTCAGATTCATCGGTCGGAGTGTCTGTTTCCTCGGTCACAGAGCCTGTCAAAGCGACCGGTGCAATCGGCTCTCTGATGGGAACCGGATCCGCCACCAGCTCCCTAAGCGCCGCCACACTCTGCGCCACCTCGTCCGGAGTCTCCTCGTGAGTCTTCAAAGACACCGGCTCCAGCCCTACCCCATAAGGATAGATGTCCAAATCCTCGTCAGCGATAAAAAAGAACGTGTTCTCCTTAGTCGCCCTCAACCGGCCGAGCCCGGGGAATATCACGACCTTCTTTGCCTGCAGCGTTGTCCTCAGCCCGGCGATAAACTCCCCAAGGATTCTCTTTGAAGTCTCAAGATCCGTCCCGTTGATCTCGGCATAGAACTCCGCCATCATCTCCTCGTTTCCTGATCCGCGCTGCCTGAACGACAGTTTTCGGTAAGGAGGATTGATGGTGTACCCTTTGTCAGAAAAAGTAGAGGGCATCACCTCGGAGACGAAAGTCCCCAAGCCAGGCAACGTAACCTCATCATTGTCAAGGATCAGCCCCTTGACCATATCTGAAAACAAGTCTATGTCCATTTTCCTCCTCCGAGAAATTCACACAAAGGTACACAAAAAAAACTACAAAAAAATTTGCACTAATCAATTTTTGTTGTACCTTTGCACTCCCGAAAGGAACAAACAACCGAAAAGGTTGACAAAATTCCTCAATAGCTCAGTTGGTTAGAGCACCTGACTGTTAATCAGGGGGTCGTAGGTTCAAGTCCTACTTGAGGAGCCAAAGCGGACAAATCATCAGAAATGACGGTTTGTCCGTTTTTCTTTTCCTCATAACTCATTGATTTCAAAGAATATTGGGGTCAAGTCAAAAGCCGGGGCAAGTCCAAAGCCAGAGCAAGTCCAAAGCCCTGTGCTAAAAGAACCGGCTTGCCCCTCCCACGACGAAAGACCTTTTCAACTTCGTTGCAATTGGCGGGAACATCCACAGCCACTTAAGCAACATCAGGAGTGGTTCACTGTTCCTGACACCTCGCTGAAATCGGTCTTGAGGAACAAAGTCCATGACTGTACGGCCATCAGACAGGCATGACCGTTCCCGCCAACTATAAACATAAGTGGCCGGCATCAACATGATGCGGAATCGCGCACGGGAAGGAGAGTTTCTTCTTTCTATCACTGCGCATCATGTTCGCACAATAAGGAAGAAATCATATTCATAAACACCTTGAGGCGGCTTGCAATCACCAAGGCATAAAGGCTTGCCAACAGGCACATGGCTTCTTTGATTTTTCTTTATTGTAGATAATGGCTATCTTTGAGAAAAGAAGGATTCAGACGAAATGGGACGACTTGTCCCGAATTGTGAATATGAACGTGCGGGTGTGGTCATGAATCAAAAATGAATTCAATAAAAAAGCAACTATTAATATGACTGGAAGAAAGATTTTACTTGTAGTGGATGCGCAGAGGGACTTCATTGACGGATCTCTGGCCGTGCCGGGAGCAGAGGCGATCATTCCGGAGATAAACGGGATCAAGAACGGAGCCGATCTTGTGTATTTCACTTTGGACTGGCATCCGAAGGATCATTGTTCGTTCAAGGCAAACGGTGGTCAATGGCCAGAGCACTGCGTTCACTACACTTTAGGGGCAAGTCTCGCCGACGGGCTGCTGGACGGGCTGGAGGAAGCGAAGACAAGATTCATCCTGAAAGGGCAGAACAAGGAGAGGGAGGAATATGGAGCGCTGGCGGCCGTGACAGCCTCAAACCAGAGTCTGTTTCTGGCAGGGGACGAGGTCACCGTCTGCGGAATCGCCTCTGAGTTCTGTGTTTTGGAGACCCTCAAGAATGTCTTCCGGCTGAGCCAAGAGGTTGGATTCGACGTGAACGTATTCCTGAAAGGCACCGTCGGATTCGACAGCACCCCGCTATTGGAATGGATGGCCGGAAACGGCGTAAAGGAATATTGAACTTTTATTCCTCCCTTACGACAGGAGGAGCGAGAGGAACAAACGACTCCTCGTCAAAGTTTTCCATCTGGTTTTCGTAGTAGGCTTGTGACGCGGCCGAACGGTTGATCTCATCGTAGGCCACAAACGCCTCGAAATCATATTTCCACCCGCTTGGCTCAGACAACTTCATGATTCTCTTGAATATGGCCTCACGCGAAGGAGCGTTGAACCCGCCGGCATTATGTCTCATGATGCTGTAGTCCGTCGGCCTGTAGGCGCCGTATCTGAACGTCAGGCCGCCATCGTAGATTCCGACCTGACCGGAATAGCGCGGATCTGAAAGGAAATGCGCCCAATGGATTTCCTTGGGATCGTTCGTGACATCGGCGTTCGGGTAGAAACCGTATTTGGCGAACCATTCCTTGTGGCTTTTCACCTTGTCCTCGGTGATTGTCTTTTCGTAGAAATATTCATCCGCAAGCTTAGCGAACCCGTGACCGCCCGCCTCATGGCGAAGAACCTTCCCGAAAGCTTCGGTGTTGTAGCTGACAACCGGGATGTAGGCTATAGCCCTGCCGTCCGACCACATGTAGGTTGTACCGGCATATTTCGAGGAATTCAGGATCACCAGTTCAAGCGTGTTTCTCACCGTGAGCCAACTGATCCCATCTACCTTATAGGCATAATGCCAGACCTTGCTGTCATTGCCTCCGATATAGGTTCCCGTTCCGAACTTGCTCGCAAAGGCCGTGCTGCCGTCAAAATTCCGCCCGTCCGACTCGACCGCGACAGAATACACATCGAACCTGTCCCGGAATGACCGGTAAGGCTCCTCGGCGAAAAACTCCTCCATTGTCCTGTCGGCCCATTTGTCAAATGATGACATTGCCTCCCCTTCCGAAGCCGTAAGATCATCCTTGGTGAAGCCGTCTCCCATGATCACTATCTTTATTCCGTTGCCGACAGAATGGGTCTGGAGGGTGTGCACTATTCCTTCCTGAAAAATCACAACTTTTTCATGAATACCGGCAGCCTTGTTCACGATTCCGACCACCGCGCTTCTGGCACTCTCTCCCTCGTTCCTGTCACAATGAAAGACAAGTTCATCCTGACGCATCGCCCTGGTCTTCAACCCTGAATATCTCAGCCAGGACGCGGCGTCCTCTGGAATATCCACGGAATAGTCAACGTCAGCAGACACAGTGACGGCAATCTCTCCCGCGCCTCTTGACATTGAATATGTCTCCTGAGGAGTGATGACGTTGCCCTCTACGAAATCCAAGCACCTTACGATGGTCTTCGAATCATCATATACAAGCACCACAACCTCACCGCCAGTGAACGGGGAAGGGGAGGTCACCACAATTTCTCCTTCCGAGTCATTGTTCCTTTTGACGTCCGCCTTCCATCCATTCTGCGCAAACGCCTTGACCACCACGCTTCCTGTGGCATTAAGGATCTTATATACAACAGACCTTGTCTCCCCGGCATTGAATCTGAATGTTCCGTAGTCCGGAAACCGGATGCTCAGATCCGAAGACTTCTTGGCGAGTTCGAACACGGTTCCATCCATAAGTGTGACGGTCACAGTGTTACCGTTGTCCGTGACAGAGGAGAAGAACGAGTCCCCGTCCTCACCGGTTGCCTTCGACAATTTCGTCCAAGTCTTTCGTCCATCATAAGAGACGTACCACCAGCCGTCTTCTATCTTCAATTCCGGAGCGGTGCCTCCCGCGTTTATCCGGTTGCCTGTACCGGAACCGTCGTAAATCCATTCACCATCTACGGTCCAGTAATACTTCCCGTCGGTGTGCTGTCTTATTCCGATCACAGGAGAATGACCGTCCTTTCCATTGTAGATGGTTACCGTGCCGCTTTTGCTGAACGTGATCGAGTACCCGACAACAGTCCCCTCCTTAATGACTTCCACCACGCCTGTCACGTAGTCATTGCCTTGCAACGCGTTGACGATGGTGCGCAATGTCTGCAGATCCTGATTGAATCCACGGCATTGCTCTTCCAAAGCCGCTATCCTGGCTTCATTCTCGTTGACTTTGTTCCAGATCTCAGAGTCATCGTATTTACAGGACACAAGTCCTGCAAGCATAACAAAAATAACACACAGAGCCTTTTTCATTTCAGTAAAATTATGCGACAAACAATCTATAAAGTTAGACATTATTCCCGGAATATGTAAGCGTAAAGTAATGTTGAAAAAACAAGTTGCATCAATCGATAAATTTGAATACATAGAATCACCCTGAACATCAATATATTGCAAATTTAAAGTGATGAAGGTCATTTTTTACATTTTACAAAAACATGCTGTCGTAAATTTTGCAAAGATATTCAAAGAGTTTTGTCTTTTTCAAAAAGTTTGGTAACTTTGACATGCCGTCCGTCAAACCGTGTCGGACGGCATCCGGTCCCATAGCTCAGTTGGTTAGAGCATCTGACTCATAATCAGGGGGTCGTAG
>OLRH01002166.1_pt1 | contig 9880 bp, 8 predicted proteins | sample 1672321 | NCBI WGS metagenome assembly OLRH01 (sample SAMEA3136671, study PRJEB25190) | human gut metagenome | reverse complement strand
TGACGATGATCTTCGGTATGCTTCCGCTGATGTTCTCCTCCGGTGCAGGTGCCAATGGTAACAGTTCGCTGGGTACGGGTGTTGTGGGCGGTATGGCAGTCGGGACACTGGCATTGCTCTTTGTCGTTCCGGTTTTCTACATCATCTTTGAGTTTTTGCAGGAGAAAATCCGCAAACCGATGGAAGAGGAACCAGATGTGCAGGTGCTTTTAGAGAAAGAAAAGAGTGAAGTTGAACGCGAACGTAAATAAATGAAAGAAAGAATGAAGAAGAATATCATCACATTAGTTGCCATCAGTCTGTCGTTGAGCGGTTGTGGCATCTATACCAAATACGAACCTGCCACTGTCGTTCCCGACGATCTTTACGGCGGGGAAGTGGTGACCGAAGACACTGCCGGTCTGGGTAATATGGACTGGCGGGAACTCTTCACCGATCCTTATCTGCAATCCCTCATCGAAGTGGGATTGCAGACCAATACCGATTATCAGTCCGCCCAGCTCCGTGTGGAAGAAGCACAGGCCGTACTGATGTCCGCCAAACTTGCTTTTCTGCCCGCTTTTGCTCTTGCTCCGCAGGGAACAGTGAGCAGTTTTGATACGCAGAAGGCTACGCAGGCTTATTCGTTGCCCGTTACTGCCAGTTGGGAGTTGGACGTTTTCGGGCGTATGCGCAACTCCAAGAAACAGGCGAAAGCACTTTATGCTCAAAGCGAAGATTACCGTCAGGCAGTCCGTACACAGTTGATAGCAGGTATAGCCAATACCTATTATACCCTGTTGATGCTGGACGAACAACTCGACATCTCCCGTCAGACGGAAGAGGCATGGAAAGAAACCGTTGCGTCTACCCGTGCATTGATGAATGCGGGACTGGCAAACGAATCGGCTGTGTCGCAGATGGAGGCGGCCTATTATCAGGTGCAGGGTTCGATCCTCGATTTGCAGCAGCAGATCAGTCAGGTGGAGAATAGTCTTGCCTTATTATTGGCGGAGACGCCACGCAACTATGAGCGCGGTATATTGGCAAAGCAACAGTTTCCTGCTGACTTCTCGATAGGGATTCCTGTCCGGATGCTTTCTTCCCGTCCGGATGTCCGCTCGGCAGAGCGAACACTGGAAGCGGCTTTCTATGGCACCAATGCGGCACGTTCGGCTTTCTATCCTTCCATCACTTTGAGCGGGAGTGCCGGATGGACAAACTCCGCCGGGGCGATGATTATCAATCCGGGCAAGTTTCTCGCGTCGGCGGTATTTAAAACTATATCCCCAAAGTGTAATGTATAAGACAATGAAGAACCAAACAAAAGGTTTATTCCGGGACGATTTGTCTGTAGCTGCCTGATGAAGCAGATAAAGTATACCGGCTACCGTACAAATTTTTAGAAAGATGTTTAACAGATAAAGTAATTTTGCCGGAACGTAAATAAAAACGTTTCCGATGCTCATATCCCACTCGCCGAAAAGCTCGGTTTTTATCATTGCCAGCCAGATATTTGCGTCAACGGCCGTTGGTGCATTAATAAAAGGTTTTGATATTTGCGAAAAGTCAAAAATCCTTTCTCCTAAAGTCTGGTACTTAAAGTTTTGTCCCCAGGGCGACGTATCAGGAATGTTGTAAAATTGCATATCGTACAGAATATGGTTACGAATGACCCAGCCAAGCGACAGGGGAACGGCAATAATGACAAACAGGCATAAATCGGCAAAAATGTCGGTTCGCTTTCCTTCTGATGTTGATATTTTGCAAAGAAAAAGGCTGATAATCGCCGGAACAGCCATCAGCACGGAAAGTTTGGTCAGTACGCCAAAGCCAAATCCGGCTGCAGCAGCCAAAATATAAAGGCTTTTTTCCGTTTTATACCAGCGAAAAAGAAAATATACGGCTATGATGCTCCACATCATGGCCGGCGTATCGTCCGAGATATAGCCGGAAAAAAGAAACAGGGTCGGATTAAACATAAACAACAGAATGCCTGCATAAAATATCTTTTGGGACAGGCGCAGTTCTCTCAGGATAAATGCGGCAAAAACGGAAGCTGTCGTGACATAAAACAAAGATAGGTATTGCAGTCCCTCTGCTGCTGCCGCCGTAGATTCCCACAACGCAGAACCCGTAAGATAAAGATAACCGGCAACAATAAAATGCAGAGGCTGGTGAAATAAATAATACATATGCCACGGATTAAAATCAATCCCGTTAAATCCGTGCTGTGTAATTTGCCGCATATAAAGAAAAATACCGCTTAAATCGTGCTGTCTGGCATCAACAGGCGTTTGCTGAACATAAAACAAGTGGCACAGAAAAGCAGCACCTGTAATACCGATGAGCAGTGTGGATTTGTCCTTTCTTTCCGTATATAAAACTATGGCCGTCAGAAACAGTTCCGCCAGCAGCAAAATATCTGCATTGCCTTGAGTTATGATATGGTATAAAAACAGCAGTAAAGCGCAAAGAAAAAATATAATCTGGCGGACATACCCCTGTGCACAGGCAGCGACAATCCCTGCAATGAGAAGATAGGTTGCCTCTCCCGGTTCCATAAATGCGGCATTGAAAAATATGCCTGCTGCCAAATATGACAGCAGACACATAACAAAATTAAAGCTGAATGGATGTTGAGCAATAATTTGTAACACGCAAAGCTCCTTGAACCGATATCTTAAATGTCTCCTTTGGCGCAGGGAGTACCCGGAGTGCATTTATGGTAGACTTTTGCCCTTCTGTATCCGGTCAGCCCCTTATATTCCATTGTCTGGATATAAATGTTGTCCACGGTAATCGTAAAACTCAAAACAGCTGAATTTCCGGATTTGTCCATAGCATATACCTTGATTTTATGGCTGCCTTCATCGTCAATAGTCGGCCGTCCGCTGAATGTATGCGTTTTTTCGTCATATTTCAACCACGAGGGCAATCCTGCATCATCAAGAGAGCCTGCTACTGTTGTATATTCCCCGTTCCAATCGACGGCATCAAATACTTCATCGGGAATCTTTATATTAACGTCTGAACCAGTCCCGACGACAACATTCGGCACCAGCGTACTCGAAGAAATGTCCACAGGAGGTTTTCTCGCCGACAGCGTGGCCGAAGCTCCTTTGGGAGAGGTTATAAATATGCCGTCTTTCCATTTATCCAAAGTTTCCCTTATCTGAATAGCCAAAACTGACGGACTGTCATTCAACATATCGGCCGGAACGGCATCCATGCCGACGCTGGCATATAATTTGCCGATAGCTTCTTGTACATCAATGTATGACAGGAACGCATTGGCTTCGTCAATAATAGCTTTTGCCGATTCCAGATGGCTGATAGCTTTATTGGCACCTTCTCTGCCTGTAATATCCTCGGCAATGTCTTCAGATGTTGACGCAACGCTCATATTGAGTAGATAATCCTCAACTGCCGATTGATACAAAGCCCAAGACAGATAAACCTGATTAAGTATAATATTTGTCATGCGCTGTCTTGCCAGAGAGTTATATGTTCCCGCCCCCTGATGGCGTACTTCTTCAAAAACAGTCATCGACAAATCATTAGATTCTCTAGCCCATTTTCTGTTGTAATAATTCGGATCCTGACGGTAATCACTGTTGTCTACCGTATCAAAATCTTTAATGACCAACTCAAGCTCTTCTTTGGATGTCCCGTTGTCAAAAGCTCTCAATTCCGGTCTGTTTGTCAGAGCCAGCCATTCCAATTGCTGAATTTTTGCTCTCATCGACGGAATGGCAAAGTTGCCGTATTCCGCACCGGCCAGCTTGATTTCCGTTGAGGGATACATGCCGAGCAGTCCGGCAAATTCGGCTTGCGCCGTATCAAGTTTGCGTCGCAGGTTGGCAAGCTGTTTAATGCTTTCCAAATATCTTCTTTTTTTCAACAACAAATTGGTCGATGGCGTTTTTCCTTCCTTAATCATTTCGTTGGATCGCGCATTCAGTTCGTCAACAACGCGAACCAGATATTCGTTCATGTCGTCAATTACCGGAATCAGCCTTTGTGAGGCTAAAGCTTTCCAATAAAGGGTACGCGTTTCCTGCAGGATATTGTTGACAACTTTTCTGCTTTGCTCTTGTGCGGCAATTTCAGGCGAAGCAAAACCATTCTGATAAACGAGGGAAGATAAATCAAGCAAGTTCCAGGACATTTTCAAATCTGCCGGAACAGCGGACGAATTCGTGGCGTTGTCATAGCCTAAGTTTTCGGCCATAGTCGGAAGCGTTGCCGGGGAAATGTTCCCTTTGACCAAATTCTCCTGATATGTGGCAAGGCGTCTGGTATAGTTGTATTTCAGCGCCAGCGCCATAGCCATATACATATCAATCGGCCTTGTAATTTTTGACGGAGTTCCGATATACATATTCTGCATGTCAACGTCAGCACGTACCGCCCGATCCCAGTCGGAATAATAAGCGGACATTACCGGTGCTTCTGTTACCTGTTGTTGTGAAGTTGTTGTTGAGCACGCAGCCAAAAGTCCGGCGAAAGCTCCCAGAAAACAGATAAATTTTTTCATCAAACCATCCCTCAAACATTATTGTTTAACTAAATGTCTACACTAATTATTTTTTAATTGATAGTATTTTATTTGATTTTATACAACTTTCATGTAAAATATATTCATATAGCAATTTATCGGGGTGGGTGTTTAAATGTTTAATCTTTTTTATACGCTGTTTAAATATAAGGAAAAAGCCCAGAAAGACGAACTTGGGTATTATCCGGAAAAGGTAGATGTAAAAGCCTTCCCCGAAAGACGCTTTCTCTGGACTTCCCGCTTTTTTGTCGTCGTGTCCTGCTTAAGTCTCTGCTTTAGTATGATACTGGGCGGAATTTTATGTTTGATGATACCGCTGAAAAAGACAAAAATTATGCCGTTGCAGATAGACTACAACCGTTATCAGATTACGCGTATGGAAGCATCGGAAAGTGAGGCGTTTGCCGGAGATTTGGTGACGGAAAGTATTTTGGCCGAATATATTACCAAACGCTATACTATCGGGGACAGTCTTCAGGAAATGCAGCAGCGCCTCGGCATAAATGAATTTGTTCATCTTGCGTCCAGCGATGAAGTGTATAAGACGTTTATGAATACGGAATATCCGTATTTTGAAATGCTGCAAAAGCAAGGCATTCGCCGTGAAGTGGAAATGACGATGATTTATCCGGTATCGTTCGACTTCTGGCAAACGCGGTTTAACATTATCGAAAAAATTCCCGGCCGGGAAGAGCCCGTTGTCAGCTATTGGATTGCAACGTTGAGAATGCAGTTTGATTTTGCCAAATTTGATAACAAAGACTTGGGGCTGATTAATCCGTTCGGCATAACGATTATCACGTATGACTTGTCGTATATGGGCAATAACATTAAAAGCAAGAGAGAATAGACGCAATGATAAAAAAATATGGAAAACTCTTGCGTTTATTTACTATTTATTGAATATATGGCATATAGGATGACAAAAGTAATATAATTTAAATTTAAGGATTTAATACAAATGAGTAAAAGTGCATTGGAAGTTTTTGACAATACTCTGGTACCGATGGTCATTGAACAGACCTCCAGAGGCGAGCGTTCTTTTGATATTTTTTCCCGGCTTTTAAAAGAACGCATCATCTTTCTGACCGGAGAAGTAAACGATGAAGTATCTTCTCTGGTGTGTGCGCAGTTGCTCTTTTTGGAATCTGAAAATCCCAAAAAAGATATTTTTCTGTATATCAATTCTCCCGGTGGCGTCGTTACTTCCGGGATGGCAATGTATGATACGATGAAATATATCTCCTGTGACGTAGCAACGCTGTGTATCGGTCAGGCTTGTTCAATGGGGTCTTTTCTTTTAGCCGGCGGTACAAAAGGCAAACGTTATTCCCTGCCAAATTCCCGCATCATGATTCACCAGCCCTCCGGCGGTGCCCGCGGGATGGCCTCGGATATAGAAATTCAGGCACGCGAAATATTGGAATTAAGAAAGCGGTTGAATAAGATTTATGCGGAAAATACCGGCAATAAACTGGCAGTGATTGAAAAGGCTATGGACCGGGATAACTTTATGAACCCTGAAGAAGCCAAGGAGTTCGGCTTGATTGACCATATTGTAAAAAACCGTTTGGAAGTAATTATATAGGAAAGAAAGAATGACTGACAGAACAGATGAAGACAAGGTGTTGCATTGTTCCTTCTGCGGCAAAAGCCAGAATGAAGTAAAGAAGTTAATTGCCGGTCGCGGCGTGTATATCTGCGACGAATGCATTGACGTATGTATCAACATCGTTTCGCAGGAGGTAAAAGAGGAGCGGAAAGCGGAAGAGGCTGCAGTTCATGAACATCTGCCGACCCCGTCTAAAATCAAGGAGTTTCTTGACCAGTATGTCATTGGCCAGGAATTTGCCAAACGGGTATTGTCGGTTGCTGTCTATAACCACTACAAGCGTCTGAACAATAAGCAGCAGAATCCGGAAATAGAGATTTCCAAATCGAATGTTATTTTAATCGGTTCGACAGGTTCCGGCAAAACTTTGCTGGCTCAAACTTTGGCCAAAGTTCTGGATGTGCCTTTTGCGATTGCGGACGCCACAACGCTGACCGAAGCCGGTTACGTCGGGGAAGACGTGGAAAATATCGTTCTGAAATTGGTGCAGGCCGCTAACTATGATATTGAAAAAGCAGAGCGTGGCATTGTCTATATTGATGAAATTGATAAAATTACCCGCAAGACCGACGGCCCGTCGATTACGCGCGATGTATCAGGTGAAGGCGTTCAGCAGGCTCTCCTGAAAATTATTGAGGGAACAGTTGCGAATATCCCGCCGCAGGGGGGGAGAAAACATCCTCAACAGGAATTTTTGCACGTTGATACGACAAATATCCTGTTTATATGCGGCGGTGCTTTTGCTGGTCTAGAAAAGATTATCGGCCGTCGCGGGCAGGAAACATCTATCGGTTTTGGGGCGCAGATAAAAGATGCGGAAGAAAAAACGCTTGGCGAAATTTATAAACAGGTTCAGCCGGAAGATTTGTTAAAATACGGACTGATTCCCGAGTTTGTCGGCCGTTTGCCTGTTATTGCCACATTGGATGACCTTAACGAAGAAACTCTGGTAAAAGTTCTGACTGAACCTAAAAATGCGCTTCTTAAGCAATACAAGACCTTGTTTGAAATGGAAGACGTAAAATTGACCATAACCGATGATGCGTTGAAGGCAATTGCCAAGAAAGCGATTGAACGAAAGACAGGTGCCCGCGGGCTGCGTGCGATTATGGAAGAAAACCTGCTGGATTTGATGTATGATATTCCGGATAAAAAAGATGTTACCGAAATTATAATTGATGCAGAAGTAATCAATAACGGTAGCGCGCCGGAATATATCCGTAAAAAACATAAAAAAAGCGCATAAGGCAGGGATAGGTACCCAATCCTAAAAAAGCGGATGAGTTTTCATCCGCTTTTTTAGAATATATAGCAAAGCTAAATTCCAGTCGTCAACTGCTGAAATTCAGCGAAACCTTTTGACCCCATTGGCGATTCGCATAATCGTAAAGCTTGCGGCCTGTTCAGCCGGAAAATCCGTTGTTTTGCATTCTCTTTCCGTTTGATACAATAGTGCCAGCGCATTCATTATCCGCATCCGGTTCCATATCCGAAGCTGGCTCAAAAAGGCATTCTTGCGGAAAAACATCAGTGGCGGCCGCATTCCGAAGATAACTTTGTCAGCAGTTTCGCCTTTTTCCATTTTAACGGCACAGTCGAGGAGTTTCATAAAATGATAACTGAGCGTTCGGATAAGGCTGACAGGCTGCTCGCCTTCAAATACCAAACGATTGTATGAAGCTACAGCTTTCTCCGTAAATCCTTGGGCAACAAAGTAACACAAATCTTCCTGCGAGGAGGCTGAGGTATCACTGATAACCGTTTGAATGTCAGATATGTCTATATTTTTTTTATTTCCCATGTAGGTAATCAGTTTATCCAGTTCATTGGCACTGATTTTTCGATCGTTGGAAAGGCGGGAACACAAGAGTTGAAATGTGGCATTGTCAATACTGAAGCCGTTCTTACTCATAAATTTAGAGGCAAACGTGGCAATATCTTCATCACGGTCATCATAACAGCCAATCCCATAGAAATCACTTTCATCTTTTGCCATAACTGCCAGCGAGTCTTTTGTTTTCAAAGAAGACGATGTAATAACCAGCAGACTGTCCGACCGGCTGGAGGAGAGCATCTCTTTCAGCGGTTTGGTCAAAAGGTTTGTCGCCTCTTTAATAACAACCACCCTGCGCCCGCCCATGAGCGACTGCGCATTATATTCGGCATATAGCGTCCCCACATCGGAAGAAATGTCAGACATCTCTAAATAGCTGACGTGAAAAGCGTCATAAACGTCTGGAGAAACCGCTTTGACAAATTGTTGGGAGAGTGTAGAAATCATCCCCTCATTGCTGCCGTAAATAACCACTCCGCGTATTTGCGGCGGCAGCGATTTGAGGATGCCTTCGACCTGTTCCGGTTTAATATTCATCCGGATCGCCCCGTTTGGTCTGCAGAGAATGGAAATATGCCCCGAGACGCAGCGAAATATCATTTGCTATGATTTTTGCGGCATTTTTTTCAACTTTCTTTTGGGCAAAAGTTGTTGAATACGGGTCGCGCAGAATATCATATCCCGTATAGGCGACACTTGTGCCGTTAATCAGAGTCTTCCTTTCCGGATTCCGCAAAACATACGTTACTTTGTAAATAACCTTTTTGCGGGTAGCCGTAATATCATTGCGCAGAGCCTGATCAATTTCCTGCTTGTTAATGCTTGTAACGCTTAAAATATATTTGGCATGTTTAGGCTCACCTTTGGGGGAAAGCTTGTCAAGAAGGTCATTGCGGATAAGCTGGCCGATTCTGTCCTGAATCAGCTCGACTTTAACACTGGCCATTTCCTCTTTGATACCGGTATCAAATTTATTATCATAATACCATTGGCCGGAAGATTTTTTCTCCACGTATAATGGCTCAAACCCGCAGGCAGAAACAAGCATCAAAGCAGCAACGGGTATAATATTTCTCTTTTTACAAAACAATGTTTACAATCCTATTTGGTACAACAATGATTTTTTTCGGTTCGGTTTCAGTCAGTTGACGGGCAACATTATCAAGCAGCTTGGCTGCGGCAATAACCTTTTCTTTGTCGCTGTCGCGTTCAACTTCTATGGTTCCGCGCATTTTTCCGTTAATCTGGACGGCAATTGTAACCGTATTGTCTTTTGCCAGTTCGGCATTGCCTTTCGGCCAGCTTTCTTTGACAATCAGTGTATCGTGTCCCAGCCGCGCCCACATTTCTTCGGCGATATGCGGCGCAAACGGGGAAACGAGCTTTAACAAAACCGCATACATTTCTTCGGGAACTTCGGGCAAGCCGGCCATATAGTTGACATAAGTCATCAATGCGGAAACAGCTGTGTTGAACTTCATCTGTTCAATACGCTCGCTGACATCAATAATGCATTTGTGCATTACCTGCAAATCTTTCGCCGAAGGAGCTGCTTTTGTAACTTTGTTAAACAGCGTAAATATTTTATTTACAAAACGATAAACACCGTTCAAACTTTCATCGGACCACATCGCAACCTGATCAAACGGGCCGATAAACATTTCATACATTCTGAAAGCGTCCGCACCGTAAGCATCAATTACTTCGTCCGGATTGATTACATTCCCGCGCGATTTTGACATTTTCTCGCCGTTTTCCGCCAAAATCATTCCGTGTGAAGTCCTCTTGTTATACGGTTCCTTGGTCGGAACATAACCGCAGTCATACAGGAATTTATGCCAGAAACGGGATGCTTTACATTTTTTGTGAACTTTTGAAAGAATATCTTCATCTG
>OLRH01002165.1_pt1 | contig 9880 bp, 7 predicted proteins | sample 1672321 | NCBI WGS metagenome assembly OLRH01 (sample SAMEA3136671, study PRJEB25190) | human gut metagenome | reverse complement strand
GCGATGGTACAGGAAGTCAAAGCTCCTTGTAAGGTTTTGCCGGTTCTTCGCTTCTTGTACAGATTCACGCGGCAGCGAAGGCAGCGGTCTGGGGCTTGCCATTACCAAAAAAATCATCGAAGCTCATGGCGGTACGATTACACTTTTGGACAAGCCAAGTCCGGGATTCAGTACGGAATTTGAGATTCTGCTCCCGGCGGTCTTGTGATCTTTCGCAAGCGACAGACGAGTAAAAATACCGTAAGAGAACATTTTCTAAAGAAAAAATAAGAAAGTCTAAAGAATTTCGCAAGAAAGATGCGATAAAATAGAAAGTGCAAAAGGGATTTACTTGGGAAAGGCAAATACGAATTATAAAGGACATTTTATGAATGAAGCAAGTTTAAGAGACAGGCCGATCATCCAGATTCGCAATCTGAGCAAGGTCTATTTCATGGGCGAGGAGAGAGTCATCGCCTTAAAAAACATCAACCTTTCCATCAACAGAGGGGAAATCTGCTGTATCTTCGGGACATCCGGATCCGGCAAGACCTGTGATGACGATTTTGGACGGACCGAGTTTGTGAAGCCTTTGACAAAGCTCAGAAAGCTCAGATTCATTCCAGAAGCCGTCTTTCCAGGGCGTATCCGTCAAAAGGCATGCTTCCGTGATATTGGGAGTAATGATGTCTGCCAGCGGAATCAGGCTGCGCAGCTTTTGACAGTGTTTTGGTGTGATCGTGCGATAGGGCTTTCCGTGATCGCCCATGACGGGATCGACGAGAATTGTTTGGCAGCCTCGGCTTTTCTGGTCGGAAAGAAAGGAAGAAACAGACAGAATTTGTTCTGCCTGTCCTAAAAATCCGCACAAAACACCGTCAAACGTAAGATTTAACTGCTTCCATTGCTCCAGATAGGAGGGCAGAAACGCGGTCAGATCCTGACAGGCGAAGGCTGCAAACCCTGTATGATTGGAAAAAACGGCGGTAGGCACCGGGCACGCCTGCACCCTCATGGCGCTCAAAATGGGAAGCGCCTCGGTGAGGGAACAGCGTCCATATCCGGCGAAGCTGTTGATGACTGCCGCCTTTTTGGGAATCTGTAGATTCATTTGGAAGATCCTTCTTTACCGACCTGAAAGAACAGACCGGACTTTTTGAGTGCAGGCAGAAGCGCCATGTATACAAGAACGGAAACGATGGTGGAAATCACGGTGTTGATGGCTGTTGCAGTGATATTCCATGCCAGAGTCAGCTCTGCAGCGGGTTTGCCCAGGATCAGCAGCTTATAAAAATATCCTACAAGAGGATCAAAGATTGTGTTGAAGATCAGCCCGCCCAGTGCTGCCAGTGCTGCAATACGGGCGATTTTCTTTTTGTCTGTCTGATAAGTGATGTGACCGAAGCGATGGGCGATCAGACCGGTGATCAGACCGATGCAGAGCTTCAGAATAAAGGTCTTGGGTGCATATACGACATAGACAGGATCGAAAAGGTCGCCGATGGTCATGCCGATGGAGCCGCCGATGCCGCCCCAGAGACCGCCAAGGATCAGCGCGCCGAGAACACAGACTGCATTGCCGAGATGGATGCTTGTTGCATCGCCGCCGGGAAGCGGGATCTTAATCTGCAAAAAAGTGAAGACAACATAAGATAATGCTGCAAATACACCGGTCAAAACCAGCTTCTGAAAAGATTCTTTTTTCATAGTGGAAATCCTCCTCATCAAAGTTTTTCTTATCATAAGCAATATGTGGCATGATAGAAAGTGCCATTTTACACTTTTTTTACCATGCCAGTTTTGAAATTGCTGCCAAATTTGCAAGTGGTTACAAAAAGAACGTGCGTTTGGATTATCGATTTTGTGAGACATTACGGCTTACCGGAAAGTCGCAAATTTGCTAGAATGGAAAGCAGGAAAGGGGAGCCGTGCAGCATGTCATTGCATGCGTCGGATGAGATGGAATGTGCAGTACGAAGGGAGAAGATTGAAAAATATAATTTTTCAATCGCGAGATTTGTGTCTGCGCGCACTTGACACAAACTCGACATGCGCAAAAAGCGTGCGCAGAAATGAGCGGAAAAAATGAAAGAAACAGGAAGCTATTTGTTGGATGTGCTTTTTATGGGAGGTCTGATTACAGCCAGCCTTTGTGATTTTAAGAAAAGAAAGATTCCGGACGCGATCACGGGATTTCTGTTCCTGACCGGTGTTGCTGCGCTTTTTTGGATGCCGCAGCCTTCTATAAGAATGCGTTTTGCCGGGGCGTTTATTGCCGGATTGCCGCTTTTTGCGGCAGCTGTATGCAGGCCGGGAGCAGTCGGCGGCGGGGATGTCAAGCTGATGGCGGCAGGTGGTTTCTTTTTGGGATTGTCTGCTGTCTGGGACAGTCTTGCGTTTGGAATGGCGCTTGCAGGGGGATACTGTCTGTATCTGATGTTGTTTCGAAACGGGAGAGAGCGGAAGATTGCGCTTGGACCATTTCTGAGTATGGGGCTTATGTTTGGAATGTTCCGCTCTATGGGAGCATGATTGGGAATAGAAGAGCGGATCTGTGACTTTTTCGTGTAAAGCCTTTACAAAGCGGGAGAAAAGTTGATACAATACCGTCTGTATGCGCTGACACCAGAAACAGCCGGAAAATCCGTTGGTTTTGGCATCGGGGCGAAAGAAAGACAGGAAAAGGCAGAGATCTATCATGTGGAAAAAAAGAGGAAAAAAATTAGCGCAGAAAAGGAAAAAAATCGGAATCGCAGCGGCAGCAGTGATTGTGACGGCAGCAGGTTCTACGCTGATTTATCATAATTTACCGCAGACAAAGGTGGAAAAGCAGCTGACCCTTGCGGCAAAATATATGACGGAAATGAATTATTTAGAGGCGCAGGAGGCTTATACGGAAGCGCTTTCCATCGATGAAGGCAGCGTGCGCGCTTATCGTGGGCTGGCGGATGATTATGCAGCGCAGGGACAGCTGGATGAGGCGGCAGAAATTCTACATCAGGGATACGAGACGACACAGTCCGAAATTCTGCTGCAGAACTACTGTGCGACCGTATTGAACAGCGTAGTGGAGCATGTCAATGAAAAGACTGCCGGTCTGGACGATATCAGGAGTTGTCTTACCGTGCTGGAATCAGATCCGGATAATGAAAGTGTCAGAAGCGTTTTAGAAAACTGTGTCCAGCAGGTCACAGTGCAGGAGGATACTGCGTCCCTGATGTTAGACGAACTGGATGGAACCTCTGATTTTGACGAATATGCAGACGTTGCCGAAAAGCTTTTGGGGCTTGCAGAAAAGGACAGCAGCTACCAGGAAGCAGCATACAGCTTTATAATACCGAAAGCACAGAAGATTTATTTAAGCCTTTCGCATCGGGACAGCTGGAAGAAACTGCTAGAACGGGCGCAGGCGCTGGGAGATGCAGAAGCAGATGGTATTTTGGCATGTCTTTCCAAACAGCAGGAGATAAGCGATTACTTCGCGCCGATGTTTGAGGCGTTTGAACAGGAAGGCTACGAGGCGGCGCGGAATTTCATCGTGACGGATCAGTACAAGGCCATCCGGGATGCGTTTATCAATCGCACGATGGAATACTGGACGGGCAATACCTATGTGCCGGTCACGAAAGAAGCGATCGTATTTCTCCTTACAGAGGACGGCTGGAAGTTTTCTTTTGTAGAAGATGATTCTCTTGCACAGCCAAGTGGTACAATTCGGGTGCTGGGACAGAAAATGGAGGATCTCGGCGTACAGAGAAGCAGCATCGAGTATGTGCCAGCTTACGATCCGGCGGCATATTATCCGCATACGGAATATGAGATTGTGTACTGGAATACAATGGTAAGCGGGATTGCAACGGACAATACAAACGTTGTATCCCGGATGAATTACCGCTTTGCAAAAAAGACCTACACGGCGGAGGGCTCGTCGGCGGAAATGATTTATGACTGGGGCGGAGAAAACGAGAAGCGTCAGAAGGAGTAAGTAGGCTGCCACAGCGTGGGGGTATCATGCAGGTGGCGCAGATGGACAGAAGGGAGTGGCAGCATGCAACGGTGTATCTTAATTGGAGCAGGAGACTGCAACGTTCAAAAAATCGAAACAAAGCCGGAGGATCTTGTGATCGCAGTGGATGGCGGTTACGATACCTGCAGAAAATATGCTATAGTTCCGGACCTGATTGTGGGCGACTTTGATTCCGCGCAGGAATCGGACATGCCGCAGATTGCGGAGATCGCAAAAATTGCGCCGGATCATGTCGTTGTACTTCCGACAGAAAAGGACGATACGGATATGCTGGCTGCAATCCGTATAGGTCTTTTAGAAGGCTGTCAGGAATTTCGCATTTACGGCGGGATGGGCGGCAGACTCGAGCATACGCTGGCAAACCTGCAGTGCCTGATTTATTTAAAACAGTGCAGCGCAGTTGGGTATTTGATGGATGATAAGACGACGGCATTCGTGATGCAGAACGAGACGGTCTGGTTTAAACCGGAAGCGAAAGGCTTTCTGTCCCTGTTTTCTCTTGGGGAAAAGGCATCAGGCGTTACGATTCGAAATTTAAAATATGAAATGCAGGACGGTGAGATTACAAACAGCTTTCCGATCGGGATTTCTAATGAATTTATTGGAAAACGGTCCAGTGTGACGGTGGAGCAGGGAATGCTTGCAGTGATCTTATCCGAAAAAGAATAACGGGCGCAAGAAGGGGCAGAATAGAAAGAAGACACAAAAAAACGGCGCTGTCTGGAAAACGAAATTCCGGACAGCGCCGTTTTGCTCGTGGTGCGGCACAACAAAATGATATCGTCTTTATGCCGCGGTGCAGTGATTTACATCACATTTTTAAACTGACTCATGTACAGATCGTAGTAGAAGCCTTTCTGCGCAAGCAGCTGCGCTGCATTGCCCTCCTCGATGATGCGGCCGTTGTCGATGACGAAGATCCGGTCGGCCTTCTGGATCGTGGAAAGGCGGTGTGCAATGACAAAGGAGGTACGTCCCTTTAAAAGCTGTTCAATGCCCTCCTGCACGAGGATTTCCGTGTTGGTATCGATACTGCTGGTTGCCTCGTCCAGAATCAGGATGCGGGGATCGGATACCATCGTGCGGGCAAAGGCGAGCAGCTGCTTCTGACCGATGGAAAGACCGCCGCCGCGTTCGGATAATACGGTGTCATATCCTTTTTCGAGCTTTAGGATAAAGTCATGTGCGTTGACTGCCTTTGCGGCTGCGATGATCTCTTCGTCCGTCGCATCGAGTTTTCCGTAACGGATATTGTCCTTGATCGTGCCGGAGAACAGGAAGTTATCCTGTGTCATGACGCCCATCTGCTGCCGGAGGCTTTCGATGGAAATTTTCTGCACGTCGTAATCGTCGATCAGGATATGACCGGTCTGGATATCGTAAAAGCGGCTGATCAGGTTGACGATCGTCGTTTTGCCTGCGCCGGTAGGACCGACTAAAGCAATCGTTTCGCCGGGTTTGATCTGGAAGCTGACGTCGTCTAAAACGCGCTTCTCTCCATCATAGGAGAAGGAAACATGATCGAAGGTAACAGCTCCTTTGACCGGAGGCAGCTTGGTCACGCCGTCAGCATCGGAAATTTTAGACTCTGTGTCCAGAATCTCAAAAATACGTTCGGCTCCGGCGATATTGGTGATGATCTGGTTGTAAAAGTTGCTCAGGTTCATAATCGGATTCCAAAACATCGAAATATAGGAGCCGAATGCGATCAGGATACCGAGGGAAATCTTATCGGGACCGAGAAGGACAATGCCGGTAAAATACAGGGCGAAAGTGCCGATTGCCCAGCAAATATCGATGGCGGAACCAAACGCGTCATTTAAGCGCACTGCGTCGATAAAAGAATCCCGGTGCTCGTCCGTCAGCTGATGGAACGTAGCCATCGTTTCCTGTTCGGCGGAAAAGCTCTGGATGATACGGATTCCGGACAAATCCTCGTGGACAAACGCGTTTAAGTTGGAAGATTTTTTGCGGTGGATCTGCCAGCGCTTATGCGAGTACACCTGGATAAACCACATGCAGAAGATCATCAGCGGCAGGCTGATCAGGGAAGCCGCTGCGAGAACCGGATTTTTGAGAAACATGATCACGACGACGGCGCAGATTGTGAAAAAATCCGGGATCAGCGTCGTGACGCAGTTGCCGAGCACGTCCTTTAAGGAGTTGATGTCGCCGATAATGCGGGCGAGGATCTTGCCGGTGGGACGGCTGTCGAAAAAGGAAAAATCCAGGGTCTGGATGTGAGTATAAAGCTGCTGGCGGATCGTTACGAGGATACTGTTGCAGACCTTTGCCATAATCAGCATCCGCAGCTTGACAAAAAGGATCATGATCACGTTCAGCACAACGGCGATTCCAATCAGTTTTGCCAGTCCGGGAAAATCGCCGGTGGAAATATGCTTGTCAATCGCGTTTTCCATGATCAGAGGGTTTACGAGGCTGACAAACACGCAGAACGCCATGATCGCCAGAACAGCGAGGATCTCCTTTTTATAGTCCAGCAGATAGGAAAACAGGCGCATCAGCGTCTTCATTTTACCGACGTCTGTGCTGTGTTCGTCCTGCTTATAAGAATTAACAGCCATAATCTGTCACCTCCTTCTGGTCAGGCATCATGCCAAACTGAGCCTGCCAAGTTTGATAGTAAAGCCCGTGAAGGGCAAGCAGTTCTTCGTGGGTACCACGTTCTGCAATGTGTCCGTTTTCCAGGACGATGATTTCGTCTGCATGACGGACGGCACTGATACGGTGCGCGATGATGAGCTTGGTCGTATGGGGCAGCCGGGTGAGGGTCTGCTGGATGGCATATTCCGTTTCCATATCCAGTGCGCTGGTCGAATCATCCAGCACCAGCACAGGTGTATGCTTTGCCAGCGCCCGCGCGATGGAAATGCGCTGCTTCTGACCGCCGGACAAGCCGACACCGCGTTCGCCGATTACGGTGTCATACTGCTCGGAGAGCCGGTCGATAAATTCCGAAGCCTGTGCGTCGCGGGAAGCGAGCCGCACGTCGGAAATGTTTAAGTTTCCTTTCTGACCGAGCATAACGTTTTCCTGAATTGTATCCGAGAACAGAAAGACGTCCTGCATGACGGTGGAAATACAGCTGCGCAGCTGGCGCAGGCTGAGTTTGCGGATATCCACGTTGTCGAGATAGATCGTGCCGCCCGTCGCGTCGTAAAGGCGGCAGAGCAGCTGGATCAGGGACGTCTTGCCGCTTCCGGTCGCACCCATGATACCGATCGTTTTGCCTGCCTCCACATGGAAATGGATGTCGTGAAGAATCTCATGCTGGTCCTCCTTATGGAAAGAAACGTGCTCGAAGCGGATATCGCCGGTCACTTCCGGCAGGACAATCGGCTCTTCGGGTTCCTGAATCGAAGGCTTCTGGTCGTACACTTTGCGAATTTTGCGGTAACTGCCGACCGCGGAGGAAAAGTCGTTGGACAGCCAGCCGAGCATTTCCATCGGCCATACGATGTTGGTGGAATATTGTACGAATGCGCTGAGTGCACCGAGCGTCAGCTCTCCCTGCAGGAATAAGTAACCGCCGATCAAAAGCACCAGAAGCGGCAGCAGCTTTCCAATCAGGGAAAAGTACGGAGAGTAGCGGACAAACACGCGGGACTGCGTCATATTCAGCTCGTAGTAGCGCTTATTGTGGGAAAGAAACTTTTTGATTTCGAATTTTTCCCGCGCAAAGGCTTTGACGGTGCGCACGCCTGCAAGGTTTTCTTCTGCAACGGTGTTTAATTTTGCGTTTTCCTCACTGATCTCTTCGTAGATAGTTCCGAGTCTGTTTTCCATCAAAATCGCAAGGACAGCGCAGAAAATCATGCAGAGCGTGGGCAGGATCGCAAGTTTCCAGTTTAAGCTGTACATGCAGAATAAAATGACGGTGACATGGAACGCAACCTCCATCATCAGCATGCCGACATAGCCGAGTGCATTCCAGATGCGGTCGATGTCGTCCTTGACGCGCGCCATCAGCTCTCCGGTGCTCGTCTTGTCAAAAAAGTCGGCGGACAGCGACTGAATGTGCGCGAATAAATCGCGGCGCATGTCTGTGGCGATGGTAGAGGAGATTTTGTCGAAGGTAAACTCCTTGGTGTACTGAAAAATACAGCGTCCGATGCCGATGAGTAAAATCGCCAGCAGCAGATATTTGAGCTTCCCCATCTGACCGCCCACAAGGACGTCATCGACAATATGTCGGGTCACCTGCGGGGTGAGCAGATCCAGGCTGACCGCGATAACCATCGAAAGGATGGCAAACAGATAGCCCGGAATATGCTGTTTTAAGTAATAGGACAACTTTTTCATGAAAATAAATTCCCCCTTCTTTTGAAGTTGATATATGTGGAAAAAATCCCGCCAGACAGGATTTTCGCTCCATTTGTAAAAAACATAACGTCGAAAGGGACGTTTGCTCATAATGCCTGCAAAGGCAGGACATACCCCTGGGTATAAAAAAACGCAGAAGCATGAAAGCATGTTCTGCGGCAAAAAATCTCTTTTTCAGGAAAGCACCGGAGCTTTCTGAGAGCGGTAAAGAAACCGGCTCAGACAAGAGGCGGGCTGACCTGATTGACAACAAAATGCCTGTTTTTCAACATCCTGTTGTATAAAAAAAGCCGCAGCATGAGAATGCCGCGGCTCTTGTCAGACGAATCAAATCGTCAGTTTGGGCGGGAGGCATTCTTATGATATTCAAAATAGCTTCGATTTGATCCGATGAACAATAACATCATAACATACCTCCTTTCCTTTCTTTTATCAGAAAATCCCTTCCGGATCTCCCGTGATTGTTAATGTGTATCGCATATGCCCACTTTAACACTGCATCATACAGTTGTCAAGCAAAAGATTTTCAGACAAACTCACACAAAAGCTTTTAAAACGAAATCACACCGAGGTGCTCCAGCAGAATCTTTATGCCCATCAGGATCAGGACAAGACCGCCCGCAAATTCTGCGCGGGAGCGGTTTTTTGCGCCGATGATGTTGCCTGCCTTTAAACCGATTGCGGAGAGCAGGAAAGTGATGCAGCCGATGAAGCTGACTGCCGGAACGATGTTTACCCGCAGGAAAGCGAAGGTAACGCCGACGGCAAGTGCGTCGATGCTGGTTGCAACAGCAAGCGGAAGCATGGTTTTGAAATCGAAGCGGTCATTGGATTCATTTTCTTCATCGCTTCTGGCTTCGCGGATCATGTTGAAACCGATAAATGCCAGCAGGACGAAGGCGATCCAGTGGTCGATGCTCGTGATCAGAGAGGAAAATGTGATGCCCAGAAGAGCACCTTCAGCGTCCTTCTTAGAAAGTCCGGCCTTTTCTGCGATAGCAGCAACTAATTCTGTCTTATTCATGATTTAATTGTCCTCCTTAAAAAATTAAGTAATAATAAGTATAGATTATTTATACTCCTAGATTCATGATTTGTCAATAAAAAGTGGCTCAAAATGGGGATTTTTGGCACTTTTTGCTGAATGTAAATACTTATATTTCATCCATTAATTCTTCCCAGTGTTCATACAGTTCGTCTAATTCTTTCTTTAGTTGAGTGGATTCATTATGAAGTTCCATTAAACGGGCTGTATTACTGCCTATTGAAGGATCTGAATATTCTGTATCAATAGCGGATAATCTGTCTTCAATTTCAGCAATTCTTATTTCGGTTTTCTTAATTTCATTCTGCTTTTTCTTAAGCTTATTTTGTTCTTCACGCGACTGCTGCCATGAGAGTTTTGAATCTTTTTTAGTAGTGTTATCAGAAGAACTCAATTGTGCATCAGGGGAAGCCTTTGCTGTAAGTATATCCCTTTTTTCCAGATAATAATCATAATTACCAATATAATTAACAATATTCTGGTTA
>OLRH01002150.1_pt1 | contig 9930 bp, 9 predicted proteins | sample 1672321 | NCBI WGS metagenome assembly OLRH01 (sample SAMEA3136671, study PRJEB25190) | human gut metagenome | reverse complement strand
AACGCTTTTAATTCAAAAAAGAGGGGTAAAGGTTATCATACCGCTCTTTTCAGCTGCCGGAATAAATATGTCAGGTCTAACATAACCATATTTTTCATCGTACAACCTGAGCAATGCCTCAGCACTGTTATATCTCTTAGCGCTTAATGAATAGATAGGCTGATAATAAACTTCAAATCTTCCGTCTACGAAAGCACTGTCTATTATCACATCAAGGTTATTGATCAGATCATAATTTTCTTTTTTGTATATATCCCTTGCATACATGATCTGTCCTGTATATTCCCAGTCAGAGAGTTCTGTACCAAATCTCATAACAGCATCCACATTGTCTATATCCTCCGGACACTTGGTAACACAGATATTTGCAAGAAGGTTTATCAACATTCCATTGTATGTGTATCCCTTTTTCAGCTCGGAGTTTATGTTGGCTGCAAACCTCTCCGCCTGATCAGCCACCTTATAATCCATTATGCATCTGAACATGCCATTGCCAAGATAATACCATTCTGTGTTGTATCTTTTTGACTGTCCCATGGCAACCAGCTTGTCTGAAACACATCTGAGCAGCTTGTGATATTCCACAACACCGATCACCCCCCTAAGCGCCTTGTCATTCACAAGCGATATCATGATGATGCCTATATTAAGTCCATTGTCAAGAACATTGTCGACATCCTCCATATATCTGGTTATGTTGTTCAGACCTGTTGCGTTGCTTATCATCTGTTCAGGGCTCTGTATGAACAGTGTAACAAACAATAATCCTATAGAATTAGCAAACATCTCTACTGGAACCTCAGGTACGAGCATCTGCTTGAATGCTGCAACAACCACCAATGGGAAGATCATGATAACAGATATCAGGCACTTTCTAGATAATCTTCTTCTGTATTTCATGACAACTATAAACCCTATGATCATGTATATTAACGATGCGATATAAAGAAAGACCATGAACCGCTCTCTTGCATACTCACCATCAGTTCCAATAGAGAATACCGTTGGATAAAACAGATTCACTATCAGAAGTAATACACATAACAAAGTCGGAAGTGCCAGAATAACAGACTTTACTCTGCCCCTGAATATATGTATGGCATCAACCATACTTATAACGTATATTGTATATAAAGCAGCCGAGAGCACATGAAATACAAGATATCCCGTATGGAAAAAATACTGAGCAAATGTATGTCTTTCACCAATATTATCGTATGCAATAGCACCTATATCAAAAGAGGTTGCAACCAACGCCACGATCAGCACCATAAGAAATTGCCTGCTCATCTTTCCTCTGGTCAGTCTTTTCATTACGACTGATATCAGAATAAGCGCAAATACAATAAACGCTGCATAATCAAAATACAGTACCTTGTTCATCTCATCCCCTCCTTTGTACTTAATAACCTTCTCTGTCTAGTGTGTTTATTCTTTTAACTATAGCAAAAAATCAGTTTTCTATCAATGGATATGTTTCATAAGGAGATCTGGTCTGTCAGATATTATCCCATCTGCACGCAATGCTATCATCCTATCCATAATTTTCTCGTCGTTCACAGTCCACACAAACACAGGATACCCTTCCCTCTTCATTCTCCGCACAAACTCTCTGGTACACAGGAGGTAATGTGGTGATACAAAATCAGCCTTACACCTCTTTAGTCTTCTCACCGGAAAGTATTCATTAAGCCGCACACTTAATCCAGCCTTATCCTTGCCAATTAACAGCCCCGTGGTTATCCTTGGATCTATGGATTTCACTTTATATGAAACCTTATCCTTAAATGATTTGATGGAAAATTCATTGTACCCATATCGCTCTTTCACCAGGTTCACTACAGGTCTCTCGTAACCACTCTCTTTGAGTTCAATATCCAAATGTATCTTTCCCTGGCAGAGATCAAGGACCTCCACCAGTTTCGGAACTCTGTAGCCCAACCGTCTGGTTATATCATTTATCCTGTTATATGTGAGATCTCTGACTTTCTTGCCATCTATAGCCGAATCATGAAAGACAATGAGAACATCATCACTTGTCTTTCTCACATCAAATTCTACCATATCTGCTCCAATATCTATGGCAATCTGAAACGACTCCAGGGTATTTTCATGCTCTGCCAGCGCACTGGCTCCGCGGTGTGCTATGGTGAGTGGTCTCTCATTTTTATTTGCTCTATAGCCCTCAAATGATTTTTTATTTCTTTTCATAATAAAAACCTCTTCACAATAAAAAACTCTTCACAATAAAAACTCTTCATAAATAAAAACTCTTCATAATAAAAACTCTCTCATAAAATATCGTTTTACAATAAAATATTGCTTTACAATAAAATCTCATTTATGTCATATACATCATCCACAGGTATCGCAGCTATGCATCTGCCGCTTTCATCTCCCAGAAGGATCATCTGGCGATACATATCCACTTTCGTTATTCTCCCTGACACATGTTCATACCGCCCACCAGACTTTCTCTCATCCCTGACAAAATACTCCACATCCACTAATATTTCGCCTGCACTATGCATTATATTCGTAAGTTTCTGATCAAGAACTGCTTTCTGGCTTTCATCAAGTTCCAATCTATCCTCCGTAAGCCTTGCAGTCTCCGCGATAGCCGCCCCATGCCCTGTAAGCGCAGCAAATGGTGCAAACTGAGCAGCCCTGTCATGTATAGACATATGCGGATGTCTGTCAGATACGTGATGCGGCATATCATACATATCTTTATATTTAGGATTCAAATCTATCACCCAGCTCTCATATCTTTTTCGTCATGCCCGGTGTCCGCCTATCTGTCCATTTCGGGAGATCGTGGTTCCGCCCTCCTCAAGATTCATACCCTTTAGTATGGCATTCTTACCGAACTTCTTCTTTATCTCTATCATCGCCTTCTGCATATCCTTCTCACGGATCTCGTCCGCAAGTTCTCTCTGTCTGTTCTCCGCTCCATCTCCAAAGTCTTCAAACAGGCTCATCTGCCGGTATCCCTGTCTGTTCTCCGCTTCATCATCTGATATCAGATTATTTGCGGTGACATACACTCTCCTCACATAAAGTTCGGAATCCACTATCTCCTCAAACAATCCGGTTACCGCATCCATTATCCTGCGGGTTGACGATGTATACTCACCCAGGTTCACCGTACCATGTGCATTCTTTGGAATCCGTCTGCCATATCTGTCAGTCTGTACTACTCCGGAATATCTCTTTCCTTGATCATTCTGTTTCAGATTATCTATGTCGTAACCGACTGTGAGGACAATCTGATCTGTCTTGACCTTCTTGTCCACAAGCTCAAGCACCAACAGATCTGTCATCTCCCTGACGATAAGCCTGGCCTTATCGTATTCATACGGACACGACAAAACCTGCCCCGAACCTATACTGTTGCGCTCTGGTTTATAGGACTTGATATCCGCAATCGTACAAGGTTCCCAGCCCCACGCATGATCTATGAGGAATTCTGCATTTATGCCGAACAGTCTGTATAGAAGATCTTCATTGTAATATTCATCCTCACGTCCTATGGAACACCTTGCTATATCTCCCATGGTATACATACCATGTTCCTCAAGTTTCTTCGCATATCCTCTTCCGACTCTCCAAAAATCCGTAATGGGTCTGTGATCCCAGAGTTTTCTCCTGTAGCTTTGTTCATCGAGAATCGCTATCCTGACACCATCTTTGTCCGGGGCTATGTGTTTCGCCTCAACGTCCATCGCTATCTTGCACAGATACATATTTGTACCTATTCCCGCTGTGGCTGTTATTCCGGTCTGGCTGAGTACATCCTGTATGATCGTCATTGCAAGTTCGTACGGTGTCTTATGATATATTCCAAGATAATCCGTGACATCCATAAACACCTCATCTATGGAATACACATGCATGTCCTCAGGCGCAACATACTGTAGATCATCGTACTGTATTTCATGTAGTACGCCATTCTTGGCGGTGCTGCTATATATGAAACCGCAAGTTCCGGATGCGTTGTCAGCATAACCGAATCCGTGCTATCCCCAGTAAACACCCCATTTGGAGCCATAGTGCACCTGCTGGCATTGACCTCCTTAAGCCGCTGGACTACCTCAAACAACCTGGCTCTTCCAGATATTCCGTACGCCTTAAGCGAGGGGGACACAGCCAGACAGATAGTTTTCTCTGTCCTTGACGCATCAGCCACCACCAGATTCGTCGTGAGAGGATCCAGCCCACGCTCTACACACTCAACTGACGCAAAGAAGGACTTGAGGTCTATGGCTATATATGTCCTGTTTTTATCACTGGTCAAATCTGTCGTCATAACTCTCTGCCCCCTTATCTATAAAACTGCTTTATGAAATCGCCTTAGAAAATTGATTATGTTTTTTCGTATGTCCCAGCAATTTTCTAGACACAAGTATGTATGCAATTATCATGGCCGTACCTGTGATTATCCACGACACTATATATACATTCAGCAGCATTCCAAATGAATGATACTTCGCAAATACGGTGTAAAGCCATATGATCCTGAACACAACTGATCCGATGACAGTTATGACCGCCGGCAGCATCGACTTGCCCAATCCTCTGAGCGCAGCCGCCGTCATCTCATATGTGCCCGTCATAGCCTCAAGCAGCATGACATGTTTCATTCTTATAAGAGCATACTTTATAACCTCAGGATCCTTGGTGTAGAACCTCACCAGGAAATCTCCGGCCAGCATCATGACACAGCTAAACACCGCCGTCATGAGCATTCCTTCAAACATAGCTATGCGAAGTGCCTTTCTGCACCTCTGTTTCTCTCCTGCGCCATAGTTCTGGCTGACAAATGTAACCGCAGCCTGAGCATATGCATATATGACAAAATATGCAAAATACTCAAAATTCAGTCCCGTGGACGATCCTGCTACCGCATCAGATCCAAAACTGTTGATTCCTCCCTGTATAAGCACATTGGAAAGAGAGAACACTGCTGTCTGTATCGCGGATGGCGCACCTATCCTGAGTATCTTTCCCAGGCACACTTTATCTATTCGTATATTCTTCATATCGAGTCTGAGTGGACCATTCTCATGCATTAATATGTACATGACTATTCCTGTACTGACCACATTGGATATGACCGTTGCCATACCTACACCTGCAACTCCAAGCTTGCACACGCACACAAAGAACAGATTGAGAATAACATTGAGCACACCAGATACTATCAGACAGTAGAGAGGTCTTCTCGTATCTCCTATCGCTCTGAGCACTGCAGCTCCAAAGTTATAAAGTATGATAAACGGCATGCCCACAAAGTATATCCTCAGATATAATACCGCCTGGTCAAGCACCTTGACAGGAGTATCAATAGCCTCAAGTATAGGTCTTGCCACAAACATTCCAGCCACAAGCATAGCTATTCCGCATATAATGGCGAACTTCACGCTGGTATGCACACATTTGCTTATTGAATCCTTCTTGTTCTGACCTATATAATGAGCCACAAGAACATTCACACCAACCGAAAGTCCCACAAATACATTCACAAAGAGAGCAACGACTGCGGCATTGCTTCCAACCGCTGCCAATGCATCACTTCCCGCAAATCTTCCTGCCACAGCAACATCCGCTGAATTGAAAAGTTGCTGCAATATACTGCTGGCCGCCAGCGGCATGGCAAATATAAGCATCTTAAGCGCCAGCGAACCGTTTAACATATCCATCTCATGTGATTTTTTTCTATGATCGGTGTTCTTTTCTGTATTCATTTCTATGTTTTTTTCTGTACTCTTTTCTGCTCTCATTTTGATGTCCGTCTCTTTTCTGCCATTGTGTTTCATCCTGATATGATCTCCGTTTTCTTAACTAGTGGGCGCCCTCATACTTCTGAAGATAGTTGAAAAGTGCTCCTATGAGATTGGAATCGTTGCCAAATTTGCACAGTCCCACCTGCATCTCATTATAAATCACTGAAAATTTCGCCAGTTTATCCACATACTTCTTCACGCCCTGTATGAATCTTGGTTCCGCACTGATTCCACCGCCAAGGAGTATGATGTCCGGTGCCAGCAGAACATGCATGTTCATACAGTGCTTGGCAATATTCAGATACCAGTCCTCAAGCACATCTATGACCGCCTTATCACCGGCAGCCTCCCACTCATATATCATCTCACCTGACACTTCATCTTCCCTCATGCCCTTGACTGCTGCCACCTCTCTTCTGAGTGAGCTTACCGATGCCTGCATCGTCCAAGTGACATTGTCCGGAAGTTTTAAATGTTTCTTTGTATTCTTGAGATTCGCCTCAAGCGGTACAAGTTTATCCCTGTTCACATCCTCAAACAGGTACGACATCTCACCGGCAACCATACCTCTGCCGTGGAGTATCTTTCTGTCTATGACTATTCCTCCACCGACACCTGTGCCAAATACCAATACAACTGCGCTGCTATAGTCCTTTGCATTTCCCTGCCATATCTCCGACAATGCTGCACATTTGCCATCGTTCTCAAGCGCTACCTTAAGTCCATCGCATCTCTCGCTTACAAGCTCGCCTATATGTGCTTTGTCAAGGTAAGGCAAGGCTCCGCCGGCATAACATATTCCGTTGTCCACGTCCACCTGTCCAGGAAGTGATATAGCTATTCCTTGTATATCATATCTTTCATTATATCCATCATATATCGACTGAATTGCATCAAGGAATGCATCCAGCCCCTGTTGTATGTTCTCCAGTCCATTTCCAAATCTTCCAGGTGTAGGGAATTTATTCTTCTCCATTATCTCAGCATCTCTGTCCATCACACAATGCTTTATAAATGTTCCGCCTACGTCTATCACAAGGTACATAACTTCTCCTCCATACCGAATATGTTTTATTACTATATATTTTTCTTCAAGCTAAAAAATAGCAGTCTCAAATGTATCTACAGTATATGTTATACCATACGTCATCGTACACAATCATGATGACATACTCTCGCATCAGCGATTTCATTATACTATACCGAACATACATTCGAAAACTACTATTTTTATGTTAGCATATTTTTTTGTTATCAACAACTATTTTTTTATCACATATGAGGCCCTGACGTACTCCCTGTCACTCTCATCAAGACCATCTATTATCATCGCATAACCGTCTCTGTTAGTATTTGCCTCCATTGCACTTAATGTGCCCTCGACCACCATGCCATTTGCAAGTTTAACATACACAGCGTCGCCCTGCTGAAAATTTCCCTTTTGTATATTACCTGCTACAACAAATTTATCACCTATCTTATAACAATCATCAATGAAAATCAGATCATCATTTGCCTGTTCTGAAAAATCTCTGTCACAGTCAACGTAGTTTGACTTTCCTGCAAGTGTACTTTCTTCCGTAACCGCTGTATTTTCATTATCACTTGCAGCATTTTCTGTACCTGTAGATGTTCTGGCACTGGCACCTATATCTGTACGGGCATATAAGCTCACATCCGGATACTGTTCATTCCTTATCTTCAAAAGGTCTGTCACCATATTTTCACCGCGCACTGTACTATCAAAACCACTAGAATAATACATGACATCCATTTCGTTGATTACTACACTATGTTCACCGCTGCTTGTAGTTCGCGGACACTCAACAACAAATGCGTATATCTGATAATCGTCATATATCCAGCCTACTGTATACTGGTTTACACAAATACCACTTTCATACTTTTCAGTGTTCACTGTACCATCAATTGCCTCTGCCATATCTGACGATGCAACATTTATAAAATTGGGATTTCCAAATCTGTTAACCATGACCTTGAGACAGAACGACTCGTTCTCATCACCCATAGCGCTCTCTAACTTTTGCATCTCTTCATCATCAATACCAAGCCCATCCGCATAGGAACCTACCTTATCATTAAGCCACCACATTCCGTCATTCACATAACCCTTAAGAGTATTCTTTTCGCCATCTTTTCCAATCCTCAATGACGGCATATGGATTCCTCCCTCATCGGCAACAGATGTGTATGATTTGTCGTGTAGTACAATAAGCTCACTGCCATCCACCTCATATGTATCTTCCTCCAACTGATCTGACAGCTTATATGTCGCTAATGGTGAATCATCACCATCAACATGCTCATGTGATGAAACCTGATAGTCAAGCAGATCATCGAATTTGATCGGAAGTGTAAGTTTATCGCTAAAAAGATATGCATTATCCGGAGCTGGAAGCACATCCTCGTCAGTGTAATCAAGTGTAAGCACCAGTGAGTCCTCAAACCTTGATTCAGCGTCAGCATTACCTGTTTCGGACTGAATATCCTCACTACTTTCGGTCTGCCCTGCATTTGTTTTATCACTTGTATTTACGTTTTGTTTTTCATCGCCACAGCCGGCTAATGCAAGCATCATCGCCATAGATACAGTTCCCCAAAATATCCCTTTTTTCATCTTAATTTTCCTCCTTTTAGTACAGAACCACGTACACTACAGCAAGGATAATGTTTTTTTAGTAAATTTTCAATATTTCAAATGCTTACGTTAAGCTGCTTATATGACTCAAATCACACTCTTTATCTGTAATCCCCTGACACATCAATATAATCCCTTTTTCCCATAATATAATCATCATATGCCAGTTCAGGGTCCTTGCCCTTAAATGCCACGCAAATCCCACACATGTCACAATCGGCAATACATTTGAACGTATCTAGGGGACCACCTCCATGTCAAATATTATTTATATTTGTACTTTTCAAACAGCTCCTCCGGATAACCATTTTCCTGTTCAAAATCGCCTAGCGAACCGTCGCGACGGTCATCATTATTTACGCCAAATGCCGACAGTATAACCTGGCATAACGCCTTTGCGCCCCTTCCAAATGCCTTCACTATCTTACTTTTATCAACCAATTTGCGTCTCCTGTTTACCCTGTCAAAAATGTTCATCATCCTGCCAACTATCAGATTCTATTATACTCTCCGTCCTCTCCATTATCAATGATCCACAGTAATATACTATGAATTATTGATTTTCAACTGTTGTTATTTTAACTTTTATCTTTTACTTTGATACTATCCTCTCAAAACTTTTTATCACCTTTAACATTTCCCTCGGAATAATATCTTTTACCTTTTCCATCATGCAATCCATATCCGTCGTCAGGGCATCCCCATTATTCCTTTTGTAAAAACTCCATGCAATGGAACCTGCCATAGCCGCATTTGTGTCTGTGTCTCCGCCCACGGATATTGCATTTCTTATAGCATCTTCAAAGTCCGTACTTTCCAGAAACGCCTGTATTGCCACAGGTACCGTCACCATACACGTGCATCCCCATGTTCCTTCTTCGGATATCTGATCAATACTCCTATCCAGATTATAGAAATTCTTTATCACATAATCTCTTATTTCATCTTTGCTTTTTCCATCTTTTGCCATGTATATGCATGCAGCTATCGCCTGTGCACCCTTTATTCCTTCCGGATGATTGTGCGTCACTTCCGCTGAAAGCTTTGCAAGGTGCAGCGCCTCATCAAGGCTCTTCGCATATAGAGCACACGGTGATACCCTCATCGCTGATCCGTTTCCGAAACTGTTATACGGCCTTTGCTCAGCACTGTTAAACCACACTCTGAACCCGCCGCCATATCCGGCTCCCGGATATTTTCTCGCCCATAAAACCATCGCATCAACTATATTCTTCTTTATGTCATCGTCATTGTATGCCGGTCTCATAAGTGCATCCGCAACTGCTATTGTCATGGCCGTATCATCAGTGAAGCAGCATCCCACCGGAAAAAGCTCCACGTATTTGTTCATATAAATATTTCTTGCACCCTCATATTTAGATCCGCAGATATCTCCAATTATTGCTCCGTACATAATGTATCCTCCTTGATATTGATAATTGCCTGGTAATTAAGTGATACTCCTACACTATCACATTCATAATT
>OLRH01002145.1_pt1 | contig 9950 bp, 6 predicted proteins | sample 1672321 | NCBI WGS metagenome assembly OLRH01 (sample SAMEA3136671, study PRJEB25190) | human gut metagenome | reverse complement strand
GAAGAATCACAGAGAGTACTGGATGCACTTGACACAAGCTGTTTCCGGCGAAACTCATTCCGGTGATGCTCAAACTTAGCGGAATCGATCCGGGCTAAAGAATGGTCCATTTTCATTTCCTTCCGCAGTGTGATTAAAAACAACATCCAGAATAACTTCGATTCCATTTTCATGAAGTTCACGGATCAATTCTTTTAATTCCTGTCCTTCATTATTGACTTCCTCAGCAGCTGTATAACTAGCATTTGGTGAGAAAAATCCAACCGTATTATATCCCCAATATTCAACAAGTTGTTTTCCATCCACTTCTCTTGCGTTGATCATCTCGTCAAATTCAAAGATCGGCATCAATTCTACCGCATTGATCCCTAATTCTTTTAAATATGGAATCTTTTCTTTTAATCCTGCAAAAGTTCCTGGATGTTTGACTCCTGAGGATGAATGATTTGTAAATCCTCTGACATGTAACTCATAAATGATCAGATCACTCATCTCTCTGCTTGACTGTGGCTGTACACCCCAGTCAAAACTATCTCTTACAACTCTTGCATGATACGTTCTGGTTCTTTTATGTCCCCAGACTTCCTGTCCTGCAACAGCCTGAGCATATGGATCCAACAAAATTTTTGTTTTATCAAACAGTAATCCTTTTTGTTCATCATATGGTCCATCCACACGATAAGCATATTCAAAATCTTCAGATTTCAGATCATAAACGATCATAGAATAGACATCTCCGATCTTATATGATTCTGGAAATGGAATGATTGCATATGGTTCTTCTTCTCCTGGATGAAATAATAGCAGATCACATGATGTTCCATTGCTTGTATGCACTGTAAAATTCACCCCACATGAAAATTCTGATGCTCCATTTAGATCAAAAAATCCTGGTCTTACTTTAAAACCATTAATTTCCATCATTGGATTTACCATTCTGACATCGTCTTTAATATAATCATTCAAAATATATTGTTTCAAAACTATCACCCGTTCTATCTTATTTTATCATCTTTCTTATTTCTATTCTCTTAATTCCCTATATCGTCTGTTTACTTAAGACCGATGCAAAAGTAACTCTCTGATCGATCCAACTGCCTGTGATCGAAACCATTTTACCCATCGTAAATGCAGCAACGATCGTTCCAATACCTAATCCATCTAAATATCCAAGCATCAGACATGTTAAAAGCCCCGTTGTGGCAAGACATAAAACATCAAATATGATCTTAACCCTTGCATATGGTTTGTCAATGATTTCTGATAATTCTCTTGGAAATAAATCCGTTGGAATGATCGGAAGCTGGCATCTGTTTTCTAAAGCAATTCCTATACTTAACAAGAAATAACTGATCAGGAAATACGCAATCCTGCATGGGATCGTCTGTGGCAGGATCCCAATCCATAATTCATTGACATCTAATAATTCACTAAACGCAAATCCTGCAACGAAGCTGAATAAATAAGATGGTACAAACTTTCTTCTTAGGATCATCAGACTTAACACTAATGCTCCCTGAAATATATATGTCCATGTACCTAGTGATAACTCCTTAAATACTTCCGAAAATGCATAAGGTACACTTGAGATTGCCGAAATTCCAGAACCTGAATACAGCATCAGTACTACACTAAAACTATTGATCACGATTGCTGCCATCAATGCAAGCTCTCCTCTTAGTATTGGTTTTTCATTCTCCATCTTTCATCCTCCAAGTCTACACGTAATTATGAATATAAGTTTAGTCCTTATTTACATATTTTACAAGTTAGATTTTTTTCATAAATCTATAGAAGATATCTATTAATTCTCTGTCAAGATTAGATTCTGTACTTTTTTCTGTAAATATGATATGATTGCACTTGTGTCTGTTCATGTTCCATGTCACCTTAAGGTAACATGGATCTTAATGAGTAAATATCTATTATATAAGAACAGATACAAATTAATAAAAGAAATTTGAAAGAGGTTTGATTTATGTTAGAGCTTATACAATCAGTTAACAGTGCCGTGAACAACTTTATCTGGGGTGTTCCAGCCATGATCTGCATCATTGGTGTCGGATTACTGTTAACGATCAAAACAAAATTTTTACAGATCCGTAAATTTCCTTATGCAATGAAGGAAACGATCGGCCGTGTCTTTAAGAAACAAGATGCTTCTGATGGATCTATGACTCCATTTCAGGCAGTCTGTACTGCACTCGCTTCCACAGTCGGAACTGGAAATATTGCCGGAGTTGCCGGTGCGATCGCAATCGGTGGTCCTGGTGCTGTTTTCTGGATGTGGATTTCTGCTATTCTTGGAATGTGTACGAAATTTTCCGAAGTAACACTTGCAGTTCACTTCAGAGAACGTAACCAAGAAGGGGATTATGTTGGTGGTCCTATGTACTATATCAAGAATGGTCTTAGCAAAAACTGGCATTTTCTTGCTGTACTATTCTCTGCTTTCGGAGTTTTAACAGTATTCGGAACTGGAAATGCTACTCAGGTAAATACGATCACAACAGCAATCAATTCTGCTTTGTTGAATTTCCACGTGATCAGTCAGTCTTCTGTTGGAACTACGAATCTGATCATTGGTATCATTGTTGCAATTCTTGTGGCATTGATCTTACTTGGCGGAATCAAAAGAATCGGACAGGTAGCTGAAAGATTAGTACCTTTTATGGCATTTATTTATATCTTCTTTGCCTTAGGTGTTGTTGTTTTAAATATCGATCAGCTGCCTGCTGTTTTTGGTTCTATCATTAACGGAGCTTTCCATCCTGCTTCTGTGACTGGTGGTATTGTTGGAAGTTTCTTTATGAGTATGAAAAAAGGTGTCGCACGAGGAATCTTCTCAAATGAAGCCGGACTTGGTACAGGTTCGATCGCTCATGCCTGTGCTGATACAAAAGAGCCTGTAAAGCAGGGACTTCTTGGTATCTTTGAAGTATTTACTGATACGATCTTAATCTGTACATTGACAGCCTTGGTCATCCTCTGCAGTGGAATTCCAATTGGATTTGGTGCGGATGCTGGTGCTGAACTTACGATCAGTGGATTTACTTCTACTTATGGAAACTGGATCTCCATCTTTACTGCGGTTGCGTTATGTTGCTTTGCATTTTCAACCATTATCGGATGGGGATTATATGGAGCTCGTTGTATTGAGTTTTTATTCTCCTCTAAGGTTATTAAACCTTTTATGTTAGTATATTCGTTAGTTGCGATCCTTGGTGCTACTGTAGACCTTGGAATGCTTTGGAGTATCGCAGAAACATTCAACGGTCTGATGGCGATTCCGAACTTGATCGCTTTGTTCCTTCTATCTGGAACTGTGGTAAAATTGGTAAAAGACTATTTTCATGAGAAATAGTTGCACACTCTTGCTTTTCCACTTCGTTTTGCCTGGTAAAGTGCCTGATCGGCGCGTTTATAGAGATCCATGTAGCAGTCCCCGTCTTGTGGGGCTGTGCTGATCCCGATACTGATGGAGATATTATTTCCTTTCAATTCGTCGATCTTGTATGCTTGTGTTTTAGCCAGCAATTCTTCTGCTTTCTTCATTGCTATATCCTTTGTCTGGATATTCTTCATAATGACTCCGAATTCATCCCCACCGATCCTTCCTAATATATCTCCTTCACGGAAAGTGCCTTTTAGAAGTTTCCCGAATTTCTGTAACACGATATCCCCGACTGCATGTCCATAGATATCGTTGATCTGCTTAAAACAGTCCACATCCAAAATCAAAAATGCATGGTACTTATTCTCATCTTCTGATAAAAGTTCATCCGTTAACTGCTCGGTTGTTTCTTTGTTATATAATCCTGTCAATGCGTCAGTTTGTGCATATTTCAGTAATTCTTTGTTCCTTGTATGATTCTCATAAACAATATACAGGATCAATAAGGTCACCAAAACAATAAATACGATCATAAAGCTTATTTCGTAGTCTTCAATGAAGTTATATGACTGTTGTGCTGCCTGTTCTGGTAATGCATAACAGAGCATCCAACCATTGGCCCCCATTGGCATATATGCAAAGTAATGTCTTCTTGTCCCTTCTTTCTTGCTGTCTGCCGTTACAAGATTTTCTTTTCCTTCTTTAAAATCCTGTTTGATTTTCTTCACTGTTACTTTGTCTTTGATGATCCATTTGCAACAACATTTATAGAAATTATCTCTATAATCAAGATTCCAGTAAGATGTATCTCCTTCAAATGCAATGATTTCTCCGTTTTGCGCAATGATCATACTGCATCCTTGTCCATTAAAAAGATCTTCAAACAGCATACGACTTAGAGCTGTTACGTCATAAGAACCTCCAAGAGCTCCGATCACTTTGTGTTTGCTGTTATATATAGGAACTCCTAACACAACTCTTGTTGATCCAGAAATACTACTATCTAATGGATCACTTAATGTTCTTTTTCCACTGATCACTTCTTTAAAATATCTTCGATGCGATAAATTCTTTATCAATCCATTGTCATAATGAGCATCCCCATTTGGCTCGATCAATGCAGTCCCACAAAAATCTGTATGTTTTGTGATCGACTTGATCAAATCCATATTCTTCTTTGCTAACAGATGGTCTGTCTTACCAATCTCTTCTGTTAATCCATTTAAGTAATCATATTGAATATCTAATATTGTTCTTAAATGCTCACTCTGTCTGACCACGTTGTTCCTCATCGTGTTTTTTGATCTTTGTTCAACAGAACGTTTTATGCAAAAGAAGAAAACAAAAAGTCCTACGATGACTGCCGCTAAGAATATACTGATCACAGCCGCATATTTTTTAATCTGTGTCTGATTCTTCTTCATAACTTTGATTCTCCTTGATTCTATATCTGTATATATTTTTGTTCTATTTAACTATACCAAAATTTGCTATATCCGTCTATTTAATCCCGTGAAAATCTTTTCTATATTAGAATAAAAAAAGAGAAAACTTTCGTTTTCCCTTTTTTCACAATGTTTTATTATTCTTAAGCGTTTTCAAACTGGCTATTATAAAGATCCGCATAGAATCCACCCTTAGCCAGCAGTTCTTCATGATTTCCCTGTTCTACAATGTCTCCGTGATTCATAACCAAGATCACATCGGCATCTTTGATCGTTGATAAGCGGTGGGCGATCACAAAACTTGTTCTTCCTTGCATCAGATTATCCATTGCCATCTGAATTCGTTCTTCTGTTCTTGTATCGACCGAACTTGTTGCTTCATCAAGGATCAAAATCTTTGGATCTGCTAAGATTGCTCTTGCGATCGTTAATAACTGTTTCTGTCCTTGGGAGATATTATTGCTTTCTTCGTTGATCTCCATATCATATCCACCTGGCTGTGTTTCAATGAAATGATGTGCGTATGCAGCTCTTGCTGCTCCTTGGATTTCTTCTTCGCTTGCATCTAATTTACCATAGCGGATATTGTCACGGATACTTGCATTGTAAAGCCATGTATCCTGAAGCACCATACCAAACATTTCTCTTAGGTCACTTCTCTTGAATTCTCTGATATCATGGCCATCTACTTTAATGCAGCCTCCATTCACATCATAGAAACGCATCAGAAGTTTGATCAACGTTGTCTTTCCAGCTCCAGTTGGTCCTACGATCGCAACTTTTTGTCCTTCTTTGACATCGACGGAGAAGTCATTGATGATCGTTTGATCTTTGTTGTATCCGAAGTTTACATGTTCAAATGTTACATTTCCAGCAAGTGTATCAACAGGTACCGCGTCTTTTTCAACTTCGATCTCTTCCTCTTCTTCCAGGAATTCAAAGACACGTTCTGCAGATGCTGCGGTTGTCTGCATCATGTTACCTACCTGTGCTAACTGTGTGATCGGCTGGCTGAAGTTTCTTACATACTGTAAGAATGACTGGATCTGACCTACCTCGATCGTCTTCTTGATTGCTAAATATCCACCTAATATTGTTACTGCTACATAACCTAAATTCCCAACAAACTGCATCAGCGGCATCATTGCTCCTGAGAAGAATTGTGATCTCCATGCAGAATTGTAAAGTTTTCCATTTACTTCTTTAAATTCTTCGATCACGCTTTCTTCTTTGTTAAATGCTTTGACAATGTTATGTCCACTATAGATTTCTTCTACCTGGCCATTTAACTCTCCAAGGTGTTTCTGCTGTGCCTTGAAATATGGCTGAGATTTTGACATGATCAATCCGATCAATCCCATAGATAATGGAAGTGTCAATAAAACTGCGATCGTCATCGGAATACTGATACGGATCATCATAATAAATACACCGACGATCTGTGTCGCTGATGTGATGATCTGTGTCATACTCTGGTTTAAGCTCTGCCCTAATGTATCAACATCATTTGTAACTCTTGACAATACTTCACCATAGGTTCTGCTTTCAAAATATTTCATTGGCATACGATGAATCTTCTCTGAAATATCTTTTCTCATCTGGTAACTGACATTGTTTGATACATGTGTCATGATCAGTCCCTGAATAAATGAGAAAATCGCACTTGCTACATATAAGCTTAACAACATCAATAAAATATGTTTAACTTTATCAAAATCAATTCCACTTCCACCAGATACTTTGCGAACCAGTCCTTTGAAGATCTCAGTTGTTGCATCTCCTAAGATCGTTGGTCCAACAATGTTAAACACGGTACTTGCAATGGCAAAAATGATTACCATAACGATCGGAACATAGAAACGTCTCATATATTTGATCAGTTTGACCATTGTTTCTTTTAAATCTTTGGCTTTCTCGCCTGGTGCCATTCCTCTGCCTGGGCCACCCATCGGACCTCTTCTTCGATTATTACTCATGGTCAGACACCTCCCTTGCTTTCTTAAGATCATCTTCTGATAATTGCGATTTGGCAATCTGCTGATAAACCGGACAAGTATTTAATAACTCTTCATGAGTTCCTTTTCCTACGATATTTCCTTCATCTAAGACGATGATCTGGTCTGCATGAAGGATCGTACTGATCCTCTGTGCTACGATCAATGTTGTACTTCCATTTGTTTCTTTCTGAAGTTCAGAACGAAGTTTCACATCTGTCTTATAATCAAGTGCTGAGAAACTGTCATCAAAAATATAGATTTCAGGATCTTTTGCAATAGCTCTTGCAATTGATAATCTCTGTTTCTGTCCACCAGATACGTTGGAACCGCCCTGTGCGATCGGTGAATCATACTTTTCCTCTTTCTCCTCAATGAAATCTGTTGCCTGTGCGATTCTTGCTGCACGTTTCACTTCATCGATCGTTGCATCTTCTTTTCCATATTTTAAGTTGGATTCGATCGTTCCTGAGAACAATACTCCTTTCTGTGGTACGTATCCGATCTTTTCACATAAATCATGCTGTTTTACATCACGGATATCCACCCCATCAACCAAAATACTTCCACGGCTGACATCAAAGAATCTAGGAATCAGGTTGATCAATGTTGATTTACCACTACCTGTACTTCCAATAAATGCGGTTGTTTTACCAGCTGGTGCTGTAAAACTGATATTATGAAGCACTGCTTCATCTGCATCAGGATAGCAGAAATATACATTTTTAAATTCAACTTCACCTTTTTTCTCTGGTAAAAATTCTTTTGGTTCTTCTGGATCTTTGATCATGACTTCCATATCTAAGATCTCATTGACACGTTCTGCTGCAACCTGTGCACGAGGCATCATAATAGATACCATGGAGATAAATAAGAATGCCATAATGATCTGCATTGCATACTGGATAAATGCCATCAGATCTCCAACCTGCATCTTTCCTGCATCAATATTGGATGCTCCAGCATATACGATCAGAACAGTTAAACCATTCATGATCAGCATCATTGTTGGCATCATAAATGTCATAGCTCTGTTTACAAATAAATTTGTCTTCATCAGATCCATATTGGCTTTGTCAAAACGTTCTTCTTCATGTTTTTCTGTACTGAATGCACGGATTACGGAAAGTCCAGTAAGAATTTCCCTTGTTACTAAGTTTAATCGGTCGATCAGTTTCTGTAAGATCTTAAATTTTGGCATCGCTACCTTAAATAATACAAAGATCACTAACATGATCGCGATCACACCGATAGCGATCGTCCATGTCATCTTCGCATTGGTTGTTAATACTTTGAAAATACCTCCGATCCCCATTAATGGTGCGTATACGACGATACGGAATACCATCGTCATAAACATCTGAATCTGCTGGATATCATTCGTACTTCTTGTGATCAATGAGGCTGTTGAGAATTTATCAAACTCAGAGTTTGTAAACGACATAACTTTCTCAAATACTTTCTCTCTCAGAATACGACTTAGTTTCGCAGCTAAACGTGCTGACAATAAAGTAACACTCACTGCTGCTGCCATGATCAAGAACGCAAGCCCGATCATCTTTGCTCCTGTCACTAACAGATAATGTGTCTGCATCTGGTCAATATCAAGTCCGATCGCTTTGTATTCTGAAGTCACAAAAGAAATCGCTGCCTGACTGATGATCGTATCTGGCATGTCTTTTGTATCCATGTTCTTCATCTGCGCCATCATTTTTTTCTGGCTCTTGCTTAAAGAAGCTGCTGCCTGAGGATTGGCCTGAATCTGTTTTGCCATCTGCGCTGACAACTTAAGCATTGCCTTTGACATACTCGTATCAAGATGTTCTCTGTCTTTTTTGGAAATATATCTTCTGACATATAAACGTCCGTCTTTATAATCTTTATATTTTGAATCTTTTACCTGATCTTTTGTATAAAGTTTATAAGCATCTTCCATATCATCTGCATCATCTTGTTTCATAAGAGATTTCAATGCCAGAAATGTTTCTTCTCTCATTACATCAGGAACTGCGTCTTCAATACCCTTTTGCTGAATACCTACATTGACGATATTGGATGTAAATGTTGGTAATGTCAGGTCACAACTCGCCTGTAGGATCAGCAATAACACGATCGCAATGACAGGCACATATGCTTTTTTCAAATATCGAAATAATTTAAGCATCTGATTTTTCCTTTCTTTCTTTTTTTAGTATCTCTGTCTGTTCATCCAGACAATCACAAAATTTATTTAACAGTCTCTTGAGTTCTTCCTGCTCCTCTTTTGTAAAATACTCTTGAAGTTTTTCTTGTATCATGACAAATTTTTTATGACCGTCTTCACAGATACTTCTTCCCTTCTCAGTAAAATAAATTCTGCTTTTTCTTGAATCTTTTTCGTCTTGTTTTTTCTCTATATATCCATTCTTTTCCATTCGTCCAATCATTACGTTTAGCGTAGACGGCTTGACCTGCATCTTCTCGGCTAACTCTTTTTGTGTACAGCCTTCGCATTTTTTTAAATGAATGATCAGAGGCATCTGTCTCGGATGTATATTTTCTTCTTTCAAAAGCTCAAATCCATAAATCGCACTCTTATGATTCACTTTGCCGATCAAACTGTAAATTCCTTCACACTTCTTCATGTATGCTCCTTTCTTTACTTTGAGTATTTTAATTAGATAACTAATCATTAGACGACTAATTGAAATTCTAACATCATGTATACAAAATGTCAATAATTTCTGTATTTTTATCTCATATGGGATTTTATCAAAATTTTCTAAAATAAAAGAACCCTTCAGCTATCACATAAGCCAAAAGGTTCTTCCTTGTTTCATTTACATATTCGACTATTTCTTTTAACGAATTAAGCGTTTTTTCCGCAGCATTTTTTGTATTTTTTACCGCTTCCGCATGGGCATGGATCGTTTCTTCCAATCTTCTTTCCTTTTACAACTGTTGTTGAATTTCTGGATTCTTTGTATAACTCTTTTCTTCTTTCTTCTGTAAGAATGTCATCCCATTCCTTTAAGTTGTAAAGCCATTCTGCACGACATCCAACCATGTTGTAATATAATTTCTCGAAGTCGATGTCTAAGCTTACCTGTGTATTTTCATCCATCTCTTCGATTGGGT
>OLRH01002136.1_pt1 | contig 9976 bp, 10 predicted proteins | sample 1672321 | NCBI WGS metagenome assembly OLRH01 (sample SAMEA3136671, study PRJEB25190) | human gut metagenome | reverse complement strand
TTACATATGCGCGCATATCCTACTTGACTTCCTCGACCCGACACCCCAGAAGCTGACGCATAGGAGCACCTCTACGAGAATTAGACGAAATGAATTTATACCACAGCTCCCACGCACCTGTAGACCTGTGAAGCACTAAATGAGTAGCATTAATGGAAACAACATCACCATTAGAGGACTTAATAGCACAACCCCCAGAATACGGATTTACGAAGTAATAAACGTCGCTATGAGGATCATCCGACGCAACCTGCGTGCGTGTAATCGATAAGTGAGCCGGGAACGGCAAGAGAGACGTATGGTAACAATCCAAAATCATCGCTCTCGACCATTAAGGGAAAGCAAGAATGGCGCGGAGTTCTTCATTGATTTTATCGCGGGAAACGAGGGTTTCCTGGAGCTCCAGTTTGCCAATCAACTGGCGGAGCGTGGTCTGGGTCAGCTTTTCAATGGCTTCGGAAAGATTTTCGACGCCGTAGACGGCTTTTTCGGGATTGATAATCTGGAAATAAAGCACGGCGTTAATGGAAATGGAAACGTTGTCTTTGGTGATAACGTTTTGGCGAGGAAAGTCGTAAACGGTTTCGCGCAAATCAAGCCGGCTGCTCTTCTGCATATAAGAATAAGTTCTGCCGTCGGGGTAGGTTGTGCTTACCTTGCGGTAAATCCCTTTGGGGGAATCGATAAACGGCACGATAAAATTTAAGCCGGCGCCGAGCGTTTCTTTGTATTTGCCGAGGCGTTGCACAATGACAACTTCCTGCTGTTCGACGATGATGCAGCCTTTGATTGCGACGAAAACGGCGGCAAGAATCAGTAAAATGAGTACGGTTTCCATTATTTTCTTCCTTTCTTTTCAACAAACATGGTGAGGTCGTCATGGCGGACGATTTTTACTTTAGCGCCTTTTTTTATTTCGGGGGCATCTTCGCCGAGAGTTCTGGCTTCCCAATTTTCGTCATAAATTTTCAGCCGGCCGGAGAAGGCGCTGATATCAGTAATGGCGGTGGCGATTTTGCCGATGTACTGGGATTCAAAACTGTGTTCCTTATCATGCTTCGGATTGATGTTCAAGAGCGGGCGCAGGAACAAAATGAAAAGAATGGAGAGTATGGTAAAAATCGGGATGAGGACGTTGTAGTTGTCCGTAATCAGAGACAATACCGCGCATACGGCTCCGGCAACGGCAAAGTTCAAAAAGAACATTGTCGGCGTGTAGATTTCGATAATGAAACAGACAAGGGCGATGATGAGAAAGACAATCCAGGCAGACATATGATATTCCTTAAATGTTTGAGTAATAATTTTAAGCCAATATAAGCACATATTACTTTATTTTTAGTTAAGGAGCGTGAGAAGAAAATAAAATTCCGCAGCAGGCAAACAGCCTGTGAAGATATGCAGAAAAAGTATGCAAACGGCATATACGGAAGCGGGGGAAGGAAAAGAAACTGCCGGGGCGGGAACGAAGCTATTGAGGGGCAATGCTGCCGGGCGGGAACGAGGCAGCCAGGGGATGTGATGCTGCCGGGCGGAAACAAGGCTGCTGAGGAGAATGCAATGTTGTCAGGTGGAAACGGGGCGTACGCAGATGCATATCAGCAGGCGGTTCCCGGCGTGTGTTCCGTATCATGTTCCGCGCTGCGTTTGAAAATGATGTAGAGCAGCAGGACAAACAAACTCAGGTAAAACGCTCCGAACACCGAGAATGCCGAAGCAAAACTAAGCCCGGCGGTGCCGCTGCCCGGTTCGATGACAAACTTGAAGCAAATCAGAGAAATGCCGGAAAGGGTTTGCTGCAGCATATTGTTAACCGAGGAGATGGTGGCGCGCGTTTCTTCCATAGCGTAGTTGTGGATGTGGTTAATATTGGCAATGGCATCACACGGCGTTTCTTTCTCATTTTTGAATATCCGTTAAGCGGAACCAAATCTGTAAATGAAAGAGATATGTTTTTATACTTGCAATCGGCGGTACAGACTGCGAAGAAATATCTTGCCATGTGCGGAAATGTGGTCCTGGAGCATAAAAACGAAACCCGGTTTTGTGTGGAAGTGTTTTATCAGCTTTTAAATCGGGATACGAGCCTTAAAACAACGCTGGATGAGCGGATTGAAAAAGTACGGAATCATTATATTCTGGAAAATGGGAAAGAAAGTGTGGCAAAAATTCCGGTGACAGAGCTGATTGCACCAGATTCTTTGAATTTTAAAAGCTATAAATATGTGATTCTGGATGGCATTTATCATGCCTACCTCTATATTCCATCTGGCAGATATCGTTCCAGGGTGCCTGCTGGATGGCTTTCCCTTCTCATTAACGCTGGTGAGGGAATTGATATAGATTTGTTTTTCTTTCGCCAGGATAAAAATAAAAGCATGGAGCGGATCGGGCGGCGGATCCGTTTGAACCGCTCAAAAATAAAAGATACCTTTGATTCCAACAGTGATTTTGACAGTTTAAGTGAATCCATTCAGGCAGGTTATTACCTGAAACGTGGACTCTCTGGAAGCGAAGAATTTTACTATATGAGCACCTTAATTACCGTTACAGGGCATAGTGCGCGGGAAGTTGAATGGCGCTCAAAAGAGATGATAAAGCTCTTAAATTCGCAGGATATCGGGGTATCCAAGTGTCTATTCGGGGAAGAACAGGGATTTTTGTCCTCTCTTCCCCTGTTGTGCCTGGATAAGAAAATCTATGAAAGATCCAAACGAAATGTTCTAACATCAGGAGCTGCGGCCTGCTATCCATTTACTGCCTATGAAATGTCGGATAAAGATGGTATTTTGATGGGCGTGAATAAGGCAAACAGTTCCCTTGTTCTGGTGGATATTTTCAATACGTCTGTTTATAAAAATGCCAATATGGTTATATTCGGGACTTCTGGTTCCGGAAAGACGTTCACCATGCAGCTTATGGAGCTACGTATGAGAAGAAAAAATATCCAGGTATTTATCATTGCCCCGGATAAAGGACACGAATTTGCCAGGGCCTGCAATAACATTGGTGGCACATTCATTCAGATTTCGCCAGCATCTTCCAATTGTATCAACGTTATGGAAATTAGGAAGTCTGATAAAGCAACCAGCGAGCTGTTGGATGGATATGTTTCGGAACGTTCAGAACTAGCTGTGAAGATCCAAAGCCTGCATATCTTTTTCAGCCTTCTGGTACCAGATATGACGCATGAGGAAAAGCAGCTTCTTGATGAGGCTATGGTGATCTGTTACCAGGAAAAGGGAATCATCCATGATAACCAGAGTCTGTTTGATCCGACAAAGCCAGGGGGTTATAGAAAAATGCCAATCCTGGGAGATTTACACGAAGTCCTTCTTCGAAAGGAAGAGTGTAAGCGGCTTGCCAATATCTTAAACCGTCTGGTGAACGGTTCCGCAGCCAGCTTTAACCAGCAGACGAATGTGGATCTGAATAATAAATATGTGGTGCTTGACATTTCTGAATTATCAGGAGATCTGCTGATTGGAATGTTTGTAGCACTTGATTACGTATGGTCTCGGACGAAGGAAGACCGAACCAGAGAAAAAGCAATCTTCATTGATGAAGCCTGGAAGCTGTTGTCCTCTAATGAACTTGCAGCTGACTATATCCAGGAAATCTACAAAACCATTCGTGCTTATGGTGGAGCTGCAATCAGTGCCTCACAGGATCTTGTTGATTACTATGAGTTGAACGGAGGCAAGATTGGAAGAGGAATCTTAAGCAACGCGAAAACCAAAATCATTTTAAACCTGGAGGTGGCAGAGGCAGAGCTGATACAAAAGGAACTGGATTTATCAGAAGCGGAGTTTAATTCTATTGTTCACTTTGAGAGAGGTTGTGGACTTATTTCAACAAATAGCAATAACCTGGTTGTAGAGTTTAAGGCAAGTCAGTTAGAAAAGGATCTGATCACAACAGACCGGAAAGACCTGCAGAAATTAAAAGGCAAAATTCAAAAGTATGGGGAATCCGCTTATGGGAACACGGAATGACACATAAAGGACGTATAGAAAACGTATTGAATACAGCATTCATGACGTATTCGTGTTTGAAAAAAACAGTAAATGTTATTAATGACGTATAGAAAGACACTTATAAGACGTATTATCACAAAAAATGTGAATGTTGTTATAAATGACGTAAAGAAAACGTCCTTTATGCGTCATAGAGATAATTGAAAAGATTGGCTGGAGGTATTAAAAAATGGAGAATAAACAAAGACCTGTCATTGCTGAAACCAGAGAGCTTGTGCAGAAATACCATGTTTTGGAAAAGGCACAGATTTATGCTTATTTTGCATTAGATGGCAGGGATCATTTTGTTGGAAAAGCATTTAAGGCGTTGGAAAAAGAGCGGCAGGTTTTCATTCATCCAGAACTGGAAGTGGTGGCAGCAAGTGAGGAAGCAATTGCTGCTAAGGATCTGGGAACTATGAAGGCTGTCTGGGTACTGGTTGATGTGATGAAAAAGAAACAAGTGGAAGAACACTTTCCTGCTTCGAAGGAAGAGTATCCGGTACGGATCGTATTCTACGGAGAGGGAGAAATCTTTGATATTTTGTATATTTCAGAGGCGGAAGTTACGGTGGTAAACAATCTGTTTTCGCGGAAAAAAATTGACAGTTGCGGACATATTATTGTAGTCGAAAATCCCGATTATATATCGGCTATTCACATAGCGGATGTGATTGGGTATTGTGTTGTGAAAGAAGGTGGGGAAGTCGAGTATTACCAATATAGTCAAGGCGGATCAGAAGAATAGTACTGAGCCGTTTGGAAAAATTAAGGACCAGCTGGATGAGACTCAGGCTTTAAGCTGGCGGATGGAGCAATATATGGCGGAGTCGCGGAATGTTCTTACTTCGTTTGTCCGTTTAAAATCGGAACTTCAATATGATTATTTCACGGAGTTAGTCCTGGAAGCCGCAAAAACATCTGAAAAATTAACCGATAAGCTTCGAAGGCTTACCTTAGAAGTGACAGTTAACCCAGTTCAATACGAAAACTACAAGGCGGAGCTTGTGACCATTCATGGAATCGAGGTGGAATTTTCTGAGGGAATCCTAAAGGTGGCATTGCCACTTCTGGTGCCCCATAGAAAAGATTTTTACACGGATTTTTTATACAAGCCACTGCATACAGCACTTCAGAACTGGTGCTTGGAACGGGTAAAAAAGGCGCTGGAAATCCCATTTTTCGAAGAATGCCTTGTCTGTTTTGTGCATGTTTATAATAAAAATCTGCCTTTGGTAGGGCGTGTTCGGGATCACGATAACATTGAGGAAAAACATGTACTGGACATTGTTTCCAGTTTCTGTATGAAGTCAGATAGTGGTTTTTATGTGGATACTTTTCATACAACCAGGCTTGGAATGGAAGATGGCACATTATTATATGTGATGGAGGCTAAGAAATTTCCAGGCTGGATCCGTGAAAACAGCCAGCTTTTGGATATCGAAAAAGAAGCACTTTAAGATCAGAAAAATTCGATATATAGAATAGGCATTTAAGTGTTTGAAGAATAAGGCATTTTGGGATATGAGAATCCAGAAAAGATACCCAAGTATTCAACATATAGGGTACAGATTCTTATTGATTTTGAGTGGGAGGTGGAAATGAAAAAGGAGGATGTGTTGTTAAGACTGATTGCGATATCAGGGGAATTGCCAGCAGGCCTGGTAGGAGAAATTGTAGAATCAGAATCTTATGCAGCAGCTCTTATTACCAGGCTGAAAAAGGAAAATTATATCTCTGTGAGAAATGCAGGCGGATATAAGGGGTATGTGTTAAGGAGGAAAGGGAAAAGGTATCTTCTGGAGAGGTATGAAGATGACCTTTCCTTTTTTCTTTCTGGATCTGCACAGACCAATCATGTGAAAAGTGAACCGGAAAAGAGGCTGCGGCTTTATCGGATGAGCGAGGTATGGGTCTTTCTTTGGAAGATGGGTATTGAGATTTTTCAAAGCCAGAAGCCAGATCTTGGAAATGGGTTTGAAAAAAGTGGGAAAAAAGCAGTGTATTATGGCAGTCTGGAATACAAAGAGAGCGCAGAAGCAATCAAGGGTTCCAGAGCCTGCGGCGTGCTACTTACCGGGGATACAGCTTATGTCGTTTACAACACCATGGCAAAAAGAATGAAATGGGCGCAAAAGATGGAAATGGCAATGCGTACCTGGACCGAACGTATGCTGTTAATTGGTGGAGGATTACGACAGGCTGATTCGCTTATCTTGGGAAATACTATGGATTTCCTTCTTGAACTTTTAAATAGTGATGGCGGTGTTCGCAAAAATCTATATCAGGTAGATGATGTGTACGAACACTATTATTACATCCCGCGGACAGATAACGCAAAGGTTCAGATGGAGCTTCTATTAACTTCCTGGAAACGGGAGAAGATAAAAAATCTGTTAGCAACATTAGTAAAGTATCCAAGGCGTAAACAATACGCCTTAAGCGAGGGCTTTGATAAGGACATGCAGCTAATCTATTTCTGTCATGAATTGGATATGCGTCATTTGTGCCGCATAAAGCAGGAAATTGGCTGGAAGCAGAAAGGAACAATCATCTGCTTAGATTACCAGGCGAATGTGCTCAGAGCATATTTTGGAGAGGGGGTGAGGGTTCGTGAGCTGAATACAGATAAAATCATGGAATATCTGACTAAGGGCAGGGACGAATAAGCCCACAGTCTAAGTCAGGAGGTGTCTATGAGTAATCTATTTGACACTGGAAGTGAAACAGTAAACAGGATGTGCCGCCTGCAGTTTACGGGAAATGTCATTCCGTCCACCTGGTATCACACAATTAAAAAAGAAACCGGAAAACCAAACTTAAATGCGATTATTATTCTGGCGGACATTGTGTACTGGTATCGGCCTGTGGAAATCCGGGATGAGGCAACCGGGCAGTTGTGCGGATTCAAAAAGAAATTCCAGGCTGACATTCTACAGAGAAACTATCAGCAGTTGGCGGATCAGTTTGGTATCACGAAACGAGATGCGGTGAACGCTATCGTTGAACTGGAAAAGCTAGGAGTGGTAACAAGGGTATTTCGGACAGTCAACATCAAAGGGCAACTTTACTCCAATGTCATGTTCCTAAATCTGGATGTAGATGTATTAATTCAATTAACCTATCCGGAAACGTTGGAAAATGCATTCATAGGGATACCAGATACCCCCTATCACTCATTTGGGGGACAGCCCCCACCGAAAAAAGTGACAGGGGTCACTAATATAAGTGAGAGGGTATCCCCGAAAAAAGTGACAGCTGTCCCCGATTTGGGGGAGACATATACAAAGAATACATACAAAGACTTTAACAAAGATTTCTCCCTCTCTTCATATCGGGAAGTGGAAGATCAGATAAAACGGCAGATTGAGTATGAAAACCTGATATTGGATCATCCACATGATGACAGGGTAGGGGAAATATTGGGATTGATTGTGGATGTGATGACTTCATCCGCAGAGATAATCCGGGTGAACCGGGAAGAGAAGCCAGCAAATGTGGTAAAAGCCCAATTTGCCAAATTAACAAAAGAGCATGTGGATTTTGTTTTATTCAGAATGGATTCCAATACCACAAAGGCCAGGAATATCCGGGCGGTCCTTCTTACAGCACTATATAATGCTGTCAACACAATGAGCAGCTATTACGATAATCTGGTTCAGTACCACATGGCAGAAGAAATGAGAGGTGATGATTGGAAAAAGGATGTTTAAAAAATTTGATAAATGGAAACTGATTCTTGTAATCATTGTGGCAGTATTGTTAGCTGGATACATGGGAGGATTTTTATATATTCTTCTTGGAGATGCAAATGTTGACCTAAACCCTATTCACTGTATGGCAGCAGGATGGACCAGCACCGGGGGCAGGATGTGGATCCTGTTCTCGGTTCTGGTACTTTTCTTTCTTACGGCACTCGTGATTTATCGTGGCAGTGAAAACCCATTACAGGATGAGCGTGGTTTTGAGTTGTCCGATCAGGGTACTTACGGAACTGCTGGCTTTATGAAAGAAGGGGAACAGGCAGAGATATTAAGGGCTGATAAAACAATAGACGGAGTAAATGGAATCATATTTGGCAGGGAGCTTGGAACAGGAAAGGTTCTAAGCCTTCCTGTAGATTCCAGGCTAAACCGGAACATTGCTGTCTGCGGCTCCCAGGGTTCTATGAAATCCAGGGCATTTGCAAGAGTCATGGCATTACAGTGCGTGCGCCGTGGGGAGAGCATGTACATTACGGATCCCAAATCCGAACTTTATGAGGACTTATGTGCGTATCTGAAAGATTCAGGATATGTGGTAAAACAATTGAACTTGATTCAGCTGACGCATTCGGATGCCTGGAACTGTTTGGCAGAAATTGATGAGGGAGAGCTGATCGATGTATTTTGTGATGTGGTAATTCGTAACACCACAGACAAATTTGATCATTTTTACGATAATGTGGAGATGGATTTATTAAAAGCTCTTTGCCTGTATGTGTATGAGGAATATCCGCCAGAGCAGCGTACCTTTGCGGAGGCCTATAAACTCTTGCTCAATAAAAGTGTCGATATGCTGGATTCGATTTTTGAAAGACTGCCAACGAACCATCCAGCAAAAGGGCCATATCAGCTCTTTGCAAAAGCGGAAAAGGTAAAAGGAAATGCGGTGCTTGGTCTTGGAACCAGGTTACAGATTTTGCAAAATAAACTGGTACAACAAATCACCAGTCATACGGATATCGATCTTTCACTTCCAGGAAAAGAAAAGTGTGCATATTTTTGTATCACATCCGATCAGGATTCTACGTTTGATATGTTGGCAACTCTTTTCACCTCATTTCTAATCATCAAATTGGTTCGTCTGGCTGATCGGACTGAAGAGCGCGTGCTGCCGGTTCCAGTAAGTTTCATCCTTGATGAGTTCCCCAACATCGGCGTGGTTCCTGACTTCAAAAAGAAGCTTGCAACAGCCAGATCCAGGCGAATTGGCATGAGTATCTTGTTCCAGAACATTCCACAGCTTCAGAACCGTTACCCGGACAATCAGTGGGAGGAAATTCTTGGAGGCTGTGATTTCTCCATTTTTCTTGGCTGTAATGACATGACAACCGCAACCTATTATAGTGACCGGACTGGAGAGATTACGGTGTCAGTAGCTTCTATCAGGAAAAACTATTATACCATACGTGCCACTGACTATGTACCGGAATATTCAGAGTCAAGATCCCTTGGAAAAAGGCAGCTCCTTCTTCCAGATGAGGTGCTTCGCTATCCACTAAACCAGGGAATCTTGATTATTCGTGGCCACAATGTGTTGAAGTTCCAGAAATTAGACTATACCGAACATGAAGATGCAAAGAAGCTCCGTCTGGAAAAAGTTGTGGAACACGTCCCAGAGTGGTACAAAGAATGGGAAAAGGAAAAAACACAGGAACAGCCTTTTTCATATATGGGGCAGGAAGATGATGTATCTACTCAACCTCAGTCAGAAGGTAGTATAAGTGAGACCTGGGAAGAACCTGTTGCACTTGATACAAAGCCCAAAAGAAAACCAGGCAAAAAAACGAATCCTGTTCAAAGCGTAACACGAGTGGAAGATTTATTTACTGGGAGGGAGGTGAAGCCGGATGACAATTGATCTGGCACAGATCAAAGACAATTCCATGGTACGGTATGGCTTTAAAATCCTTCTGATGCGGGAATTTGATATCCACATAAACGAGACGGATGTTGGCAGACTCATAAAAGCGGCAGGATGTATTGAAATATATGATTCTTTAGAAGAATTTCTGGAAAAGAGCAGCTGGAAAAAAGATAATCCAGAGCTGTGCGAAAAGAAGTATTTATTGGATAATCATATTTGCAGGTATATCCAGGGGAAAGTCTGGTATTTTTCCAGGCTTCGGTACGAGAATCAAATGTACTGGATGCTCTGGGTACCAATGGTATTTATGATGGCAGTTACCTTTACCGCAC
>OLRH01002130.1_pt1 | contig 9988 bp, 9 predicted proteins | sample 1672321 | NCBI WGS metagenome assembly OLRH01 (sample SAMEA3136671, study PRJEB25190) | human gut metagenome | reverse complement strand
CTTTTGGCACACTCCTTGAGAAAGTTGAGTATAACAGACAGCATGAGTATCTGACGGAATCCAGAGAAAAAGAAGATGTGGCCTATCTTGCTCAATTGAAAAAGGAGTACGGCTTGGATTGAGGGAGGTCAGATCGAAGTGAAAAGATACGCACTGCTGGATACTGACTTCATTTCCAAAACGTACTCTGTTCAAGATGATAATGGTAATCATTTGATTGATCGGGTCATGGAATTGCCGGAGTATGAGTTCTTTTGTCATGCGCAAATTGTAACGGAACTCAATCGGTATAATGCTGATATGCCAATCTGGTTGAGCGAGAAGATTGGAGCGCAAAAGATAAAAAGCCACACGGATCAGGAAATCCTTGAAAGCCTGTCACTTGTGCGAGGGCCGCTGGCGTGTGCGACTTATACGCAGATGTTAAAATTGGCCTGCGATGCTTTTTCTAAGGATTACTTTTCGGAACATTATCGGGCATGGAAGAGGCTGATTACGCGGCAATATCGAGAGAGGACTATTTGAAAGAGCTTGAACGACTCGATATAGAAGTTGGTAAGAAAAATAATCTTGGGGAAATCAAGTCGTTTGTGTTATTGCAGGTCTTGTCGGTGATGCTTGGTGAGCAGATCTATGTATTCTGCTCCGATGACAAAAATGCTCGGAATGGAGCCACAAATTTTGAAGATGTTCGGTGCATCAGTCTGGTGTCAGTATTCTCACGCTTAAAAGAAGAATCAAACTGGACACTTGCCGATGCCGAGCCGTACATTGAATCACTCATTGCGTTTTATCAGGATCATCACCAAACCACTTTCCGCGTAATGGAAGCGTCTGAGGTCAGAAGATTGCAACGGATACCATGCAGGCAGGTGTTGCAGGAAATATTTGACGGAAAGTTTATTGAACTAAAAAATGGTATGCTGCGGTACAAGCAGTAAGTGAAACGAATAACCAGCGTATTGTGTGGAATGAACCACATGATACGCTGGTCATTTTTTTGTTTCTAGGTGACTTTGAAAACTGGTTAGAGGGACGGTTCGTATTTTCGCGTGTGCTGCTGTTCGTGCTGCTGCACTTCTTGTTCTGCGCCGAGGATGCTGTCTACATTGGCACACACGGTCTGGAGTTCTTTGTGATAATCCTTGAAATAATGGTAAGTATCGTATTGGGCGTCCTTCTGAATCGTAAGCTGCGCTTTTTCTGCCCGGAGGTCTTTCATGGTAGGAAACTTCCCATCAGGCGAGTGCTGCTTCAGAATTTGAAGTGCTTCCTCATATTGGGCAAGTTCGTCCGAGTGAGCTTGACGGAAAATCTTCTTATTCGGGACTTTTAGAAATTCTCCGTAAATGGATTTTGTGGAGAGATACTGACCAAGGTAATGAATCTGCTCGTTTGTTTTTCGTAGCTTGCTTTCAGTGAGCTTTGCATCGCCGCGCGCTTTTGCCATTTTGGTATAGATGGCCTCTGCAGTTTCTGAAAGTTTTTCATAAGAGTCATAGCCGTGTTCCTGCACATAGGCAATCGTCCGGGCCATCTGCTGCAGGTTGGAAATCTTGACTTTCTGCGCATAAGCGCGGCTCTGCTGGGCTTTTACACAGGTCTGCAAGTCAATCACAAGGCGCAGATCGGACTTGATGAACAGGATGGCCATAGGATTGTCTACTGCCCAATGAGGATTATTCTGCTCTGCGGTCCTTGCATTTTCTGCAAAAATTCGGAGAAGTCTGTCGCGGTCATAATTGGAACCTAGCGCACGGGCAGAGATATACTTCTGTCGGTCAGCAGGCAGATAGCTGAATCGTCCTCGATGGTCTTTTACTAAAATACCGTATTCTGCCTTCAAGAGTCTTTGAAATTCTTCAAAGGATGTGGATCGTTCCGCAATGTCAGAAATGGCGTTGCGGACTTTTTCTTTGCCTGTTTCAAAAGTAGTACGCATGGGGGTAATGCCTTCAATCATAAGTTCCATGTTGGCAATGTCCAGATTTTGCTGACCGCGCTGTTTGGCGTAATACTCCTGCGGCGAGATTCTGTCCGCAGCAGGGGAGAGCAGATCGACTTGATGCAGTCCCTCCCGCTGGCAAATGTTCATCAACGATTTCTGTAAGTGCTTCAAATAGTCTTTGGTAAGGTGGTGCTTGTAGCCAGCCTTACAGTCGATAGGCCGCTCGGTGAATGGCTGCGGGTCAACATCAGATTTGCGAAGGCTGTTGATTATGATGTGGGTGTGAATGTTGCCTGTGCCGTTTTTACCATCGGTGTGGGTACAGACCAAAGCCTGATGCCCCGGAAAATTGGCCTTTGCATATTCCATGCCGATGGCCTGCGCCCACTCACCAGTCAGGTTGTGGTCAGTGTTGTCTTTCGGATCGTGGCTGATGATGTAATGGTGGCTTTTGATTTCATCGTAAGTGTTGTTCTTGTTATACTCCTGGTTCAACAGTTCGCATTCAAGGTCAAAGGTTTCGGGATCACAGTTCAATCCCTCAAGATAAAATTCATCCCGGAGCATCATATTCCCGTTTTCATCAAGGACGGGAACCAGATGAAATTCATCATGCTGGTATTTCAGATAGTCGATGGCACTCCCATAATTGGCATTTTTACTTGCGATGTGTTTTAGAATTGCCACGGTATACACCTCCAAGCTGAACGATTTCCTGCCGAAGTTCACGGATTTCCGCAATGCACTTTTTCAGTTCTTCCAACATTCCGCGCGATGCCAGACCGCCGCCGTGGAAATAGCGGGCAATCTGGTTAAGATTATTTCCGATGCCTGCGGCCTGAGCAGTCAACTTCTGAATTTCGCCAATATCGGCAACGATGTTGTAGTTGACAGTCACTTTTTCAGATAGAGCCTGCTTGCGCACAAAAGTAGAGATGGGATAACCAGCATCTTTTGCATATCCGGCCACCAGTTTATATTCAATGCTGCTGAAACGAACCATTACATTGCTGGTGCGTCTGATACTTTCTTCCTTTTTGGGTCGTGCCATAGTGTGATCCTCCTGCGTTTTTATAGTTGCGAAGCAACTCCCGATAAGCCGTAGGCGTTCGGCTGCGAACACATTCGTGTGGAGCCAGATAGCCAAAATCCAAGATTTTGTGCGTACCGTGGGAATGGGGAACGGAATCCCCATCAAGATTGCCAGGAACGAAAAATCACGAAAGTGAGTTTTGAGTTACTATGGGCGAATCTTGCGCTAAGAGAGAAAAGCCCCAGACTTCTGCCGTAATCCGAAGGCTTACCCTAAAAAGATGCTTCTATAAATAGGAATCCGCAGCCTTTATTTGGAATACACTTTTCAGCTTTTTTAAATTTTCTTTCAAAAACTGTATTCCAAAATGCCCTTCTGGATTCCTATTAGTAAAGGAGGATTGATCCGATGAAGCAGAAAGAGCGAATGGACAAAAAAGTGAAGCAGGAGCGAACGGAGCCTGACCATCACAGAAAAATCATCATTAAGGGCATCACCGTGTATGAATCGTTCCGGCCAGAGGGCAGTGACCTGTGGGACTGCCTCTTGCAGAGCATGGGGAAACACTGAAAAAAGATTTTTCGAAAAAATGTACGCTACAGCTTGATTTTTGTGCTACAGCTTGGTAGAATACAGACGGGTTAAGTAAATATGTGCAATCAAAAGCCATTAACTTTCTGGATTTTACCATGCGAATTGCGTGGAGACGGGAGGTTTAATGGCTTTGTTTTATTATAAGGAAAAAAAGAATAAGGGCATACGAGCAGCGGCCTATCTGAGATTGTCTATCGAGGACGGAGATAAGGCTGAAAGCAACAGCATCGGAAACCAGAGAGAATTGATTCAGAATTTCGTTGCAGAACGACCAGAACTGCATTTGGTAGGAGAATATGCAGATGATGGTTACACGGGAACCAATTTTGAGCGACCGGGCTTTACGCAGATGATGGAGGACATCCAATCCGACAAAATCAACTGCATCATAGTTAAGGACTTGTCTCGACTTGGCCGTAACTACATTGGGATGGGAAAGTATCTGGAACGGATTTTCCCGATGATGGGGATTCGGTTCATCGCCATCAATGATAACTACGATAATGCAAACACTGAGAGCAGTGATTCAGATAGCATCGTGGTTCCCTTCAAGAATCTGTTGAATGATTCCTACTGCAGGGATATTTCCATTAAGGTTCGGAGTCAGTTGGACATTAAGCGGCGCAAGGGGGAGTTCATCGGCGGGTACGCAGTGTACGGCTACAGTAAAGATGAACAGAACAAAAATCGATTGGTGGTAGATGAGTACGCAGCAGATATTGTTCGCTCTATCTATCGCAGAAAATTGGAAGGCATGAGTGCAAACTCTATTGCAGACCAACTGAACAGCGAAGGGGTCCTGGCTCCCAGTGAATACAAACGGCTGTGCGGATTAAATTATCACAGTGGTTTCAAGACTGGAACTCATGCAAAGTGGCAGGCGATTCAGGTACTTCGGATTCTGAAAAATGAAGTTTACACTGGAACGATGGTGCAGGGTAAACGGCAAAAAATCAATTACAAGATCAAGAAAATCCGGGACGTAGATGAATCTTGCTGGATCAAAGTTCCCAATACACACGAGGCCATCATTTCACAAAGAATGTTTGACATCGTGCAGGAAGTTTTAAAGCTGGACACCTGTGCATCGAAAGGACAGAAGATAGTCCATCTCTTTTCAGGTATTGTTCGGTGCGGTGACTGCGGACAGAATATGGTGCGGTGCACCGTATCAAAAAAAGGTAAAAAGTATATATATCTGAACTGCGTCACAAATCATAAGGGCCTGGGCTGTTCTTCACACCACATTAGGGAAAGTAAATTGGAAGAAGTGGTGCTGGCTGCATTGCAGGAAAAGATTCAGCAGATCAGCGGACTAGAAGAACGTCTGGATGAAATCAACGAGATTCCCAAAAACCAACGAAGGTTAAAATCTGTAGAAGAGCACATGAAAGTGCTGGAACAGGAAGAACAGAAATACCAGACCCTGTGCCGTCAGCTTTACGAAGATATGAGCAACGGCATTGTCAGTAAGGATGAGTACAAAGAGTTCAGCTGTTCCTTTAACGAAAAAATCGAAAATATCCGTAAGGCAAAAATGGAAATGGACTGTCAACTGGATAGTTTGAACAATCTGGATGTGAAACATTTGCCGTGGATCGAAGATTTTAAATCCTATCAAAACTTAACGAGTCTGAATCGCCGTGTTCTGGTAGAACTGGTGGAAAGCATTACAGTCTATGATAAGGAGCACATTCACATCCAATATCGCTTCGACCAGGAAATCCGCAATATACTGGAATATTGCAACAGTGTTCTGACAACAGAAACGGAGGAGGGTGCAGTATGAAATGCGTAAGTTATACCCGGACGATACCTTGGAAAAACCATAAAGGTGAACTGACGATTGCCGACCAGAATCAGCGCATTGCAGAATACCTGGCTGAACATAAAGAGTTAAATTTACAGAAAAGGTATTCTGATCGCAAGAATGCTGAAAACGCAGGTGCAGCATTTGACAAAATGATTGATGATGGAGTGGAGCAAAAATTTGACTGCATCATTGTAGCATCTATGTACTACTGTGGGCCTGACTTCCCGGCGGCGCGTCAGGCAATCAAGGAAACTCTTTATGAGACAGGTGTTAACCTGATCGTACTGGAAGAAGGACTGGACACCAGAACTGCCAGTCGAAAAGAGGTTGAGGACTATTTTGAGGAAAAACGCTGCGAGATGCACGCGGAAATCATGTTTGCATGGAGGAAAAAGCAGGGCGCAGGATTCCGACTGACCAATTCTGTTCCGTTTGGTTATATCCGCAGGAATGGTGAAAGCAACATGGTAAAGGATGAAGAGGTTGCGCCGTATCTGAGCGAAGCTTTTTCCAGATATGCATCGGGACAGAAGATGGGCGATATTGCAAAATGGTTGAACGAACAGAATGTCGAACCACCGATGAGGCACAAAAAAAGAATCCAGGGAAAACAATATGAAGGAGAACCTGATTTGTGGACATCGGATAATCTGAGGGGATTGTTCAGAAATCCAACATACACGGGTGCAACGGCAAACGGAAGCCATCAGATTATTGCAGAGAACTGCCATGAGCCGTACATGACAAAAGAACAGTTTTATGCGCTTCCTTGCAATATGCAGCAGAGTGAAAACAAAATATCAACTCGGAAAAAATATAAAAAACCGAATCCTCTTGCAAAGCGCATCATTTGTACCTGTGGACGTCCACTTTATTGGCATAAGGATAAGAAAACGGGAGAAGAACTATTCTATTGCCGCTACTGCCGTGTTCACAAGGAGAATGGAAAGGAATTGAAAGCTCCGGCTGCATCTGTATATAAAAAGGTGATAGATGCTATGGAGAGAGAACATCGGGAAGAAGAAAAGATGTACTCCGCAATTCAGCAGGGAGCTGGCAGAAAAGCAATTGAAGCAGTAAGAGCTGATAGTTCGATGCAGATGAAGACCATTCTGGCTGAACTTAATATGGAACAGTTTCGCCGTGTACCGTTATATGAAAGCTATATGGCCGATGAAATCACGGAAGAACAGTATCGTGCTGAAGTGCTGGATTATGAAGAAGCTCATCGAAAGCTGAATGAACAGCTTACGGCAATCATGGAAAATACAATGGTATGGGAACGGGCATTGAGTTTGCGAAATCCGTGGATTCAGCAGATGGAACAATATAAGACTCCAGAGGTACTGGATCGTAATTTTGTGAAAAAGTACATTGAGCAGGTCGTGGTTACATTTTTAGGCGATAGGCAGGCAGAAATCAGTCTAACGATGAAAACACAGGAATGGAAGCAGATGCTTGAACGGATAGAATTGGAGGGTACAGACAATGGCACGAAAAAGTAGAAAGAATTTGCCCCAACCGGAACAGGCAACGGTTTCAGTGCAGTTCCCGGAATTGGATGAAGAAAAGATACCAACTGCAATCTATGGACGGCTTTCGGTGGAAGATGATGAAGATAACGAAAGCATGGAAACACAGATTGCACTGGTGCAGGATTTTATTAACCGTAGCAGTGAATTAAATTATGTGGATACGTATTTTGACAATGGATTTACAGGAACAAATTTCAAGCGCCCGGCCTTTACCCGTTTGATGAACGATGTGCGGCAGAAGAAGATCAAGTGTATCGTTGTAAAAGACCTCTCGCGCTTTGGTCGCAACTATCTGGAAGCGGGGTACTATATTGAAACTGTATTTCCGTTTCTTGGTGTTCGATTGATTGCTGTCAACGATCATTTTGATAGTACGCGCAAAGAGGATATGGAAAGCATGGCTCTTCCGATTCGGAATATGATCAACACCATGTATGCGAAAGACATTTCCAAAAAGGTGTGGAGTTCCCTGCAACGTAAAAAAGAAGCCGGCTATGCAGTCGGAAGTGATGCTCCGTTTGGATATATTCGGAATCCTGTGACAAAACGAAATGAGATTGACCCGGAAACGGCTTTTTATGTACAGTTGATTTTTCAGTGGGCACTGATGGGCGTAGCGATTTATGAAATCGCCAGACGGATGACCTTGCTGCAGGTTCCTACCCCACGGGAGTGGCATCGGAAAATTGTTGAGGGAAAGGATGTCGTTACTTATAAAAAATGGGGCGAAACTTCGATACGGCATATGCTGGCCAACCAAACCTATGTGGGAGATACCATCAACAATAAAAGCACACAGAAGTTTTTTGCGGGGCAGGACAAACGTGACTTATCGAAAGAACAGTGGTACGTGGCAAAAAATACACATCCAGCCATCATTGCAAGGGATGATTTTGAAAAGGTGCAGGATATTCTGGCGAAGAATCAGAAAGTATTCAAAACAGTAAGAGCAGAAACAGAACAGATTCGCACGGAGTATCAGAATGACCTTGCCGGAATGGTATTCTGTGCAGACTGTGGCAGACCGATGGATTTTGATAGGCTTCCGCATGGAGCAGAAGAAAGTAAAAAGGTTTGCTACTATATTTGCAGAGCAAGGCAGGCGGATGATAAGTGCATCGGACACCAGATTACGGAAAAGTTGTTGAAAGCTCTGGTAATGGATCAGCTGCATCTGTTTATTGTTCGGCTTAGTGATAAGCGCAAAGTTCTGGAAGAGCTGCGAAAAATCGAAGATATGCAGAATCCTGTCTACCGTGCAAAAAGTGAGATTATGAGCCTGACGGATAAAGTTGGCCAGATGGCAAAGAAAAGAGAACAGCTTTATGCAGATTATGTGGCAGGCGCGGTGGATTCCGAAGAATATCAACAGATCCGGGAAGAGTATTCCAGACAGTATGATAGCCTGCGGACAGCACTGCAGAGAGCAGAAGCAAAAAAGATGGAAGTAGAACAACAGATCAGAGAATATCTGAATATGACTTCCAACTTGGAAGCGCATCTGGATGACTTTGGATTTGATGCTCAGCTGGTAAAATCCCTCGTGCAGAGAATCGAAGTGAGTGCAGATAAGCGGATTCGCATTGTATTTGGATTTCAAGATGTGTTAGCAGACTTTGGAAAGGAGAGTGCGGGAAAATGATTGCAACGTATCAGCGCATTTCAAGGGCAGACGGTGATTTGGGTAAAGATGGAAAAGACAAGAGCAACAGCATCGAAAACCAGAAAGAACTGATCCAGCGGTATATTTCCCACAAAGAGAGTCTGCAAAATCTGCCTGTGATGGATTTTGTGGATGATGGTTACACAGGCAGCAATTTTGCTGGGGTTAGATAGCGATACTTTTTACATCTACCATGTTGCGGCGGTCATGGTTGACAACTTGCGTCGGCTCCTGCTCGGTATCAACCTGTCCGACAAAGCTGTAATGGATTTCGATTTTCCGGGTGTTGGTTTCCCGGTCTAATTCATGTATCAAAATACGGTCGATAAACTCATGGACGTTTTCATAGGTCAATTCCTGTATGTCGCTGTATTTCCCGACAATCTGAATAAACCTTGATATATCCCTTTTTCGCTCGGTAACGGTTGCGATCTGCTGTTGTAACTCGTCTATCCTTGCGGCAAGGGATTTCTTTTCGTCCTCATAGCCGGAAGTTAGAAACACAAACCGTTCATCTGTCAGTCTGCCTAATGCGTTGTCCTCATACAGCTTGCGGAAAAGCGTGTCAAGTTCGGTCATACGCGCCTGTGCTTTGAAAAGTTCCTTTTGCTGCTGCGCTAATGCCTTTCTCGCTTCCATGTCGCCGTACTCGGTAGCTTTACAGATAAAGTCCTGTTCGTGTTCCTTAACATACCGCAAAACCCGCCGCATATCTTCCAGCACTAAATCAAGAAGTACGTTTTTGCGGATATAATGAGAGGTACACTCGCTGCCTGTCCTTGCCCTGTTGCGCCATGCGCCGCAAGAATAGGAAAACTTGCGCGGCTCGATATTTACGCCCTGTTGGTAATACATCTTATGTCTGCAACCAGCGCAAAACAGCAAGCCGGAAAAAATATCAATCTCCGCTGCTTTTGTCGGGCGGTGGCGGGTAGCAATCCGCTTTTGCGCAAGTTCAAAGGTTTCCTCGTCAACAAGCGGCTCATGGGTGTTTGGGAAGAAATAGCGTTGTTCTTCTTCGTTCTTCCGGGTCTTTTTCGACTTGTAGGATACCTTGTGAGTTTTCGCGGTTATGGTATGCCCTAAATATTCCTGCCTTGCTAATATGTCATAGAGCGTTTTGTCCGGCCAAGTATAGGGGGCGATCATTGCCCGCTGATACCGCGCCTGTCCTGTACGCTGATAGCGCAACGCTCCAATCGTCAAGACTTTGTTTTCCGCAAGCCATTTTTGGATTTCGCACATACGCACACCGCTAACAAACATAGCGAAAACCTGTTTGACAATCGGCGCGGTTTCCGGGTCGGGTATAAGGTGGTGGCGGTTGTTCGGGTCTGGGATATAGCCGTATGGATATTCCCCGTTGACGCGCTCGCCTTTTTGCGCCTGTGCCTGTTTAACT
>OLRH01002127.1_pt1 | contig 9998 bp, 8 predicted proteins | sample 1672321 | NCBI WGS metagenome assembly OLRH01 (sample SAMEA3136671, study PRJEB25190) | human gut metagenome | reverse complement strand
GCTCTTCGAAACGAGATGCTTGGAGATCCGGAAGATAAACGGTTTAAAGATTATTATGTCACTGATGAAAAGACAGAGATAGAATTGTCAGATGTAGAATATGCGTTGTTTCCGGTATGGTTCATGACATTTCAGTATCAGGGGATACTTTATACAGTTGCAGTAAATGGTCAGACCGGAAAAGTTGTGGGCAATGTCCCATCAAACAGATTTAAGGTTGGAGCGTCCATAGGTATACTCATGACAATAATGGTTATATTTTGTACGTGGCTTTCGGTACTTATGGGAAATTTCATAATGAATATCTGGATGCTTGGTTCTGAAATTCTGATGTATATTGTTGGCGCGTATATATTTCTGGTGGTCAACTGTGTCATATATTTCTGGAGGGCTATCAATAAGCTACACAGATCAAGAATTGATATTCACAGATTCAGAAGTTCGGGAACTATAGAATATGTAAAGGAAAGGCAGGATAAGACATGGGTTCGTTAGTATTTGTGTTTGCCTCTATAGGTGTTGTATGTGGAATATGTCTCACAATAGGAATAGTCTTATCAGCCCTTGTGAGGTCAAATAATATTGGACAGGATGAAATGAAAGAAGTTTCGTATATAGATTATACGACATTGTCGTATCATGCGATATATGACAGTCAGAGTGGGATAAATCATTTTGACGGATATTATAAGTAGAATATAGGAAAAAAGGAATTGGAGGTAAATCAACAAATGAACGAGAATCAGGATCAGACAAATCAGCAGGCGGAAGTGTACAGTCAGTCACAGACAGACAATCAGGCAGGAGCGTACAGTCAGCCACAGACAGACAATCAGGCAGGAACGTACAGTCAGCCACAGACAGACAATCAGGCAGGAGCGTATGGACAGCCACAGATGAACCAGCAGGGAATGTATGGTCAGCAGGGTTACGGACAGCCACAGATGAACCAGCAGGGAATGTATGGACAGCAGGGCTATGGACAGCCACAGATGAACCAGCAGATGTATGGTCAGCAGGGCTATGGACAGCCGCAGATGAACCAGCAGATGTATGGTCAGCAAGGCTACGGACAGCCGCAGATGAACCAACAGTATGCACAGATGCAGATCAATAAACCGGCAAAATCGTCCGCTGGAAGTGAAATGATAAACGGTTTGTTAAAGAACATACTAGGCCTTTTTAAGTCTCCATCAGATACAGTATGTGAGATGACAGATGGTGAAAATATGGTGAATGGAGGAATCCTTATAGGACTAAATGCGATTGTTACATTTATATTTTCTGTAATAGGCCTGCTGATTCTTGGTATGGATTTTGGACCTGCACTAGGAAGAGGGTTCTATATGCTGTTCTTTATGATAATAGCTAATATTATTGTAACATCAGCATTGTTTATATCTGGCGGAATTATCTTTAAAGGCGGTATGACATTTGGCAAGGCCATAAATGTTACGGGATCATTTGCACTTTATGAGACAGTTGCGGTAGTTCTCGGAATCATATTCTCACTGATATCAGGACTCCTTCACAAAGTAGAATTTTTAAGTGATCTGGTAGGCGGATTTGCATACATAATTTTTGCTGCCATAACATTTGGTGGAATAATCATTGCAGCTCATGCAGCATATGATGGGCTTGATGCTGAAGATAATAAAAAAATATTTACGATAATTGCAGCGATAGCAATGGCAATACTTGTACTTGTTATATTTGATAATGTTGCTCAGAGAGTATTTAAAGATAGTGAAGTTTGTGCACGTCAGGTATTCACCTATTTCAGAAATGCGGCAAGCGTATTTGGTTATCTTGACTGGTTAAGTTAATATTTAGAATATTTAAAGAGGCGATGGTAGCAAAAAGAAATCTTATTGATTAAGAAATTTTGCACCATCGCTTTTTGTGACTTTTGCTCAATTATCACAAAAAGTTTTGTCATTATTTAAACAGTGTGATACAATAATAAAGTGTTTAGTCAGGGTGGCAAAGAAGTAGTAAAGAAAGGACGGGTTATGGTAAGAAAAGTTGGTTTAACAGACAGTGTTGGTTTTGCATGCCTGGAGGATCTCCAATTGTCTAACTCCTATATGTGGGGTACCGCAATCAGTCTGGACTATTGTGGCAGAGAGGATTGCATCAAAGGGTGGAAGTTCGGACCATATGTGAGGGAGTCATACGTCATCCATATCGTAAAAAAAGGCAAAGGGGTATTCACTATATGCGGTAAGAGTTATGAGCTGGAGGCGGGACAGGCTTTCATCATCAGGCCGGGGGAAGAAACCATATACAAGGCGGATGATGATGATCCTTGGAGTTATATGTGGGTAGGATTCCATGGATACAGAGCTGAGGACTTCATAGAAGCAATGGGGTATAAGAAGGGCTCACCAATCATAAAGATTGAGCAGATGGATACATGTGCGACATGCATAAACAATATGCTTAAGTATTCGCAGATTACACGTATCAACGAGGTCAAGAGACAGAGCGAGCTTATGATGTTGTTTGCTACTATTATGGAGGACAATACATCCGAGCAGCAGGAGAAAGACAATGTAGAGTATCCAAGTAAGATATATGTCAAGGCGGCAGTTGATTTCATTACTGAGAAGTATATGAACAAGATCAAGATAGATGACATTGCGGACTTCATAGGAATAAGCCGAAGTCATCTGACAGGAAGCTTTAAGAAAGAAATGGGTGTGTCACCACAGGAATATCTGATCAATTTCCGATTGGAGAAAGCAGCAAGTCTGCTTAGATCTTCAAAGGAACAGATCAATATAATCGCATATCAGTGTGGTTATGAGGACTCGCTTTCATTCTCAAAGGCATTTAAGCAGAAGTTTGGGATGAGTCCGAAATCATTCCGAAATCTTGAAGTGGAGCTTGAGACAGGTAAAGCCAAGGGTGACCATGAAGCATCTAAGCTTTAGATGTTACAAATATAGAGATACAACAGACTCTATCATAAAAAAGGATATATATTCCGTGTGTAAGATACCGGGGAATACATATCCTTTTTTTGTTGTTATTTCTGTATCTGGGAAATTATTATTTTCTATAATACCCTTATTTTCTACTCGGGTTGCTGACTTCCAGTTTCTTTGTTACTTTTCTTGGATCAACCAGATGTGAAGATTCGTGATCTGCATCTTTCTGATCTGCATCTTTCTGATCTGCATCTTTTTTGTCTGCATCTTTCTTGTCTACATCTTTTCGGTCTGTATCTTTCTGGTCTGAGACTTCCTGTACTTCATTGTCATTTTTTTCTAACGACTTATCTGGCGCATCTATAGGTTTCATCCATGAGTCCGGATCATCGTCCGAGTACTGTTTTGTCACATCCTCAAGATAAGGGGAGAATGCCTTGATAAACATGAATGATGACAGGTAAGCTATCAGCCCAAATCCGCACACTATAAGTATGAAGATACCTACCATGAACACCTGTGGGCTGGCAAGCAGGAAATATGCAGGCAGGGTGTAAAGTATCATTATAATGATGGTGAATATAAAATTCTTTGCCGCCATATATATGGACTGGAGTATGAGATTCTTCAATGTATTCTCAAAAGCGCTTATCACTGGGAACAGATAGATGGCGATAAAGCATATCAATATGAAGAAGAGCACACTGGTGTAATACATGAGCTTGTTTTCCTGAGGACCACCTTTGCCAAAGAGATTGAAGTCCAGTGAGAACACAAAGGCTATCAGCAGGAATAAGAGCCATGCTATTGTGGACTTTTTGAAATTGTCTTTGAAACCCTTGAAGAATAGTTTTATAATCCCTCCGTTCTCACCTGTCCGTTGTTTCTTAAGTAACGTGTAGTACATGGCACTCATTGACGCCCCCATAGTGAATATCGGGATGCTGCATATTATGAATAGAATGTTCACCACTATAATGTCGCCAATTGTGCCAAAGACTCTGGCAAACCAGCCGTCGCTGCTGAAAATGTTCATAAAAAACCTCCTGATCCAAATACTAATATAGAATGTAAATATTAATATAGAACAGACACATTCGCGTTTGCATCTACGGAAAATGTGTCATCTTAGCATAAGTTAACTATATCACAAAAAGACATGCCGTAATATAGCAAGTTTTACAAATTACCATATGCATTCTACATTTTACCATAAAATAGCACAAAAAGAGCGAACTTAACTACTTAAAAATATACATTTGTGACAAAAAACCATGATATTTTGACATTTTTCCATGTAAAAATGTTCACCAAAATTTTATAATTCAATCATAGAAAGCACACAGAACGCCGTAAGGCGAACCGGCAGAACAGGACGCAGAATTCAGGGTATGAAAGAGAATGTGGGTGTCGTAAATCCTGCCGGTGATGTAAAAAGGAGGAAGGTTTTATGAGAAGAACAATGAAGAAAGCTGTAGCAGTAGGGCTTGCAGCAGCAACAGCATTTTCACTGTGCGCATGTGGCGGCGGTGATGGAAGCAAGGGTAGCAGTAAGGATGCACTTGAGGTAGTTATCTGGGATAACAACCAGCAGAAAGGTCTGCAGCAGATATGTGATCTTTTCACAGAAGAGACAGGAATCAAGGTTGATGTACAGGTTAAGGAGTGGGATTCATACTGGACACTTCTTGAGGCTGGAGCATCAGGTGGAGATATGCCGGATGTATTCTGGATGCACTCCAACAACTCACAGATGTACATGAAGAACAATAAGCTCTTAAAGCTTGATGACTACATCGAAAAGAGTGACAAAGTTGATATGAGCAACTACATGCCAGAGATCACAGAGCTCTACACATATGATGGCTCATATTACGCAGTACCAAAGGATTACGACACAATCGCTCTCTGGTACAACAAGAAGATGTTCGATGATGCAGGACTTGAGTATCCAAATGAGAACTGGACATGGGATGATCTCTATGATGCAGCTAAGAAACTCACCAAGGATGACGGTTCACAGTACGGTTTCTGTATGAACACATCAAACGATCAGGATACTTACTACAACATGGTTTACTCAATGGGCGGTTACATCGTAAATGACGATCACACAAAGTCAGGATACGATGATGCCAACACTATCAAGGCTATGGATTATGTAGGAAAGCTCCTCAAGGATTGCTGCCCACCGGCAACAACAATGTCAGAGACAGGTACAGACGTTATGTTCCAGTCAGGTACAGTAGCAATGATCACACAGGGTTCATGGATGACAGCAGGATTTCAAGACAACGAGTATCTCGTAGAGAACTGTGACGTAGCAATTCTTCCATATGACAAGACAACAGGTATGAGAACTTCTATCTGTAACGGACTTGGATGGGCTGCATCAGCAGGCACAAAGAGACCAGATGACTGCTGGAAGCTTATCGAGTGGTTCGGTTCAAAGGAGATGCAGGAGAAGCAGGCTGAGCTCGGTGTAACAATGTCAGCTTACGAAGGCACATCAGACAAGTGGGTTAACTGCACAGACAAGTTCAACCTCAACGCTTACCTTGATATCACAAAGGAGTCAACAGTTCCAGGCGTAACAAATGAGCTTGTACTCAGACCTTACACATACAATTCAACAGTATGGTCACAGGCAGCACAGACATTCTTCGCAGATGCATGGGCAGATCCATCAAAGATGGAGCAGTCATGTAAGGACTTCGCAGTTCAGATGAACCAGTACATCGATGAGGAAGACAAGTAATCCTACAGAGCATTTATAAGATAACATAACAGTGGGTAGGATGGAGGTCCTACCCATTGCTTACCAGAAACAGGCGGGGTGTTAATTACAATATAAATGAATAAGAGGAGGGATTTTATGTCAGATAACAAGAAGAAAACTGATACCAAGGCAGCTGAGGCAAAGAAAGTAGAAGAAAAAGCGGCTGAGATAATTCAGGCAACAGAGACACAGACAGTTAAGCCTGCAGTAGCAGAAGATAAAGAGTTCAAGAAAAAGAAGTCAACAACATGGGAAAGAAACCAGCGCAAATGGGGCTGGGCATTCATCCTCCCAACAATGATAGGAATCATCGTACTTAACTTATGGCCTATAGTACAGACAATATATCAGTCATTCTGCAAGGTCGGTTCATTCGGAGATTCATCATTTGCAGGATTTGCAAATTACAAGAAGATGTTTGCTGACCCTGAGGTATGGCAGTCACTTCTCAATACATTCAAGTATGCGATCATTGAGGTTCCATTCTCAATCGCCATCGCACTTATACTTGCGGTATTCCTGAATCGCAAGATGCACGGAAGAACAATATACAGATCAATATTCTTCCTGCCAATGGTAGTTGCACCTGCAGCTGTAGCCATGGTATGGAGATGGTTATACAATTCACAGTTCGGTCTGTTAAACCACATCCTCGGTACAAAGATCGAGTGGATATCCAATCCAAAGATCGCATGGATCTCAGTTGCAATCATCGGTGTATGGTCGATCATTGGTTACAACATGGTTCTGTTCCTTGCAGGACTTCAGGAGATACCTAAGGATTACTACGAGGCAGCGGATATTGACGGAGCATCAGGAGTAAGAGCTTTCTTCAAGATTACTCTTCCACTTCTCTCTCCTACAGTATTCTTCGTACTCGTAACAAGAGTAATCGGAGCACTTCAGGTATTCGACCTTGTATACATGGTAATGGATATTTCCAATCCGGCCCTCAAGAAGACAGAGTCCATCGTATATCTGTTCTACCAGTATTCGTTCCAGAATGGTAACAAGGGTTATGGATCAGCAATAGTAGTTCTTCTTCTCGCAGTCATCATGGTACTTACAGTATTCCAGATGATCGGTCAGAAGAAGTGGGTTCACTATAACTAGGAAGGGGGAATCGATATGACAAGAGGCGTACAGTTTAAGAGAAGAATGCAGAGATTATTGATTCACCTCATTCTGATCATATTCTCAATCATTATGATAGTGCCATTTGTATGGATGACACTCACAGCATTTAAGACAGTAACAGAGGCAACTTCGGTAAGTCCATTCGTAATATTCCCATCACAGTGGCGTACAGACGCGTTCACTACTGTTTGGAATAACATGAACTTCCTTGTTCTCTACAAGAACACATTATTGCTCATATTCTTCAGAGTTGTGTGTGCATGTCTCACAGCAACACTTGCAGGATATGCATTTGCAAGACTTAAGTTCAAAGGCAGAGACTTTATGTTCTCTCTGATACTTTTCCAGATGATGATTCCTTCACAGATATTCATCATCCCACAGTTCCTGATGATCAGTAAGATGGGCATGACAAATACAATGTTTGCTCTGGTATTCCCGGGAATTGTAACAGCGTTCGGTACTTTCCTGCTCAAGCAGGCTTACATGGGACTTCCTGGAGATCTCGAGGAGGCAGCGAGACTTGACGGATGTAACATTCCAAAGACATTCGTGTTCGTCATGGCTCCGCTTGCAAGATCATCGATGGTTGCCCTCGGTATATTCACAGCAGTGTTCGCATTCAAGGATCTGATGTGGCCACTGGTTGTAAACAGCAGTGCAAACAAGATGCCGCTCTCAGCAGCTCTTGCAACAATGCAGGGACAGTATCAGTCCAACTATCCACAGCTGATGGCTGCATCTCTTATATCATGTATACCAATGATCGTTATATACCTGATATTCCAGAAGCAGTTCGTAGAAGGTATCGCAACATCAGGTGGAAAGCTCTAAAGAAAGTTAAAGAAGATATTATATATGACCACAGGGTGACGTTACTTACTGACGCCACCCTTGTGAAGTATATCGTAAGTGCGAAGCACTTGCGATACTGTGGACGCCGCGCGAAGCGCCTCTCATGCGTCCACTCCAAAATATATCGTAAGTGCGAAGCACTTGCCATGCCGTGGACGCCACGCGAAGCGTCTCTCACGCGTCCACTCAACACAGAAACAAAAGGAGGACGTCTATGAAAAAGCCGATAATCACGGAAGAAGAAAAACAGAAGATCAAAGAGATGGACTCCACTCGCAAAAAAATAGGGTATATATGGGATTATTACAAGCTTTGGATAATCGGTGCTGTTGTTCTAGTGGGACTTGTAGTGTATTTCACCGTTGTGTTTGCAACGAGGGAGGACAAGCCGATACTGGATGTTGTTATTGTGAACAACTACGATGATGTTTCAGAGGACAGCAAGCTGACACAGGGGTTTGTGTCGTATGCAGGGGAAGAAAATCTTCTGGGAAAGGTTACATTTGACAACAATGCATTTTTTAATCTGGCAAATAACTCGGATTATAAGAACAGTTACTATATGAAGGTGCTGGCATATCTTGAAGCGGACACTGCCCAGGCAGTTATGTGCCAGTATGACAATCTCATAGGTCTGGCGAAGAGCGGCAGACTTGCAGACCTGTCGGATGAGAAGGTCGGCGATATATATGATAAGTATAAGGATAGGATAATTTATTACGAGGATGAAGATGGAAAGAAGATACCTGTCGGAATAGATATATCTGAAGGATACAAGGCGGCAGGACTTGCTGAGTACACAGATGGCAAGGCATATATCGGATTGTCAGCATATGCGGCAGATTATGGATATGTGGAGAAATTTGTGGACTATATGGTGGAACTTGGAAAATAGCTTTTAAGAAGCTTGTGTGGAACCCCAAAATGTAAAAATTGCAGGGAATTGAATAAAAACTTAACTAGGAATACATTCCGGCGGAGCCGGTTGTAGATAAATTATGAAGAAAGACCAGTCAAATGAAAATTGGCTGTAGAGAAACTGGAGATCACGAAAAGGAGGACTTGGGCATGGCAATATTGATAAATGAAGAGAAAAAGCTTTTCACACTGAATACCAAAAATACTACATATCAGATGAAGGTGATTGATTATGGATATCTGGCTCATCTGTATTACGGAAAGAAAATGGACGGGGATATGTCATATGTCATAACTCATTACGATAGAGGATTTTCAGGCAATCCTTACGAGGCACAGGAGAGCAGAGAGTTCTCTCTGGACAATATTCCACAGGAATACAGCTGCTACGGCAACGGAGATTTCAGAATACCTGCATTCAACGTAAAGGATATAGAAGGAATCCACGGTTGTGATCTCAGATATGTTTCATACGAGGTTATGGACAAAAAGTACAGTCTCAAGGGTCTGCCTGCAGCTTACACAAATGATGGCGAGAAGGGCGAGACACTCAAGATCGTTCTTCAGGATCCTCAGGTGGGAGTGGAGGTTGAACTCCTGTATGGAATTATAGAGGATAAGGATCTGATTACAAGATCAGCTATAGTCAGAAATATAAGCGATGCGGATATATTTGTGGCAAAGGCATCAAGTGTGAGCCTGGATTTTGTGACAGGTGATTATGATCTCATCCACTTCCATGGAAGACACGCTATGGAGCGTATGTATGAGAGAGAAGTTATAAATCATGGTGTGAAGAAGATCGGAAGTACAAGGGGTACATCAAGCCATCAGCACAGTCCATTTGTGGTACTTGCAGGCAAGGATTCAAATGAGGATGCAGGTGACTGCTATGGAATCTCACTTCTCTACAGCGGAAGCTTCAACTGTGAAGTTGAGAAGGATCAGACAGATCAGGTGAGACTTAACATGGGTGTTCAGGATGAGATGTTTGAGTATGTGCTCTATCCTGAGAGTGAGTTTGTGGCACCCGAGGTAGTCATGGTTTATTCACCTGATGGATTTGCAGACATGTCACACAAGATGCATGATGTTGTCAGATACAATATCTGCCGTGGCGAGTACAAGACAAAGAGAAGACCTATTCTCATCAACAGCTGGGAGGCAGTATACTTTGATTTCAACGGTGATGACATCGTAAATATAGCAAAGCAGGCTTCAGAGCTTGGCGTTGAGATGCTGGTTCTGGATGACGGCTGGTTTGGCGTGAGAAACAGTGACAACTGTTCCCTTGGCGACTGGAAAGTCAACACAGACAAGATCACAGGCGATGACGCGGAAAGCGCGCTGAAAAGAATGAACCGCCGGCGGGAGGT
>OLRH01002126.1_pt1 | contig 10004 bp, 4 predicted proteins | sample 1672321 | NCBI WGS metagenome assembly OLRH01 (sample SAMEA3136671, study PRJEB25190) | human gut metagenome | reverse complement strand
TGGAGTCCGCTGAGAAGATCGCTGCTTCCGGCGTGAAGTACTACATCGAGGTCGCTAACATGCCCACCACCAACGATGCTCTGAACTACCTGCGTGGCCAGAAGCACATGATCGTTGCTCCTTCCAAGGCTGTTAACGCCGGCGGCGTGGGCGTCTCCGCTCTGGAGATGGCTCAGAACTCCGAGCGTCTGGTCTGGACCGCTGACGAGGTCGATGCGCAGCTGCACAAGATGATGTACAACATCCACAAGGTCTCCGCTGAGGCCGCTGCCGAGTACGGTCTGGGTTACGATCTGGTTGCTGGTGCCAACATCGCCGGCTTCAAGAAGGTCGCCGAGGCTATGATGGAGCAGGGTTGCTTCTAAGCCGAACGTCCATCGCACCAACTGGTGAAATAGCGAAATGCCCCATCTGCCGCAAGGCAGATGGGGCAATTTTTTTACCGCAAAAGGACAGGGGCCTTTTGCGATGAATCGGTTTCGCTTCGCTCTGCGTCTCGGCTGGCTATGCCAGCCTGCGACGCAGAGCGAAGCGCAAAGTGTTTTTTTGCGACGTACACACCGCCGCAAAAACGGATTGGATATTTTTCGCGCCGCTGCGGCGGCGCGCACTCTGTGAGACCGTTTGCCTTTTGGCGGTGTAAAACGGCTGGGCTTTACGGGGGCGGGAGGGTTGACAAGCGCTGTCCGCTTCCTGTAAACTGATAGAGCCGCACAGGCGGCATTTTGAGAGAAAACGGAGGCTTTGCAGCACATGATGATTCTGGTTGTAGACGGGCAGGGGGGCGGTCTGGGCCGCCTGCTGGTCCGCGAGTTGAAGGGTGCGTTCCCGCAGGCGGAGATTGCGGCCGTCGGGACGAATTCCACCGCCGCGAACGCCATGATGAAGGCAGGGGCGGACTTCGCCGCCACGGGCGAGAACGCCGTGGTCGTCAACTGCCGCCATGCCGACATCATCGTCGGCGCGGTGGGGATTGTGATTGCCGACTCCATGTGGGGCGAGATTACGCCGCGCATGGCGCAGGCTGTCGGGCAGAGCGACGCGCGGCGCGTGCTCATTCCGATCAATCTCTGCAGCAACCTCGTCGTCGGCGTGTCGGAGATGTCCATGTCAAAGCTGGTACAGGCTGCAGTCGATACCGTTCGCCGCCTGACAGAGAAAAAGTGAAACAGCGCCCTCGGCCGTTTGGCGGCCGGGGGCGTTTTCCTGCGCACAGGTATAGGAAATGAAGCGCTTGGGAATTCTTGGAATAGACGGTGCGCTTTGCCTTGTTAAATGGCAATATCTTCCAAAAGCTGCAAATAGTTACAAAAATGTGTGAAAGATTGACATTATATTTATTGGAAAGTTCTTCCTGAAAGGTTGCCGTACATTGTGATTTGTGGTAAAATAAATTCGGCTGCAGAGGGAGTGCTGATGACCCGCGCAGCCGTTGGAGGGGAACCGCAGCCTTGACTGCGGCTGGCAGCTCCGTGCAGGGGAATTCTTGAGACGGAGCAAGGCAAGCGCCCGCTTCCGCTGCCTGCGGGGAGGGCGCAGAACACACAAAATTTGGAAGGAAAGGACGTACACATGAAAAAACGAATTTTCGCGCTCATCATGGCCATGTGTCTGGCGCTGAGCCTGCTGCCCGCGTCTGTTTTCGCTGAAAACGAAAACGGCAGCGACGTGGCTTACGGCAGGTACGGCACAGGCACGACATGGACACAGGACAACGGCACCGGGACGATTGAGTATAAAACCGGTGACGGAAACACCATCACGCTGAGCAAGAAAGCAACCCCGCTCGGCGACAACACCTACCGGATTGATCTGGAGGTCAAGTCCACCCAGACCACCACGACCACGCCTCCCGGCGCGGCCGCGACCGTGCTGGTGCTCGACACGTCCGGGTCGATGGCCTACTGCGCCGAGTGTGGTCAGGAGAATTACCACGCATCCGGTTGTGAGCATTATCAGGAGCCCGACTGGGACAATTGGTTCCCCGATAATTCTGTCAAAACTGAAGAGACCCGTCTTGCGGCAGCAAAAACTGCGGCGACCAATTTCCTTGACAGCTACAAGGGCGATACCGCGGGCGTTGGCCGCTATGTCTCCCTCGTGAGCTTTGCCGGAAGTGCAAGCGTTAAATGCGACTGGCAGGATGTCTCCACCACGGCCGGCTACAACTCCGTTGTGCAGGCAATCAGGAACCTTTCCGCGAATGGCGGTACGAATCTGGATGCGGGTCTTAAAAACGCGGCGAATCAGTTCACGAAGTCTGCGGTGAGCGGCATCTCCAAGGACAGCAAAAATGTCATTGCCCTGACAGACGGTATCCCGACGTATTATGGCGCCAATACCAGTCAGCACGGCAGCTATGGCTGCCCCGACACCAATGCGGCGACGGCAAAGAGTGCGGCCGCGCTGAAAGAATCGGCCAGCCTGTATACGGTCTGCTTTGGCGCGGCAAATGACCGCTGCTGGACAGCGGACAGTGCGCATACAGAGGATTGGTGGGGGAATCCTGTCGAAAGACACAATACGGATGGGCCGCTGGTCGGCGACTTCCTGCGTGACAGCATTGCCACCTCCGCGACTGCGGATACCACCTATGCCTATAACGCCGCAGACAGCAGCGAACTCAATAAGGCATTTAAGGCCATCACCACCTCCATCACCACCGGCATCAGCAGCGGTACCGTGACCGACCCCATGGGGCCGAACATCAGCGTCACGGCAAAACCCGACAACTTTGTCTCTGCGGATGGCAAGACCTATACGTGGGAGTTGGCAAACGGCGTAAAATCGACCGACGGCAGCAAGACCACCTACACCTATCGGCTCTCCTACACGGTGACGCTCGACACCACCGGCGAGGGCTTTGACGAAAACGCCTACTATCCCGCAAACGGCAAGACCACCTTCACCAGCGGCGACAAGACCTTCGAGTTCCCCGTCCCCGGCGTCAAGGGGACGATCCCGAGCTATCAGGTGAAGTACGCCTACACGGGCACTGTCCCCGCCGGCGCGCCCACCCTGCCCGCGGATGAAACCCATAAGCTGCACACGGACGTCACCGTGGCCGCGGAGCCCGCGCTGGACGGCTATGTGTTCAGCGGCTGGACGACGGACGACGCGTCTGTCAGCGGCGGTCAGTTCAAGATGCCCGGAAAGGATGTCACCCTGACCGGCTCGTGGACGCTCCGCAGCGACCTGAGCTACACCGTCAACTACTACTGGAACGGCACGACCGACGAGGTGGCGCCCTCCAAGACCGTGGGCGGCCAGACCTTTAACGCGGCCGTCACGGAGAGTCCCATCGGCGTCACCGGCTATACCCCCATCTCGGCGGACAGCAAGAGCCTGACGATCGGCACGGGTACGAACGAGATTAACTTCTATTATTATCAGAACGTCACCCTGACCGCGAACAGCGGTACCGTGCCCTATGACGGCAAGGAGCACAGCGTCTCCGGCTTCACCGTCGCGCCCGACGGCGCGGACTTCAGCGCCGTCACCGTCGGTGCGAAGGGCACGAACGTCGGAACGTATGACGCGAAGTTCGCGGAGGATACGGTCGGCACCGTCGACGACACGGCAAAGTATATCGTGACCAAGGCGAATGACGGCAAGCTGACGATCACCCCGGTCGGCGGCATCGTTGTGACCATCACCGGCAATACCGACAGCAGGCCGTACAGCGGCGCGGAGCAGTCCGTGACCGGCTACACGGTTTCCACCAGCAATCCGCTCTATACGGAAGCGGACTTCACCTTCACCGGAACGGCTACGGCGAAGGGCACCGACGCGGGCAGCTACGCGATGGGTCTGACCCCGGCGCAGTTCGAGAATACGAATCCAAACTTTGAGAACGTCACGTTCATCGTGACCGACGGTAAGCTGACGATCACCCCGCGCTCCGTCAAGCTGACCTCCGCCACGGACGAGAAGGTCTATGACGGCCAGCCCCTGACCCGCCCCGATGTCACCGTCACGGGTGACGGGTTCGTTGCGGGTGAGGTGAGCGATATCCGCGCCACCGGCACCGTCACGAACGTCTCCGACGGCGAGCAGCCGAACACCATCGTTTATACCACGTCCGCGGGTTTCAAGCCCGGCAACTACAGCATCGAGAAGGACGAGGGCACGCTGAAGATCACCCCCGTGACCGACAAGGTCACCGTGACCGTCACCGGCAATAACGACAGCGTGGGCTATGACGGCGACGAGCATTCCGTGACCGGCTATACCACCGCGATCGACAACCAGCTCTATACCGTGAGCGACTTCACCTTTACCGGTGAGGCCATCGCGAAGGGTACCGACGCGGACAGCTACCAGATGGGTCTGAACAAGAGCCAGTTCGCAAACAGCAGCGCGAACTTCGCGAACGTCGAGTTCGTTGTGAACGACGGCGCGCTGACCGTCACCCCGCGCCCCGTGACCATCACCGCGAAGAGCGCGAGCTTCACCTACGACGGCCAGTCGCACACCCTGCCGGAGGCGGAGATTACCGGCCTTGTCGGGAACGACGCCATCACAGTGACGGTCGTCGGCGAGATCCGATATCCGACGGCGACGCCCGTTGTGAACGAGGTGAAGGGCTACGAGTTTACCACGGGTAAGGCCTCGAACTACAGCGTCACGACCGCAGACGGTGAGCTGACCATGAGCTGGCCCACCGCGCAGAAGGTCGTTGTTACCGCCAACAGCGCGACCAAGACCTATGACGGCACGCCCCTGACCGACGGCGGCTATACCGTCGAATTTGGCGGCCAGACCTATCATCTGGCGGCGGGTCAGTCGCAGGAGCTCGCCAACGGCGATGTCCTGACCGTGCAGATCGAGGGCTCCGTCACCGATGTGGAACTCTCGCCCACCGCAAACAAGATCGTGAGCGTCTCCATCATGAACGGCACGACGGATGTGCACCACATCTATAACGTCCAGAAAGAAAACGGCGAGCTGCAGGTCAAGCCCATGCCGCTGACCGTCACCGCAGGCTCCGACAGTAAGGTCTACGACGGTACCGCACTGACGAAGAACAGCTATACCAGCACCGATCCCGCCGCGGGCGATACCCTTGCGAGCGTGACCGTGACGGGCAGCCAGACGAACGCCGGCTCGAGCGACAACGTTGCGCGCGCTGCGAAGCTGGTGCGCGGCGATCGGGACGTCACGGCGAACTATGCCATCGAGTATCTGCCCGGTACGCTGACCGTCACCCCTGTGACCGACAAGGTTACCGTGACCATCACCGGCTACACGGACACCGTGACCTATAACGGCGCGGAGCAGTACGTGACCGGGTACGAGACGGCGATCAGCAATCCGCTCTACACGGCGGCTGACTTCGCCTTCAGCGGCACGGCCTCTGTCACCGGCACCGACGCGGGCACCTATGCGATGGGCCTGACCGCGACGCAGTTTGAGAACATCAGCCACAATTTCACGAACGTTGAGTTCACCGTGACAGACGGCTGGCTGAAGATTGACCCGATGGCACTGACCATCACCGCGGACTCCGGCAGCAAGGTCTATGACGGCACCGCACTGACGAAGAACAGCTATACAAGCACCGACCCCGCCGCGGGCGATACCCTTGCGAGCGTGACCGTGACGGGCAGCCAGACGAACGTCGGCTTGAGCGACAACGTTGCGAGCGATGCGAAGCTGATGCGCGGCGACAGGGAGGTCACGGCGAACTACGCCATCACCTATGAGAAGGGCACGCTGGCCGTCACCCCGCTGACCGACAAGGTCACCGTGACCATCACCGGCAACACGGGCACCGTGACCTATAACGGCGCGGAGCAGTCCGTGACCGGTTACAAGGTCGAGAGTATCAGCAATCCGCTCTACACGGAGGAGAATCTCGCCTTCTCCGGCGAGGCCGTCGCGAAGGGCACCGATTCGGGCACCTACAAGATGAATCTGACCGCGGCACAGTTCGAGAATATCAGCGAGAACTTCACGAACGTGCGGATCATCGTGACCGACGGCGAGCTGACCATCAACCCGATGGCGCTGACCATCACTGCGGGCTCTGATAGCAAGGCCTACGACGGCACGCCGCTCACTTGCGGCGAGTTTGACAGCACGACGCCCGCCGAGGGCGACACCGTCGCGAGCGTGACCCTGACTGGCAGCCAGACGAACGTCGGCTCGGGCGACAACGTTGCGAGCGGCGCGAAGCTGGTGCGCGGCGATCGGGACGTCACGGCGAACTATGCCATCGAGTATGTGAACGGTAAGCTGACCGTCACGAAGAACGAGAGCGCGAAGCTCACCGCCGACGCCTACCGCGGCGTCTACGACGGCGCGGCGCACGATGCGGTCGTCAAGACGACCATCACCGGCGCGGTCGAGGGCGACAGCTGGACGTATGCCTACAGTCTGGACGGCGAGAACTACACCGCCGAGCTGCCGCAGGTCAAGAACGTCGGCGCGTACCCTGTCTGGGTCAAGGCTACGAACGATAACTATGTCGACCTCGTGACCGTCGTGACCGCCGAGGTCACCCCTGCAACCGTCCTCGTCACGGCGGACAGCCACGAGTGGATCATCGCCGTCAAGGATACCTGCGTGAGCGACCCTGAGCCGGCGCTGACGTATCAGGCGGAGAGCCCTGTCGCGGGTGAGACGCCCGCCTTCAGCGGCGAGCTTTCCCGCGAGCCGGGCGCCGAGCGCGGCAAGACCTACCAGATCCTGCAGGGCGACCTTGCCCTCGCGGATGGGGAGAACTTCCTCGCCTCGAACTATGTCCTCCAGTTTGTTCCCGGTGGGCTGACCGTCAAGGCGCGCGACATCACCATCACCAAGACGGTCGACGTCACGAAGGCCTTCGTCGGCGACAAGCTGACCTACACGATCACCGTCACCAACACCGGCGACGTGGATCTGCAGGATGTGGCGGTTGTCGATGAGATGCTCGGCATCGAGCAGGTCATCGGCGAGCTGAAGGCTGGCGAGAGCTGGACGCAGCAGTTCACCTACACCGCGCAGGAGAGCGACGCGGGCAAGACCCTCGTCAATACCGCCGTCACCGGAACGAAGGACGAAAAGGCCTTCGATCAGGTGGATTCCGACGGCACCGAGATCACGCAGAAGCCAGATAGCTGAAAAAACAAGCAGCCACCGGCGACCAGAGCATGGTCGGCCTGTGGACGGCGACGCTCCTGATCTCCGCGGCCGGCGCGGCGATCATCCTCGCCCGCAAATCCAGGAGCAGCAAGTAAGCAATCTCGATAGCTGACAGATAGCTGAAAAAACAAGCAGCCCCCGGCACCTATGGTGCCGGGGGCTGCTTTCTAAAGTCTCACAGAGTTCGCGGCTCGGGACCGCGAATAAAGTAAAATCCGTTTTTTGCGGCGGCGTGTACGCCGCAAAAAACACTTTGCGCAGAGAGTGTGTTTTGCGTGCATGGCACGCAAAAATGCGCGGTTCGGCGCGAGAACCTATTCCACAAAAGGGCCTGCCCTTTTGTGGAATATTTATGCGTCCAGCGCCTGCTTAAGGTCGGCGATGATGTCGTCCGCGTCCTCCAGACCGACGGACATGCGGATCATGCCGTCCGTGATGCCCGCGGCTTCGCGCACCTCACGCGGGATCATCGTGTGCGTCATGGCCGCCGCCTGTTCCACAAGCGTCTCCGTGTCGCCGAGCGACACCGCCAGCGAGCAGAGCTTGAGGTGGTTGATGAAGCGCTTACCCGCTTCGAGGCCGCCGCGGACGTCGAAGGTAATCATGCCGCCGCCCCCGCGCATCTGGCGGCGGGCGATCTCATACTGCGGGTTCGATTCGAGCAGGGGATAGCGCACCGTCTCGATCCGGGGATCGGATTCGAGCCATCGGGCGATTTTCAGCGCGCTCTCGTTGTACTGCCGCATGCGCACGCCGAGCGTCTTCATTCCGCGGCAGACGAGAAAGGCCGTGAACGGAGCGATGACCGCGCCGAAGTGCATCAGCGTCCCGAGACGGCACTGGCGCAGGAACTGCTCATCGTTGGAGATAACCGCGCCGCCGAGCAGGTCGCCGTGGCCGCCGATGTACTTTGTCAGGCTGTGGATCACGACGTCCGCGCCGAGGTCGAGCGGGTTGGTGTTGTAGGGCGTGGCGAAGGTGTTGTCAACGAAGAGCTTCGCGCCGTGGCGGTGCGCAATCTCGGCCACGGCCTGCAGGTCGACGAGCACCATCGTGGGGTTTGCGGGCGTCTCGACGTAGATGACACGCGTATTCGGACGGATGAGCGGCTCGAGCTGGCTGAGGTCGGCGGCGTCGAAGCTGTCGTGCTCGATGCCGAAGCGCGGGAGCCAGTCGCTCGTGATGTCCTCCGTGCCGGAGTATTTCGCCTTGGTGAAGATGACGTGGTCGCCGCACTTGAGCTCCGCGAACAGCGCGCCGGAGACGGCACCCATGCCGGAGGCGTAGGCCACGGCACCCTTGCCGTGCTCGAGGGCGGCCAGCTTCTGTTCGAGATAGTCCTGCGAGGGGTTCGTGATGCGGCTGTAGGCGAAGCTCTCGGCGTAGTCATCGCAGGCCTTCACCGCGTCGTCGGTGGAGTCAAAATAGAACGTCGAGGTCTGGTAGATCGGCGGGATCAGCGCGCCGTAGGCGTCGCGCGGCTCACCCGCGTGCACCTCCAGCGTGTCAAAGTGCAGGCTGTCCGCCTGCAGGTCGGGATGTCGCAGCTTCAGCTGGCTCATAATAACACCTCCATAAAAATATGCTGGGATACGGCTTTTCCTGTATCCCAGCATAGCATATTTCCGGTGAAAGCAGAAATACCCGATCCCTATCGCCGTCCATAGGAAAAAGCTTTACCCCTGCGCGGCGAGGATGTGGCGTTTCATGCACGCGAGGAACGCCTCCTCGATCGGCCGCAGGGCGCGGCCGCGGATGCTGATCCAGCCGATGTCGACGGTGTCCTCCGTCTCGATGGGGACGCAGGCGACCTCGCGCGCGAGCCGCGGCGAGATGACGCCCGTGCCGACGTCGTAGGCGTTGCAGCTGCGCATGAGCGCGGTGCTCACATAGAGGTCGCTGATGTAGACGACCTTGGGCGGGTAGAAGTTCGGCAGCATCATCTCCTCGGAGAAAAAGCCGGGTGAGTCCGCCGTCTGCTCATAGACGATGCAGGGATATTCCATCAGCTCGTCCGTGCGGATGCTCCTGCGCCCGGCGAGCGGGTGCGTCACGGAGAGAAACGCGTGCGGCCGCGCCTGGACGAGCCGGTGGAAGGCGAGATTATTGTCCTCCAGCACCCGCTCCATGTGCCGCCGGTTCACGTCCGAGAGGAAAATCACGCCGAGGTCGCTCGACTGCTTGCGCACGCTCTCGATGACGACGGAGGTCTGGTTCTGGTTCAGCCCGAGCGTGTAGCGGTCGTCGTCGAGGCCGCCGACGAACTCCTCAAACGCGCTCACAACGAAGTCATAGTGCTGGCTGCTGATGAAAAACGACGGCTTCGGCCCCTCGGCGCTGCGCTGGAAGTACTCGTCAATGTAGTCCGCGTCGCGCAGGAGCTTGTTGCTCAACTTGAGCAGCTGCCGCCCTTCGTTTGTGATGGCGATGCCGGAGGAGGAGCGTGTGAAGATCGTGATGCCCAGCTCCTCCTCGAGCGCGTGGACGAGACTGCTGACGCTCGGCTGGGAGACATAGAGCTTCTGCGCGGCCTTGCTGAACGAGCCGCATTTTTCCACCATGGAGATATATTTGAGCTGCTGCAGCGTCATGTGCTGTCCGCCTTTCTCGTCCCGGGGCCGCTGTTTTCTCCATTATATCGGATTTTCCCGCCGGTGGCAACGGCCTTTCCCGCCGCATATCCATGGGAATGGGGGCGGCCGCGCGGAAACGGAGGAGGTTTTCATGGCAAAGGTCTATCTCTCGCCCTCGTCGCAGGTGAGCAACCCCTACGCGTGGGGCTCGACGAACGAGGGGGCGCAGTGCCGCCGGATTGCGGACGCGGCGGGGTCGAAGGAATGCTCGACGGGGCGGATAATCTGGTCAATCGCCTCAAACGC
>OLRH01002117.1_pt1 | contig 10024 bp, 9 predicted proteins | sample 1672321 | NCBI WGS metagenome assembly OLRH01 (sample SAMEA3136671, study PRJEB25190) | human gut metagenome | reverse complement strand
AGCATGTCTGATGATGGTGATGGAACTGAGGATGAGGTTATGGAGCAGACAAAGGAGCCGGAGACAGAGGAACAGGCGGTCAAGCCTATGACTGAAGCTGAGGTTATGGCAAATGCTATAAGTAAGTATACATTTGACCAGGGAGAGCTTATATACTGGCCTGTCAGCGGAACTGTTACGCTTGGATATAATATGGATTCTACTGTGTATTTTAAGACTCTTGGCATGTACAAATGCAGTCCTGGTATGGTAGTTGCTTCAGATGTCGGAACTAAGGTATGTGCAGCGGTATCAGGTGTAGTTGTTGATGTTGCAGAGAATACTGAAACAGGACTTACTGTAAGGGTTGCAGCAGGTAATGGATATGAGATGACAACTGGTATGCTTTCAGATGTGAATGTTAAGATTGGAGATACAGTTACAGCCGGTCAGCTTCTTGGTACCGTGGCCGAGCCAACAGCATACTATAAAGAAGAGGGCCCGGGAATATATTTTGCAATGACAAAGGATGGTATTCCTGTGAATCCTATGGATTACCTCGGCGAGTAATTGTTGACAATACGTGTAAAATCAGCACCTGCTTATGATTTTACAAGCAATGTGTGCGGAGAAACAGCCGGCAGTCTCCAATATATAAGTGGGATAACGCCTGAAAGGGCAAAGCAGGTGCTTAATATAGATAAAGGCGGCGGGAATCCGCCGCTTACATATTTTATGGGGGTGGTGATTACATAATCGCAACAAAGTTATACATCAGTATGAAGTGGCAGAGGCTTCCAGCCATAACAAATACATGAAAGATTTCATGTGTTCCGAAGTTAGGGTGCTTTGTGTTAAATGCAGGCATCTTAATTGCATATATTACGCCGCCAACAGTGTAGAAGATTCCGCCGGCGAGAAGCCAGAAGAAAGCGGCTCCGGCAAGTGCTGAATATATCTGAGGAAGAGCCATAACACATGTCCAGCCCATTACAATGTAGAGAACTGAAGATATCCACTTAGGACAAGTTACCCAGAGAAGCTTGAATGCGATAGCAAGAATGGCGATTCCCCACACAATGCCAAACATAACATAGCCATATATATTATGAAGTACAATTAGGCAGACTGGAGTGTATGAGCCTGCGATAAGAACAGGAATCATGCAGTGATCAAGTCTTTTCAGCACTATATTGACATTACTTGATATATCAAATGTGTGATAAGTTGTGCTTGCTGCATATAGAAGAATCATACTTACCATAAATACAGTCATTGAAACAATAGAAACGGTTGTTCCATAAGAGGCTGCTTTAAGAATAAGTGGGAATAATCCTGCAATTGCGCAGAGCATGCCAATAAAATGTGTTATCGAACTGCCAGGGTCTTTAATAATCATCTGAGCCTTTATCTTAGTGTGTATATTATCATTCTGTAAATGAAGTGCTGGTGCAAAAGTTGTCATAATAAATCCCTCCTCTTATAATGACATGTAGTATTAAAAACTACATCTTGTTGACATGATAATATAACAAATGGTTTGATAATGCAAGCGTTTTATATAAAATTAATAATTATTGAAATTTTTACTATAAATAATAATATTTGAATATGAATAAAATAAAAGTTGAAACCGTTGTTGATATAGTGTAAGATATATAATATAATTTATAAATTTTAAGAGGTGTAATATGGAAGCAATTAGAACAATACAGGATTTTAAGGATTTCATGAATGCCAATTATAATAATATATATTCAAATGCAATTAAAGCCGAAGAACTTACATTAGAAGATGAGTGGATGAAAGAAGATGAGTGGGGCATGAAGGCTGTCTGGAAGACAGGCAGTTCGGATGCTGTGCGGAAAATGCCGGTGCCGGAAAAACTGATGTTTACCGTACTCGGGCAGGTATATCCGAAGAAGAAAGGAACAACATGATTGGGTTGCATTTCCCGTTTCCAATCAATCTGGAACTTGATGAAAGGTTCACCGGGAACAGTGGCAATGGCAATACGGTTATTAATGGATATTACGGAGAAATGCACATTATACTTCAGGTTCTTGTCATGTCTGCCGATAAAATGCAGAGAGTCAGTCTTCACCTTGATATTGGGTACATCATACGGGTTCGGATATATTTCTTTGGCCAGTTTAACGGCTTCAATAGAAAGCAATTTACCCATACGGTCTATCAAATCATAATTGGACGGGCGAGGGTCATCCGGCCCGGTACGTCCGCCATCCTTAAATAAAGGTGCCTGGTTTCCTGCACCGCCTTGTACAAAGAGGCAATATACCTGATTGTTAAAAGCTTCTTCCGTATATTTAGTGGCATAGCCCACATAGTCGGCAGAGATTTCAAAGTTATTCCAGGCCACATCCGGATGGCAGGCATAATTCATTAGAATTACTTTCGGATTGCCTTTCGTGTCCTCCAGTTTAATGACACCTACAGAATTATCAACAGGCCCATGAGGAATACGCTCCGGATTCACCGCCCTGTAGTGCTCATCTCCTACCCATGATTCGCGGGCGCGACCGTCTTCACGAAGAAGCAACCGGTTGAAACTTAATTGAGGAAAACTACGATAACCGGCTGAAATACGAGCCTCGAACATAGAAGAAGAAGCCTGTTTCAAAGCTTTGGTTATCTGAGCATCGAGCCATTCCTTGGGCCCTGCCTCACCGGAATGTGTATGCTGGGGACAGAAATAGACTTCCTGCAAACCAAATTGCTTTTTTAGTTTCTCGGCTAACGGAACATTACTGTACATAACCAAATCCAGAGAGACAAAAGCAATACGCGAAGCTCCCGCTTCAAGAATAAGAGTTCGTGCATAGAGTGAATCGTGAACCGGATAGCGGGGATTAGGCGGGGTTATATTCACTTTGCCGGTACCAGCCATTAACTTTTCTGCAGCGTTGGTATTCACTGTAGAAAAAACACCTAACAGCACCAATAGTGCTGTCAACCAAAAGCTTTGTGTTTTCATTTGAATTACATTTATCAGATTCATACTAATTACTTTTTTCATGGTATTATTACTTTTTAAATTTACTTTTACGCTATTATTCGGCAATAATACACGAGGAGTATTAATAAAGCTATTAATTCTCTATTAACTCAGAGAGGAATTATTATTTTTTGTATGAACTAACCGTTCATAACAGACGTTATATTAATAGAACTTTAAATACCAACGATCATGGAAAAGTATCTGATTCATAGTAATGAGTTGCATTTCATCAACAAGGAACGCATTCACAGGGAAGTAGAGAAAATGGTAGAGTCATTAGACATGGCAGCAGGTTCCACCAAAGGATTCGACCTGTATACCGTAGTAGAAAGTTATTTCACTGATCTCGAAAAGCGAAGGGAAATCAATCGCTTACTGCATATAGAGAAAGATGAATGTGAAGCCATAGAGGAAGAACTCGGAGTATATGAAATGTGATTTACAATAAAAACCATCACGAGTATTAACTATAATGAATAAAGGGCATAACAACAGTTTGTTATGCCCTTTATTCATTTATGGTTATCAATTCCAGACCACTATCAATCCTTTGCCTGATGTACCGTCAGTTGTGGGAAAGGGAAACCTATACCCTCCTTATTGAATACAGAGTAGATGGTCTTGTTCATATCGAAATAAACTCCCCAATAGTCCTCACTCTTCACCCAGGCACGGATAATCACATTCACGCTACTGGCATCCAGTGCATGAAGAGCGACAAAAGGAGCCGGATCACTAAGAATCCGCTTGTCTTCGGCAATGATACGACGGGTAGTTTCTTCCACCTTATCAAAATTTTCGCCATACTCCACACCGATTATCCATTCTACACGACGGGTAGCTTCACGACTGTAGTTAGTCACAGTACCACTGCTCAACGCACCATTCGGGATATAAATAATCTTATTATCACCGGTAGTCAGAATCGTATGGAAAATCTGGATCTCACGAACCGTGCCCGTGATGCCTTGGCTTTCAATCAAGTCACCTACTTTATAAGGACGGAGCAGCAATACAATCAGACCACCTGCAAAGTTCTGCAAGTTACCGGACAATGCCATACCGATAGCCACACCAGCGGATGCCAGCAAGGCAGCAAATGAAGTTGTTTCTACTCCTAATTTACCGATAACGGCAATAATCAATAAGATAGTCAGCAAGATATTCACCAAACTCTTTACAAAACTCTGGATACTGGCATCCACATGCCGCTTAGCCAACAACCGGGCCACCATTTTATTAAGGAAAGATATCAGGAAACGTCCTACTATGAAAATCAGCACAGCGCTGATGATATGACCACCTGCATTTACTCCCCAGTCTATCAGTTGTTGGAGAAAAACCTGCAATTTACTAAAACCATCTTCTACAACAGTTTCGGCAGCAGGAGCTGCCGCTTGCAATAATAATAACATAATATTTGTTCGTTTGAAGTTAATAATTACACTTTACCAGCAGGATTAAAAAATACCCACCGGCCTACAAAATTAACAAATATTTCCGGTTATCGTTCACTCGATTTGCGTGTTTCAGCAAAAACACTTAATTTTGTCCCCGATTTCAACTAAGGGGTGCCCTAATATGACGGGCTGAGATCATACCCATTGACCTGATCCGGGTAGTGCCGGCGGAGGGAAAAGAAGAAAAGCTCCCTTTTTCTGTATTCATCTTTAATAGTTAAAATTGTAATGAGAAAACATGCAATGGCGGCCTGCCTGTTAATGGCAACGCTGGGTGTCTGTGCGCAGACGCATGAGAAAGACAGCTTGCGGGTGATAAGCCTGCAGGAAGTAGAAATTATCTCTACCCGTGCCACGGGAACCACACCTGTGGCGTTTACCAATGTCAGTAAAGAACAACTTAAGAAGCAGAATTTCGGGCAAGATATTCCCTATCTGTTGTCATTTACTCCGTCAGTACTGACAACGAGCGATGCAGGTGCAGGTATCGGTTACACGAGTATCCGGGTACGCGGAACAGATGCTACACGCATCAACGTAACCACTAATGGTATACCCATGAACGATGCGGAAAGTCATTCTATCTTTTGGGTTAATACTCCCGATCTCGCCTCTTCGCTTCAGGACTTGCAGATTCAACGGGGCGCAGGAACTTCCACTAATGGTGCCGGAGCGTTCGGTGCCAGTATCAATATGAAAACACAAGGAATTTCGCCCACACCGTATGCGGAGTTTTCCGGCTCTTACGGCTCATTCAATACACATAAAGAAACCGTAAAAGTAGGTACGGGGCTCATTAATGGACGCTGGGGATTCGATGCACGTTTATCTAATATCCACAGTGACGGCTACCGTGACCGCGCCAGTGCTGACTTGAAGTCTTACTTTGTACAAGGCGGATATTATGGAGACAAGACCACTATTAAATTCATCACCTTCGGAGGAAAAGAAGAGACCTATCATGCTTGGGATGGCCTGGATAAGGAAACACTGGAAAACGACCGCAAATATAATCCCAATGGCGCCATAGAAGATGATAATGGAAATGTAATCGGATTTTATGATAACCAGATAGATTATTATCGCCAGACGCATTATCAATTATTATTAAATCAGATATTGTCTCCTTCGTGGAAATTGAACATAGCGCTACACTATACAGACGGCTACGGTTATTATGAGGAATATAAGAATAAGCGTACGCTGGTAGAATATGGCTTGGTACCCTTTGAAACAAACGGTACTACCATAGAGAAATCAGACCTTGTACGCCGTAAACTGGTAGACAGCCGTTTCGGTGGTGGAGTATTCTCTTTCGATTATAAAGGGGACAAATTGGATGCATCCATCGGCGGTGGCCTGAATTATTACAAAAACACCCATAACGGTAAGGTGGTATGGGTAAAGAATTATCTGGGTGAACTGAATCCTGACCATGAATATTATCGTAATATCGGACGGAAAACGGATGGCAACATCTACGCTAAGATAAATTATGAAATACTGGATGGAGTTAACTTCTATGCCGATATGCAATATCGTTATCTGCGCTATAAGATAAACGGCAATAATGACAAATGGGACTGGACTGCTGATCCGGCACATCTGCAACCGCTGAATATTGACGAAGATTTCAGCTTCTTCAACCCTAAAGCCGGCATATTCTGGAAGATAAACAACAATAATAATCTTTATGCCTCTTTCAGTGTGGCAAATAAGGAACCGACACGCAATAACTATACTGATAACTTATTTGCCGCACAGCCCAAATCAGAGCGGATGTTCGATTACGAAGTGGGATATACGTTCCGTAAAGGTTGGTTCAATGCAGGCGTCAATCTGTACTACATGGATTACAAGAATCAATTGGTACTGAACGGGCTATTGAATGAAATTGGCGAAGCCGTAGCAGAGAACGTGAAGAACAGTTATCGTATGGGTATTGAGCTGATGGCAGGTGCACGCATCACAAACTGGCTGCGTTGGGATATAAACGCAACATGGAGCCGTAACCGCATCAAGAATTATACAGAATATCTAAGTGATGTGAATGAAGACTGGAAAGATATGTATAGTGAAAACTGGGGTATCTCTCAGACAACCCGATATATTGGCACTACTCCCATCTCCTTTTCACCGGACTTTATGGCAAATAGTCTCATTTCTTTGGATTATAAAGGTTTTAATGCATCTTTGCAAACGCAATATGTCAGCAAGCAATATTTAAACAATGCTCATCAAGAGGACTGTACACTGGATGCTTATTGTGTGAGCAACCTGAATCTCGGATATACTTTCAAACTGAAAGGATTGAAATCTGTTAATGTAGGCGTGACGATTTATAACCTGTTTGACGAAACATACGAAAGCAATGGTTATGCATCGGGAAGTGCCGTATACGAAGGGCATGGAAAGAATCAGATAAAGGACAAAGACAGTAAACTGCTCTATACTTCCAATTACGCAGCCTACTATCCTAATGCAGGTATCAATGCGCTGGCACATATCACATTGAGTTTTTAAAGCATGGAACAAACTCTCGAAATTATCGGAACCATCGTCGGGCTTGTCTACCTCTGGTTAGAATACCGGGCGAGTATCTATCTTTGGATAGCGGGTGTTTGCAAAATTCTGCACACAATTTATCGTGCTGGCGTTGAATTATATCTTTAGTAAATTTATTATTTTTACCACAGGTAAAAGGATTGGAGGTAGCAAATGATGACTTTGGATGAGGCAGTGAAGAAAGTCCGCCCTCTGGATGAAAAGGCTATGGAGGGGGCGAGAAAGAGATGGGACAGTATTGCAAAGCCCCTGCATTCTCTGGGAGAGCTGGAGAATATGCTGACACAGATCGCCGGTATCACAGGTACACCGGAGGTACGTGTGGAGAAAAAAGCAGTGGTTGCCATGTGCGCGGATAACGGAGTTGTAGAAGAGGGTGTGACCCAGACCGGACAGGAAGTGACGGCTGTTGTGGCTGAGAATTTTCTGGAAGGGACTACTACCTGCTGTGTGATGTGCCGTCAGTGTGGAGCAGAGCTTTTTCCTGTAGATGTGGGAATGGTCACAGATACAAAGGTCCGTACAGATCTTAAGGTTGCTTATGGGACCAGAAATATGACCAGAGAGCCGGCGATGACAAGAGATCAGGCGATCCGTGGCATCGAAGCCGGAATTGCCATGGCAGAGGAGCTGAAGGAAAAAGGCTATCAGGTTCTTGCAACCGGCGAGATGGGCATTGGAAATACCACCACCAGCAGTGCGGTAGCAGCTGTGCTTCTCGGAAAACCGGTGGAAGATATGACCGGACGTGGTGCCGGATTGACCAGTGAAGGGCTTGTACGGAAGATCAATGCGATCAAAAAGGCGATCGCCCTGAATAATCCGGATCGTTCAGATGCCATTGACGTCCTGGCAAAGGTAGGTGGACTGGATATTGCAGGAATGGCAGGAGTATTCATTGGAGGAGCAGCACTTGGAATGCCGGTTGTCATGGACGGATTTATTTCCTGCGTATCTGCACTGATCGCAATAAAGATCTGCCCGCAGGTAAGTGATCATATCCTTGCGTCTCATGTATCCAAAGAGCCTGCAGCACAGCTGATCCTGAAGGAGCTTGGCAAGGAAGCGATCATCCACGCAGGCATGTGCCTGGGCGAGGGAACCGGAGCTGTGGCACTGTTTCCGATGATGGATCTGTCCTGTGCAGTATATAATTCCATGAGTACCTTTGGTGATATCAATGTAGAACAGTACGAGGAGCTGAAATAATATGCTGGTTGTTGTAACAGGAGGCAGCGGAAGCGGAAAATCTGCTTTTGCGGAAGAAACCGTACTTTCCCTTGGCGAAGCCAGAAGGATCTATATCGCCACCATGCAGGCTTTTGACGAAGAAAGCCACAGGCGCATCCGCAGACACCGGCACATGCGTACAGGAAAAGGCTTCGAGACAATAGAAAGATATACAGAGCTGGATGAGCTGCTCATCCCGAAGGACTGCGTGGTCCTTCTGGAGTGCATGTCCAATCTGGTTGCAAATGAGATGTTCCGGGAAGGCGGCTTCCACCCGGAGGTGGCAGAAAAGATCACAGAAGGAGTGAAAAATCTTCTTTCCCAGGCAAAGCATGTGGTGATCGTCACCAACGAGATCTTTTCAGACGGGATCCTCTACGAGGAAGAATCAGAACAGTATAAAAAAGAACTGGGACAGATCAACCAGAAGCTGGCAGAGATGGCAGAAGAGGTTGTGGAAGTCGTATACGGGATCCCTGTATGGCATAAAGGAGGAAAGGAAACATGAAAAGCTTATGGAACAGTTTTAAGGCAGCCTTTGCCATGTTTTCAAAGATCCCCATGCCCATGGTGGACTGGAAGAAGGAAAACATAAAATATATGATGTGCTTTTTTCCCTTTTTCGCGCCGAGCAGCGCTGCCGAGCGGATTGCCTGGTTGTCTGCCTCGCTGCCGCCGGAGGTGAAGGTGATCTCTCTGGGCTGCGCGCCGATGCACGCTGCGACGGTGGCTCTCGCGGCCTCCAAGCCCTCTTTTGCCTCCTGTCCGATGGTGTACAGGCTCGACGGGTTTCCGAAGTGCTCCGTCATATACGGAAGCATCGCTTCCAGCGCGGTGCCGCTCATTTTGGTCGTCGCGGCATTGTCTGCGTAAATCTTCATCATAGGATTGACTCCTTTCGTGTTGGTTCTTTTCTTTGATGCAAGCATAGCACATATTCCCTACTAAGTCAATAGGTTTATATGTTGAAGCGCGGCAGACCTGAAAATTTTGTGTGAACAGAAAATCTTAAGAAAAATTTAGCTGTTTTTTCCTTGAGACGATGGAAAAAACCGTGTATGATAGCTTCATGATCACAACATCCGGAGGAAGCTATGGCAAACATTTTCGACTATCTCGACTGGCGGGGCGATCTGACGCTTTCCGAGCGGGCGTTCAACGAGGTGGACAATCTGATTCTGGCAGAGATCTGCTATCTGGACCTTTCCGGCTTCGCGCCCGCTGGCTTTGAAACGCAGCAAGTCACGCTCCGCGAGGCATGGGATGCCTATTTTGCTGCCCATCCGACCACCGATATGGGTGTTCTGGTGCCGGATCAGATTCCGGTGCTGGTTCAAAAGGCAGCACAGACCGCACGCTTTGGCAGTCTCCGCCTGCTCGGCTATGTGAACCGGATTGACGAAGAAACGCAGACACAGTTTTCTGCCATGACGATGCTCCTGCCGGACGGCAGCGCCTATGTCGCCTTCCGCGGCACAGACGACACGATTGTCGGCTGGAAGGAAGACTTCAACATGGCGTTCACGCCGGAAATTCCGGCGCAGCGCTACGCGGCAGACTATCTGCAGCAGGCAGCAGCCGCGCTTGCGTTCCGACCGCTGCTTGTCGGCGGGCACTCCAAGGGCGGCAATCTCGCCGTGTATGCCGCGGTCTTCTGCGGTGAAGCGATACAGAAGCAGATTCGTGCCGTCTACAACAACGACGGTCCCGGATTCTATGCATCTTTGCTGGATCAGCGGCCGCAGATATCTTATCCGAACAAAACACAGAA
>OLRH01002113.1_pt1 | contig 10041 bp, 9 predicted proteins | sample 1672321 | NCBI WGS metagenome assembly OLRH01 (sample SAMEA3136671, study PRJEB25190) | human gut metagenome | reverse complement strand
GGAGGAATTGTTTGCGGCACTTCGAAAGGGATACTGAGGCAGTTTCCCGCAATTCCTTTATTTGGCTGATAAGTTTCCAGAAGATCCATAAAATTATCTCCTGTATAGGTTTTATCAAACAACATTTTTTCCCAGTGGTAGATTCTGGGCGGACTGATAAAATAGGTGTTTACAAGGGCAGCCTCAAAAACAGCATCCGGATCTTTTCCCCACTGTTCTGGAAAATGTTTCTTAATTTTCGTGCTCAGGATATAGCCGTCTTTTTCCTGAGGGTAAAAAGCGGTAAAGATGTAGTGGAAGCGATGATCGCAACAGCGATGTCCTCAACCGCAGGAACCGCAGTGATCCCGATGCAGGATTGGCTCGGACTCGGACGAGAAGCCCGCATGAACTTCCCGTCCACCCTTGGAGACAACTGGAAATGGCGCCTGACGGACGGGCAGCTGACGGATGCACTGGCAGCACATATGAAGGACGTGACAGAGACTTATTGCAGGTGATCTGCCCTGACAAACAAGAAATCCCGGAGAGCTGCAGCTCTCCGGGATTTCGTTTGTGTTGACCGTGAACACTTATATCCTTTGCCTGATCCTATAATAGTATGGCGACGATCCGACGATCTTATTGCAAGATCAAATTCGAATTATGATACGCCGGATCCTTCGTCACATCCTGGTCGAACCAGTCCGGCGGTGTGAATGCGTTTGCTTCCTCGATGGATGGAAATTCTACTTCTGCGATGATAAGAGGCGCCAGAGACTTCTCAAAAACATCCAGCTCGATGGTATAAGGATCCCAGGGGATCAGATATCGTTTTTTGGAAATACAGATGCCGTCGGCTTTCGGAAGCAGATGCTCATAGGAGGACTGATTGAGCGGAAGATTATATTCTTCCCGCGCCATCAGTCCTTTTCCTTTGTAGGTCAGATAATATTCATCATCCTGTCTGCGGATGCGCAGGACGGGATCGGTGTTTAAATAAGCCTGCTCGATGAGGTGGAAGGGATAGCTGTCCAGATTTTCCGGCAGAGCTTTGACTGTGAATTTTCGTTCGATTTCCATAGGGGGCATAGCGGTACTCCTTTGTGTGTTTTAGATGCTCGATAGGTTTAGTATAGCACACATACGCAGGATTTGTGAATTTTGTTGTGGAAGCACCCTGAATTTTAACATTCTTTAGAAATTATTCATACTTTTTCCCTTTTATGGAACAGAGATTTCTGCTAAGATAGGAATGGTTCAAATGGCAGGCTGCGGAAGCGCTCGACGGAGGAAGGTGACGTTTAAGCAGGCGGCTGCCAGACATCAGAAAATGGACTTAAGAAGAAAGGGGACATACAGATGGCGAAAATTGGTGTATTTTTTTCGGCTGGTTATGAAGAAATAGAAGCGTTGACAGTGGTGGATCTCTGCAGACGGGCGGGCATCGAGGTGACAATGGTTTCCGTGGATGAGACGGCGGCGGTGACCGGTTCGCATCAGATTACCGTGCAGATGGATCAGCTGCTTTCTGAGACAGATTTTGATGCGTTCGATCTGCTGGTGCTTCCGGGGGGAATGCCTGGAACCCTGCATCTGGAAGCCTGTGATGGATTAATGGAACAGCTGGATCGTTTTTATAGCGCTGGTAAATGGGATGCAGCGATCTGCGCGGCCCCGCAGATTTTCGGACATCGCGGATATTTGAAGGGGAGAAAGGCGACGAGCTTCCCTTCCGTGGAAAAGGAGCTGGACGGCGCCTTTGTGACGCACGGCGCAGCAGAGGTGGATGGCAATGTGATCACCGGACGCGGCATGGGCTGTGCGATCGATTTTGCACTGAAAATTATCGGCTGCCTGATTTCGGAAGAAGAGGCGGCAGCGCAGGCGGAGAGAATCGTATACGAAAGGTAGACAGAATTTACAGATGAATATTTTATTCTTTTTGACACCAAAGAGCGAGGTCGCTTATGTGGAGGAAACTGACACACTGCGTCAGGCACTTGAAAAGATGGAGCATCACGGTTATGCTGCAGTTCCGCTTTTATCTACGGAGGGCAAATATCTTGGCACACTGACGGACGGGGATGTGCTCTGGGGATTAAAAAAACTGAATTTTCCCAGCCTGTATCAGATGGAAGAGATTCCTGTCATGCAGGTGAACCGTTCCCGGGACAATAAGCCGGTTCATGTGGATGTGGATATGGAAGGACTGCTGGAAAAGGTCAGCGCCCAGAACTTCGTGCCGGTTATTGATGATGAAAAGATCTTTATTGGGATCATTACGAGACGGGACGTGATTCATTATCTGGCGAAACAGTGCCGCAGCCGGGAAGAATCGGCGGTGTAAAAGAAAAAACAAAACATCGTGTCGCGGTAGAATGGAGCATTTATGGCACAGCGGTTTTACTGGAAGCAGTATGTGACGGATAAACAGGTTACTTTCTATATCGCCGATCTGATTTTGAAACCGGGAGAGCAGATCGAGGCGCACTGTCATGATTATTATGAATTTTTTGTCGTGTTGAAAGGCACGTTCCTGGAACGATGTAACGGACAGGAACTGGTGATGCAGCCGGGGATGGGACAGCTGCTCGGACCGGACGATGTGCATACCCTGTCAAATCCCTTTGGCGAGCAGAATCTTTTGTACAATATCGCGGTGCGAAAAGATCGTTATGAACAGCTGACAGCGCCGCTGTTTTGCAGCGGGAACGGGAGCAAAGATGCACCTGTTTTTGACCTGGATTCGGAAAGCCTGGAAGGATTCCGTGGGAAAATACGTCTGCTGCAGCAACTCTGGGAGTCCTCAGGGGAAAAGGAATTTCTGCTCCAGAGCATTTGCTGTGATGTCCTGGTAAACATCTTATTAAAAGGCAGGGAAAACAGTGCGCCGGACTGGCTGTCTGAATTGTATGACAGAATGCAGGAGCCTGAAAATTTTACGCAGGGACTTACACGCATGTTGGAACTTGCGGGCAAAAGTCAGGCGTATCTGAATCGGATTTTTTATAAGTATTACGGGCAAACGCCGACGGCGTTTATCAATTCGTGCCGAATGACTGAGGCATGCCGCCTGCTCCGCAGCACCGAAGAAAAAATTCTGGATATCGCTTACAGCTGCGGGTATGAGAATCTGTCGTATTTCAACCGACAGTTTCGGGCTCGTTACGGCCAGACGCCAAAAGAATACCGGAGTCAGAAGCGGTTCTTTGAATGACAGATGATATTTTGAAGTCTCTTTCCAGAAAACAGAATATTTTCACAAAAAAAATATATTAGGTCAATATAGTATCAGAAACGGGGAACAGGTGTTAGCGGTGTTTCCCGTTTTTATTTATACTGAATACAGAAGCTGTGGAATGAGTTGATTTAAAATCAAAACAACTGTATTTATGGAAAAAGAAATGTGGAGGGACAAAAATGTATCATCCGAACAGAATTTTAGAGCGGGAACTGGAATTTACAAAAATCTATCGGGAAAATATCGGGCAGCCTAAAGCGGTGCGGGAGAGCCGCTGCATGGAAGCACAGATGTCGACGTACTTTGTGACGATTCAGCCGAAGGATCTGATTGCCGGAAGGATCAGCCGTCCGTATGTAGTGTTTGCACAGTGTATGGAGGGCGACGGCATCGACAAGACCGGTTATTGTATAGATGTGGTAAACTGCGAGAAGGAGCTGGAACGGATGAAGGCAGACGCTGCCTATTCCGGGAAGGACTGTATGCAGGCAGAAGAGATGATCCAATTCTGGAAAACAGAAAATACAAATACAAAAATCCGGCAGCAGTTCCCCAAAAGCTGGGCAGGTTCGATGGGCGGTGACGATTATGCGCATGATAATGCGGCAATTCATCCGCTTTACCGGCTGGCTGGCGTAAATCTTGATTTTAAAAAGCTGTTCCGGCTTGGCGTTTGCGGTCTGCGTGATGAAGCACTCAGACTGTCGCAGGAAACGCAGGAGCCGGAGAAAAAGAATTTTTACGAGGGCGTAGCTTCTGTGCAGGAATCCCTTCGCCGGGTAATGGGGCAGTATACGACGGAGGCAAAGCGTTTGGCTGGACAGGAAAATGACAGGGTGCGACAACAGGAACTTTTGCAGATGGCAGAGTGTCTGGAACACATTCAGACTGCACCACCGGAGAGTATGCAGGAGGCAATTCAGCTGCAATGCCTCTATATGCTTGCGTCGCGTGCAGTAGAGATCGGAAGAATCGACGATTATCTGGGGGAATTTTACCGGAAAGATTTGAAGACCGGACGGATTACACACGATCAGGCAGTGCGTTTGCTGGATAATTTTTTCACAATCATCGAAACCCAGTGCGGACGGGATACGCGGGTGATTATCGGCGGCATGGGGCGCGAGCATGAAAAGAGCGCGGACGAATTTGCCATGCTGGTGATGGATGTATTGGAAGTGCGCAGGGAACATTTTTATCCGCAGATCAGCCTGCGTTATTATAAAGAGATGAATCAGGATATTTATGACCGTGCGCTGCGGATTCTTGGCAGCGGCTCGACCTTTCCGATGCTGTATAACGATGATGTGAATGTGCCTGCAGTGATGCGGGCGATGGATGTGCCCAAAAAGGCAGCGGAGCAGTATTCGTTCTTTGGCTGCGGAGAATATATGCTGGCGGCACAGAGTATCGGAACGCCAAATACAGCCCTGAATGTGGCAAAGGTTCTGGAGCTTGTACTGCATGATGGAATCAATCCGGCGACAGGAATTTTGTCAGGACCGCTGGCAGCTGGGCAGGAATGCAAAAAGCTTCAGGACATTATCTGTTATGAGGAGCTGGAAGAGTTGTTAAAAACTTATCTGACGTTTTTTATCGAGATTGCAGGCGGTTTTGAAGAGCTGGTGTATGACGTGGATGGAAAAGAAGCAGAGTTTTTACAGTTCTCCTGTCTGCAGGACGACTGCATGACGCGTGGACGCGGTATGCTAAACGGCGGTTACAGGTATCTGGGCGGAACGGTGGAAACCTATGGAAATATCACGCTTTCAGACAGTATGGAAGCAATCCGAAAAGTTGTATTTGAGGAAAAGCGCTGCACATTACAGGAGCTTGTAGAGGCGCTCGACTGTGATTTTTCGGGAAAAGAGATGCTGCAGCAGGCGCTTCTTGACGCGCCGAAATTTGGAAACGATAAGGAAGAGGCGGATGAAATTGCGGTTCGGCTGCATGAGTTCATCTGTCAGACGATCCGCAGCCAGAAAAACCGGACACGGCTGGATTCTTTTCTGGCGGTGTTGATCAACAACAATATGAATGTGACGCTGGGGCAGTTTGTCGGCGCGACGCCGGACGGCAGAAATGCGCATAAGTTTTTGTCCAACGGCAACAGCCCTTACAACGGACAGGATAAAGAGGGGCTGACAGCACTGATTCTGTCGTTGACTAAACTGGATAATTCGATTCATGCGGGCGGAAACCAGAACCTGAAATTCGCGCGCAGCATGTTTGAAGGCGATCTGACGCAGATTAAGAGCGTGCTTGGAACGTTCTTCGATCTTGGAGGGCAGCAGGTGAATTTGAGCGTTGTCTGCCAGAAAGATCTGGAGGATGCGCTGGTGCACCCGGAAAACCATGAAAATCTGGTGGTGCGGGTCGGCGGATTTACAGCGAGGTTTATCGATCTGGATAAAAAAACGCAGCAGGACGTCCTGACGAGGACGGCATACTGCTAAGAGAAAAAACGAGTGGCATCGTTGCTGCTGTGCAGTGTCGGAAAACAAAATATGTCCGGTATCGCTGCGCAGTGCTGTGATGCCGGAAAGGAAGGATATAGTTTGGAAGCGTTGCTTGTAGATATTCAGAGGGGAAGCCTGCATGACGGACCGGGTGTGCGGACGACATTCTTTTTTAAGGGCTGCCCGCTGCGCTGTCGGTGGTGCCATAATCCGGAGAGTCAAAATCCCGGAAAGCAGCTGTCGTTTCATCGTGAGCAGTGTGTTGGATGCGGGCGCTGTGTAACGGCATGTCACAGTAATGTACATTGGTTGACGAAAACCGGGACAGAACAGTTTCGGCATCAGGTTTATTTTGAACATTGTCAGTTTTGCGGGAAGTGTTTGGAACAGTGTCCGACAAAGGCACTGAAAATTATCGGAACACCGTATACAGAAGAAGAGCTTCTAAAAATTGCACTGTTGGATCGGGCGTTTTATGAGCATTCCGGCGGCGGAATTACGTTGTCGGGCGGAGAAGTGCTGCAGCAGGCGGATTTTGCAGCCTCCTTTCTTTCGTTGTGCAGAGAGGAGGATCTGCATACCTGTGTGGAGACGAGCGGGTTTGGGACTACAGACGCGATGGAAAAGCTGCTGCAGGAAACCGATCTGCTATATTTTGACTGGAAAGTGAGCACTGAGGAGGACGCAAAAAAATGGATTGGCGGATCGCTTGTCCCGATTTTGAATAACCTTGCCCTGGCGGATAAAAAAGGGGTACGGACAGTTTTACGCTGCCCGATTATCCCTGGAGTCAACGATAATACAGTCCATTTACAGGCAATCTGTGATCTGCTTGGGCGATACCCTTCGATAGAGCAGGCGCAGCTTTTGCCGTATCATCCGTTCGGTATTTCCAAAGGAGGAAATATCGGGCAGCTTCAGCAGGAATTTCCGGTTCCGGGGGAAGAAGAAAAGAAAAATTGGCTTTCCTGGTTTGAACAAAATGGGAAAGAAGAAGGAAAACGGGTGGTTTTGGAACACTAGAGACCGGGAGTGTGCAGAAGACAGTGTAAAATTCCTTGCCCACAGCCTGTGAGTTTGATATACTTAAATGCAATCAGATTGAAAAATGGCGAGTATGGCGTCGGCGCAGCAAACGGTTTTCATTTTCTAAAATGCGGCGGTTGACGACAGGAATCAGAGTGAGGAAAGAATGTCCAAAATAAAACAGAGCAATATCAGAAATTTTTGTATTATCGCGCATATCGATCACGGCAAATCGACGCTGGCAGACCGAATTATCGAAAAGACCGGTCTTCTGACGAGCAGAGAAATGCAGGAGCAGGTGCTTGATAACATGGAGCTGGAGCGGGAGCGCGGTATCACGATCAAATCCCAGGCGGTGCGGACGATTTACCGTGCAGAGGATGGAGAAGAATATATATTTAACCTGATCGACACACCCGGACATGTGGACTTTAACTATGAAGTCAGCCGAGCGCTGGCGGCATGTGACGGCGCGGTTCTTGTTGTGGATGCGGCGCAGGGCATCGAGGCGCAGACGCTGGCGAATGTGTATCTTGCGCTGGATCATGATCTGGAGGTATTTCCGGTCATCAACAAAATCGACCTGCCGAGCGCAGAGCCTGAACGCGTAAAAGAAGAGATCGAGGATGTGATCGGTCTGGACGCGGAGGATGCACCCTTGATTTCCGCTAAAAACGGATTAAATATCGAACAGGTGCTGGAGCAGATTGTGAAAAAAATTCCCGCGCCGGGCGGCAGCTTAGAAAACCCGCTGCAGGCGCTGATTTTTGATTCCCTCTACGATCCCTACAAGGGCGTGATTGTCTTTTTCCGAATTATGGAAGGACAGTTAAAAAAAGGTACCAAAGTCCGTATGATGGCAACAGGTGCAGAGTTTGATGTTGTGGAGGTCGGTTATTTTGGCGCAGGTCAGTTTATCCCCAGCGAGGACGGACTGTCTGCAGGAATGGTTGGCTATCTGACGGCTTCGATCAAAAATGTCAAGGATACCCGCGTCGGCGATACGATTACAGATGCAGCCAATCCGTGTGCAAAACCGCTTCCCGGTTATAAAAAGGTCAATCCGATGGTGTACTGTGGATTGTATCCGGCAGACGGTGCGAAGTATCCTGATCTGCGGGATGCGCTGGAAAAGCTGCAGTTAAATGATGCGTCCTTATTTTATGAGCCGGAGACATCCATCGCCCTTGGCTTTGGATTCCGCTGCGGATTTTTGGGACTGCTGCATCTGGAAATCATTCAGGAACGTCTGGAAAGAGAGTACAATCTTGATCTGGTGACGACAGCGCCGGGCGTTGTGTACCGGGTGCATAAGACCAACGGGGAAGTGATCGAGCTGACCAATCCGTCCAATCTGCCTGACCCGTCGATGATCGAATATATGGAAGAGCCTGTGGTTTCTGCGGAAATCATGGTGACGACGGACTACATCGGTTCCATTATGGAGCTGTGCCAGGAGCGCCGCGGACGGTATCTCGGCATGGAATATATGGAAGAAACCCGTGCATTGCTCAAATACGAGCTGCCGTTAAATGAAATCATTTACGACTTTTTCGATGCGTTAAAGTCCCGTTCCAAGGGTTATGCGTCGTTTGACTATGAGTTAAAGGGGTATGAGCAGTCAGAGCTTGTAAAATTGGATATTTTGATTAACCGGGAAGAAGTGGATGCACTTTCATTTATTGTACATAAGGACAGCGCATACGAACGTGGTCGGAAAATGTGCGAGAAGTTAAAGGATGAAATCCCGCGCCATCTGTTCGAAATTCCGATTCAGGCTGCAGTCGGCGGCAAGATTATCGCCCGGGAAACCGTCAAGGCGATGCGCAAGGACGTGCTTGCAAAATGCTATGGCGGAGATATCAGCCGTAAGAAAAAGCTTCTGGAAAAGCAGAAGGAAGGCAAGAAGCGGATGCGTCAGGTCGGCAACGTGGAAATCCCGCAGAAGGCTTTCATGAGCGTCTTAAAGCTGGATGAGAACTGAGCCTATGACACCGAAAAAAGATCTGGAATTATATCTGCACATTCCGTTCTGCAGGCAAAAATGTCGCTACTGCGATTTTTTGTCGGCACCGCTGGCAGCAGATAGCTCTACAGCGGATGGTTACGTTCCGGAAGCATACGTCGATGCCCTCCTTTCACAGATCGTGCAGGAGAGTCAGTTTTATCAAGAGCGCAGAGTCACTACGATTTTCTGGGGCGGCGGTACGCCGTCCCTTTTGCGCGTCATGGATATGGAACGGCTGATGGACGCGATCCGGACGCATTTTTGCGTTGCGGACGATGCGGAAATTACGCTGGAAAGCAACCCGGGCACGCTGGATTTTGAAAAACTCGCCGGATATCGACGTGCCGGAATCAACCGGCTGAGCATGGGGCTGCAGTCGGCGTGTGACAAAGAGCTTGCCATGCTTGGCAGAATTCACAATTTTGATACCTTTGTCCAAAACTATAAGCAGGCGCGGAGAGCTGGGTTTGAAAACATCAACGTCGATCTGATGTCCGCGCTGCCGGGACAGACGGTGGAGAGCTGGGAGCAGACACTCGTGAAAACTGCAGAGCTTGCACCGGAGCATCTGTCGGCCTACAGCCTGATCATCGAAGAAGGTACGCCGTTCTGGAACTGGTATGGTGAGGACGCAAACCAGACGCTGCGTCCGAAAGAAATGCTGCCGCTTCCGTCGGAAGAGGACGAACGCCGGATGTATGCCCGAACGCGGGAAATTCTGGAACAGTATGGCTACCATCGGTATGAAATTTCGAATTATGCGAAGGACGGGTATGCCTGCCGCCACAACATCGGCTACTGGAACCGGACGGATTATTTGGGGATCGGGCTTGGAGCGTCGTCTTTGATTGACCCGATGCGCTGGAAGATGACGTCTGATTTATCGGACTATCTGGAATGCGGCAAAAATCAGGGAGATTTTGCAAACCTTCGGGAAGAGGTGCAGACGCTTCGTGTGTCGGAACGAATGGAAGAGTTTATGTTTCTGGGGCTGCGCCTGACAAAAGGCATTGAACTGCAAACATTTGAACACCAGTTTGGAAAAAGCTTCTGGGACGTTTATCAGGACGCAGCGGATAAGCTGTTTTCCGAACAGTTACTTTGTCTGGATGAATCGAAAAAAAATCTGCGTCTGACGGATTATGGCGTGGACGTCAGCAACTATGCGCTGGCGGAGTTTTTGCTGGATTATTAGGAGCGTATCGTTGTAGGCACGGAAGTTTTTGCCGGATGTACAAAAGACGCGGAAGCGACATCGTGCCAAACTATTTTTTAGGACAATAAGCGGGAATCCTCGGCAATTCAATTACCGAGATGAAAGCGCA
>OLRH01002098.1_pt1 | contig 10082 bp, 9 predicted proteins | sample 1672321 | NCBI WGS metagenome assembly OLRH01 (sample SAMEA3136671, study PRJEB25190) | human gut metagenome | reverse complement strand
AAAAACCGATATTACTTACCCGGTTGAGCTGGCTGGAAAAACTTATAACGACCGCCAATAATATAAATACGATTTTTCTCATAGAACCCTAATCAAAAAACGCCCAAAGACTCTTCATAATCCAATTCTCCCCGAACCAGAAACGGCATATCCTCGTCTTCTATTTTCACCCCATCTTTACGTGCGCTTTTACAAGCAAAAGCAATAATGTCCTCTTCATCAAGTTCTACTTCTTCTCCGGCCTGCTCGTTGAACAATCCCTTTTGATCGTAGTAATCATACACAACATCGGTAACATAGATAATATCGTCATGGGTATATTTTTCCTTCAACTCTTGCGGCAATACATTTAATATATATCGAACAGCATCGTCTTCGTCGTATGCAAACAAATCTTCTTCCTGACTCATAGCTTCATTTTTTTATTGGGTAAAAGTACAAATCCAAAATGTCTTTTGCAAATCGATGAAAAAAAAATAAGTTTTTTTGTTGCTATAAAAAAAATATTGCCTACATTTGCAGTGTACTATTAAACTAATACACATAAACAGTATAACACAACAAATTGTAAACGCCATGTTACAAATTGAAAATCTTGAATTTAGTTATCACAAAAAAGGAAACCCTATCTTCAATGGGATAAACCTGACTATACAGCCCGGCTCGGTTTACGGGCTCTTAGGGAAGAACGGTATCGGAAAATCGACCCTTCTTTACATGATGTGCGGATTGATGTTTCCCCACAAAGGGTCTATCCGGTTCGACGGGATTGAAGTAAAACGCCGATTACCCGAAACCTTAGAGAAAATTTTCCTTGTGCCCGAAGAATTCGATCTCCCTTCCATATCGATCGACGATTATGTCCGTCGGAACAGTGTGTTTTATCCCAACTTCAACATCGATCAATTCAATCAATATCTTTCCGACTTTGAGTTAGAACACACAAAAAATCTAGCCAAAACTTCTATGGGACAAAAGAAAAAATATTTGGTCAGTTTCGCTCTTGCGACAAACACACCTTTATTACTCATGGACGAACCGACCAACGGTATGGACATTCCTTCAAAAAGCCAATTCCGTAAAGTCATTGCATCGGGTATGAACGAGCAAAAAAGCATAGTCATATCTACCCACCAAGTACGCGACTTAGAAAACATGATCGATCACATCACCATACTCGACAACGGATTTCTACTACTCGATGCCGATACCGACACCATAAGTTCTCGACTTCGGTTCATTAAAGGAGGCAACGAAAGTGAGATTGCCGGTGCATTCTATAAAGCATCGACTATCGCAGGATATAGTGCCATATTGCCCAATGAAACCGATGAAGAGTCGATAATCGATATTGAAATGCTCTTCAACTGTACAATAGGTGACCCCGAAGTAATTCATAATATATTCAATTCCACCGCAAAATAATACGAACATGAAAGAAACCGATATCATCGATCCCGTACGAATCGGGAAATTCAGTTTAGGCTATTTCAGATGGTCTGTGACGGCCCATATATTCCAGCCCAAACGTTTTTGGAAATATTGCACCAAACAAGTATATGAATGGAAAAGAGGACTTTCCCTGCAATTTATATCCTTGACCGGCATTTATACATTATTGATGTTTATTTTCCATACGGACGGCCAGCCGTTCATTGCATCCAGCGGTGCACAAATGCTTATTTGGTTCGGATTTTTCATCTACATCGCCAAAAGCAGTTCAAGTCTCGCCGACCAAATAGGGATACGCTCCAAACGAGTAGTCTATCTTACCGTTCCGGTATCGACAGCCGAAAAATATATAGCACATCTATTGTCGACCATTGTCCTATATCCTTTATTATTTTTCGCAGCCATTGTCGTGGCCCAGTATGCGTCGGAGCTAATATCTTCTACCATAAGAGGCGAAATATTCAACCCGGGAACTCCTTTGCAGGGTTGCTTCTCGATGTGGAAAAACAGCAGTTTTACCACGATATTCTTTGTTACCTCCGTACTTAGCACAATCGCGACATTCACACTCGGCGCCACATTGTGGCAGAAGAACAGCTTCTTGAAAACGGTCTCGGCTCTTTTTCTTTTTTCTATTGTATTTTCATTTTCTTGCTCCTTATTTCTGACAAATGAAGAAATCGGCTCAGCCGTTTCCTACCTTTTTATAGGAAAATTTTTCGATAACAGCTCAAATTTCTTTTGGCTTATAAATACCGTCCAAATCGCCGGGACAATCATTTTAGGATACATCGGATATTTGAGGCTGAAAGAATTGGAAATAAATGAAACCAAACGATAGCCATGCAATTCAAAGAGAACCAAACCATCTACTTACAAATAGCCGAACGAATCAGCGACGAGATTCTGTTAGGGCACTATGCCATCGGGAGCCGCATACCTTCGGTACGCGAATATGCCGCACTCGTGGAAGTGAATGCCAACACGGCCATGCGCTCTTATGAATTCTTGCAGACTCAGGGCATCATCTTCAACAAACGAGGCATAGGGTTCTTCGTTTCGCCCGATGCCAAAATAAAAATAAAGAGCTACCGCCGTAACGAGTTCCTTAAAAACGAATTACAACGTTTCTTCATACAGATATATACACTCAACATTTCTATGGAAGAAATTGATCTCATGTATAAACAATTCATCGATAAATTAAACTCCAAAACATCAAACGCACAATTATGAAACGCTCTACTATTATACTGATTATTTTCCTCGTCTTGCTAATAATCACTCCTATCGTAATCGTAAAAACGGTCAACAGCCTATCTTCCGAATCAAAACTTAAAAGCATACAAACCCTATGGAATAAATCGGATCCGAATACTCCTACCCGATATATCATTACCGAAGAATACTTCGGGAGCGACAGCATCGGCACTACAATCAACATTACGACCGATGCCGATTCTGAATCGACCCTTATCGACAATCACAGATACGACGAAGATACGATCCGTATATCGGGAAACGCCCATAGTAATTACAATATCATTTATGAGGAAGAAGTAAATCTAATTATCGAGAACAAAAATCCGAACATAAAATTCAAAATTACAAATGCCAATCTCAGTAAGATTAGTCTCAATTCCTCGGGCGAAACGGATATCGTCTCATCAAACTTAGGAACCTTAATATTCCAAGACAGCATAAATACCGCTCCTATCCGCCTCCTTCAAAACAACATCGGTGGACTGATAGCATTGTGCTGCACAAACCGTCCGATGAAAATAGTCGAGAACAACATAGGCACAGCCATTTTCCCGGAAAAATGCAAAGGTTTCTCTCTCGTCAACAATAATATCGGTGTTACCACATGGTCCGATGAATATAATATAACCATAGGTTCCGAAACGAATAACGACAGTACCGAAACTCATGGAACGTTCAAAATGAAAATCAATGTCAAAACCGACGAATAATACAAATCATTTCACTAAACTACAATACATTTTATCTGGTAAAAAATGAAAAGAGTTTTCAAATTAGGTATATTATTGGGATTTATATTCTCATTATGTACTGCGGCACAAGCAGCCCCTACCGCTTGTAAAATAAACGGGGCTGTTGCCGATTCGATTAGCGGAGAAGCTATTCCGTTTGTCACCATAGGGATAGAGAACAACGAAGGAAAAGTATTGAGCCGAATCGCTTCGGATGCCTTAGGGAAGTTTACGATCACAGCTTCGGCGGGTCAAAATTACCGTCTGGTCGTCTCATCGGTTGGCTACGGAACAAAATACGTCGATATATCACTTTCGGAAAATGAAAAAAATAAAGATTTAGGAACCATAAAACTTACAGAAAGTTCAGAGTTATCCGAGGTAACAGTGGTCGCTCAAAAACCTTTAATAAAAAGCGACATCGATAAAATCACTTACGATATGGAAGCCGATCCAGACGCTGCCAGCAACAATGCACTGGATATGCTTAGGAAGGTTCCCATGATTACAGTCGATGCCGAAGAAAATATACGGTTGAACGGACAAAGCAACTATAAAGTATTGGTCAATGGAAAAAGTTCGGCAGTAATGTCGGGAGACAATGTCAAAGAAGTTCTCAAAAGTATGCCGGCCAATACGATTAAAAATATCGAAGTTATCACGAATCCCTCTTCCAAATACGAGGCCGAAGGTGTAGGCGGTATCATCAACATCATCACAGTTTCCCGGCGGGAAACCAACGGCATCGTAGGTAGTGTAGGTGCAAATGCCGACACCTATGGAGGCTTCGGGGGAAACGTCTATCTCTCTTCCCAAATCGGGAAATTCGCTTTCTCCGGCAGATACTCCGGGAATCGTTATACCAACGGTGACGGAGGTCACTCGAAAGCTTTTATGGAGACGTTTGCCAACGATGAATTTTACCGCTCCGAAGCATATGGTTCTTCCAAATATCGGGGAGCCGGACATAACATGTCCATCGAAGCCAGTTATGAAATAGACACGCTTAACCTCATCAGTTTCTCGGCATGGGGCTGGTTGGGAAACAACAAATCGACAAATGACTTGAATCAAACCTATTTCAATCGCTCCAACGATATCAGCAGTCAATATCTTTCGTTAGGAAGTTCCAGCAGCGACTACGGTTCTGTATCGGGTACTCTCGACTATCAACGCTCCTTCGCAAAAAAAGACCGCACGCTAACAGCCTCGTATCAATTCGAGTACAATCCCAACAACTCGGACTACACAACCGAAAATCAAGGGATTATCAATTCAAAAAGCTACATCGAAAAAAGTAAAAACAAAGCTCACGGAACCGAACAAACCATACAGATAGACTATTTCGACCCCTTGACCGATATGCATCAAATCGAGGGCGGAGTAAAATACATCATGCGCTGTAACGTAAGCGACGGAGATAGAGACAAAAACATTTGGGACGAAACAACCGAAGATTGGAAACAAACACCGCTCCCGGTCAATGACCTCGACTATACACAACATATCTTAGGCGTCTATGCCGGATATGTACTAAAAGTTAAGAAATGGAGCGGGAAAGTGGGAGCCCGATTAGAATCGACTTGGAACGATGGCCGCACCACAAGTTACGACGTCTCGGAAACACCCCAAAAAACAAAGTTCGATAACAATTTTTTCAACATTGTACCTTACGTCACCCTATCGTGGCAACCCCGAGACATGCAAACTTTCAAACTATCCTATACTCAAAGGCTTAGCAGACCCGGAATTTGGCAGCTAAATCCGTTTAAAGACAGTTCGACCCCCATGCAACTGGTATATGGTAACCCTAATTTGGAATCGGAAATATCACATACTTTTTCCTTAGGATACACATTATTTACGGCAAAAGGGCTGAACCTATCCACCGAACTGAATGGACGCATACAAAACAATGGGATAGAGCAGACTATTTTCATGGACGAAGACGGTGTAGCCAACGTAACCTACGACAATATCGGAAAAGCCAGAGAATGTAACTTGAACGTATTTTTTTCGGGAAATATCATTCCTACCCTCAGCATCTACACCAACCTCTCCGGAGGATATGGAGATTATAGCTCCAAATCGGCAGGATATTCCAACAAAGGTTGGAATTACAACGGATACCTCGGCGCACGTTGGAACGCATGGAAAGACGGTGCAATAAGCGCCAACGTCGGCTACTACTCCGGATTTCGCATGCTGGTAGGGACATCTGCGCCAATGGCATTTTGCGGTTTCAGTGTCAGCCAATCGTTTTTTGAAAAGAAACTTCAACTGAACCTTTCGGTAAGCGATCCCTTTTCAAAAGAACGCAAATTTACCATGCACATTAAAAACGATGCATATCGTATCGATAACTACAACTACAATCCTTGTCAATACGTACGCTTAGGAGTCACCTATCGTTTCGGACAAATGAAAGAATCGGTCAAGAAAGCTCGACGCAGTATCACCAACGACGATGTAAAAAGCGAAAGCAGTGGTGGATCCGGCGGTATGGGAGGCGGGGCCAATATTCAATAGACTCTTTCGACTTCCTGATTTAAATAAACGAAAAAGCCCCGGGCTCGTGAGAATCCGGGGCTTTTTATCTTATTATCAACAAGCGATAAGTTATACCAACTGCTTCTTATATGTTCTCAATTCTTGCTTGATTCGATATATTCTCACCTTCACCGTCCCCAAAGGCATTTGTAAACGGTCGGCTATTTCGTCATAACGATATCCTTGCAAGTATAAACCAAAAAGAATACGATTGTCAATAGACAACAAATCCATAATGCGTTGAACGTCGGTTGTAGAAAAAGAGTCTTCTCCCTCTATTCCACTTTGCACATCATCGGTATCCGGTATCTCAAAGTCGATAGGGAGAGCTTCTTGCCGAGACGAATGGCGACGACAATTCAAGAAAAGATTACGCATAATAGTATATAACCAGCTTTTAATGCTTCCGGAATCATCATACATCGCTTTATTGCTCAACGCTTTAAGCGATGTTTCTTGCAATAGGTCTTTCGCCTCGTCTTCATTGTGAGTCAGACTTTTGGCAAAGCCTAACAGAGCATTTTGCAGTTTTACCACATGCTGCTCAAAATCTTCTTGAATCATTATTATATCTGAAAATTTAAAAAATAATTTAGTAAAGATAACTATTAATTTTTATAATAAAAAATTTAAGCTGCCTTTCTTTACTAATATGCTCGAAAGCGAAGCTACTTAGGAGCCTTCTTATATAGCACGATCGCTATTACCGTATAGATGATATTGGGTATCCACATCGCCAACATAGGTGAAGTAGCACCCGATACCGCAAAGGTAGAGGTCACGGTAGAGAATAATATATATGAGAAACTTAACAGCAAGCCTATACCGATATTGATACCCATACCCCCTTTTACCTTGCGGGAAGACAACGACATGCCGATGGCTGTCAAGATAAATGCCGCGGCAGCCATTGCGAAACGCCGCTCATATTCTATTTCAAAATTTTTTATATTGGCGACCCCTCTCTCTTTTTGACGGATAATATAACGCCGTAGCTCGGGAGTAGTCATCACTTCGCTATCGTTCTGAGAAATCAAGAAATCCGAAGGCTCTATGGGCACAATCGTATCGAGAGTCGCCCCTTTTATCAATTCCTCCCGCATACCGTTGAAATTACGAATCACATAATTGTTAACCCGCCAGTGATAAGCCGAATCGTAATGAATGGTTTGAGCAGTCAATCGGGATTGAAGGACTTTCTTGTCGAACTTCTCCAAAGAAAAACGATAGCCGGTTTTGTTGCTATTGTCATAGCGCGATATATAGGCTATTACCCCCGGCTCTACCTGTAACTGAATATTACTGGCATAATCTACCCGCTTATTTTTGACATACGTATTCATATACTCGATACGAGTCACATTGGCCGGTGGTATTACATAGCAACTCAAATAGAGATTCAATGCAGCGATAATGGCAGCCGAAACCATATAAGGCACAAACAATCGCTTGAAACTGATACCGCTCGACAACATGGCTATAACCTCGGAGTTGTCGGCCAACTTGGAGGTAAAAAATATAACAGCGATAAAAGTAAACAGAGGACTAAACAAATTGGCAAAGTAGGGAAGAAAATTGAAAAAATAGTCGAATATCGTCGCCGACAAAGGCGCTTTCAAAAATGAATCCAATTTCTCGTTAATATCGAACATGACCGTGATAGCGAGAATCAAAGCTATCGCGAAAAAGTAAGTTCCCAAGAACTTCTTGATAATATAGATATCTATTTTTTTCAATATCTTCATCTCGTTCCTCTTTACAATCGTGTAGTCACCCGGCAGATCATCTCGTCTTTCCACGATTTAAATGTACCGGCTAAAATTTGACGACGTGCCTCCTGAGTAAGCCATACATAAAATGCCAGATTATGTATCGAGGCTATCTGCATGGCCAGTATTTCTTCACTAATGAATAAATGGCGCAAATAGGCTTTACTGTAACACGTATCGACGTAAGAAGTTCCCTCCGGGTCGAGAGGAGAAAAATCATCGGCCCACTTTTTATTCCGCATATTCATGATACCGTTACGGGTAAACAGCATACCATTGCGTCCATTGCGAGTAGGCATCACACAGTCGAACATATCGACACCCCGTTCTATACCTTCCAATATATTGGCCGGTGTCCCCACCCCCATTAGATAACGTGGTTTATCCCGAGGCAAGACCTCGTTGACAACCTCTATCATCTCATACATTTTTTCCGTAGGCTCACCCACCGCCAATCCGCCGATGGCATTACCGTCAGCTCCCAAATCGGCGACATGCTTCGCGGCCTCTATACGCAAATCGGGATAGACACAGCCTTGTACAATCGGGAAAAAAGTTTGCTTATAACCATACAAACCCTCTGTTTCGCAAAAGTGTTTCCAGCCCCGGTCGAGCCAACGGCGTGTCAAGGCCAATGATTTCTTGGCATAGTCGTAATCGGCATCGCCCGGAGTGCACTCGTCGAGCGCCATCATAATATCAGCACCGATAATACGTTGGGTATCTACCACATTTTCGGGAGTAAAAAGATGTTTCGAACCATCGATATGCGAACGAAAGTGAGCCCCCTCTTCTGTCAATTTCCGACGGTCGGACAAAGAAAAAACCTGAAATCCCCCGCTATCGGTAAGAATAGGACGTTCCCAACCGTTAAACCGGTGCAGTCCACCGGCCTGACGCAATATATCCAATCCCGGACGTAAATACAGATGATAGGTATTCCCCAAGATTATTTGCGCCTTAATATCGTCCCTCAACTCGCGTTGATGCACAGCCTTGACCGAGGCCACCGTCCCTACCGGCATAAATATAGGGGTCTGTATCTTCCCATGATCGGTCGTTATCACTCCGGCCCTCGCATGGGTACACTCATCGGTATGTACCAGTTCAAAATCCATTGTCCGTCCTTTTTACTCGAAAAAATAACACAAATGAAAAAACAGAAAAACTGATTGACAACATCTGCTCGAAAAAACTCAAAACAGTTTCTTTACTTTATTCGGGAACAAAGATAATGCAAGGCGAATATAGAACAAAATTTATTTTAGCTCTGTTGGGTCATGCCTGTCTTGGACTGTCGTCAAAAAAATGCGAACTGCTGTCAGAAGCAAATGATGGACAAAATCAAATAAACTTGATTTTCACTAAAAACGACAAGACACACCAATAAACATAAAAAACATTAAAAAGAATTACTTCGATATCTTTATCCTACGGAGTATTTACAAATACGTTTATATAATATTATATCGGTTAATTTCTTTTTAAACATCGAGTAGTTTATCAAATAGAAGATATATTTGCAGCTGTTATGCTGACGCCTCGAACGATAATAATTTTTTTATGTTGGACATGCGGGCTGTCTTTTTTCTGCCACACCGCATATGCCCAATCTTCCACGCCTCCTCCCATGCGGCCGGGCAATGGGTCGGAATTGGAAATAAAAGGAGGTGAATTGTCGTGGCCCCGTACCGAACAGCTACCCTCTTCTACACCCAACGATCGGTTCATGCAGAAAAAGCTGAACGAGCACCTCGAATCTGCATCTTTAAACATCATGCGTCCCTCAACCATGTTTCCCGAAAATCCATCGGAATTCATGTTAAACGTAATTTTACTGCACGCAGTGAAAGACAGTATAGCCAGCCTTCACGACGAAACAATCGCGCGAATGGTCGATATGTTTGTATTACGTAACTTGTTACGGCCTCTCTCCAATGACAAACCCGCTCCTGTCAACAGCTGGTCGATGAGTGCACCCAACACCATGCCCTTCGGTATAGGCGTCTCTTATGTGGGACTCCTCGACCCTGTCGAAATATACCGTAACTGGCAACGCAAGAAAAGAGCCCTACGCACCAAAATGGTTTTAATGACCCTTTTCGGGAACACTACCCGCCCGCTCACCAAACATGAAACTGATTCAATAAAACGAAGCATCGAATGGAAACGTAATGTCCCGGTAAGTACGATTGCCAATCCCGTTCAGATATCCACTATGAGCACGGTGTTGTGGTCAATGCCCTCAATGAAATGCGGAACGATCTGCTGGAGGAAGAACGCCCCACCGACATTGTTGACGAAGTTCTTTTGAAGG
>OLRH01002096.1_pt1 | contig 10083 bp, 8 predicted proteins | sample 1672321 | NCBI WGS metagenome assembly OLRH01 (sample SAMEA3136671, study PRJEB25190) | human gut metagenome | reverse complement strand
GCTGTCCGATCTTCGCTCCCGGTACAAATGTCTCATAAACGCCAATGGGTCCAACTTTTTTCATGGGATTCTTCTCCGTATCCCATTCGTTGAATTCACCTATAACAGAAACCGCCTGTGCATTAGGTGCCCACACTGCAAAATAAACCCCCTTTTTTCGGTTCTGCGTATCTGGATGTGCTCCCAGCTTCCTGTAAATATCATAATTCGTGCCCTGACCAAACAGATACTGGTCAAGCTCCGTAAATTGTAATTTCTTTCCCATTTTCAGGTACCTCCCTTTATAGTTCTGCCACCGTCCATTCCCCAATTTTAAGTGGAATTTTTTATTCTATAATTATACCAATCCCCATATTTTCAGTCAAGGAAAAACCCTCTCCGGCTAATATGTGTCTATTATCCGACAGTGTCAGATAAAGTCAAAAAAGAGACCTGAATGACGCACATTTTGTCATTCAGGTCTCTCCTGTCATTTTTTAATATTCTTCGCTTCCATCGTCATAAGATTCGTCGTAGGAACCATCATCATAGCTTCCATCATCGGAAGATCCATCCGAATAATCACTTTCGTCAGAACCATCGGAATAGTCCCCTTCATCGGAAGATCCGTCACTGACATCCGATCCGTCAGAAGAATCGCTTCCATCGGAGCCATCCTCAGAGGAATCCTCTGAATCGCTGGAATTTCCTGCATATCCTGCAACACGACCAGCCTGAAGAGAGCTGTCCCAGAAGTCAGAATAGGAAGCACTCTGTAACGTAACATCCTTCGCTTCTGCAAGCTCGCTGACTGTTACAAGCTTATATCCCTGGTCGATCAGTGCCGGGATCAGCTTCTCTGTGGCACACTTCACAGATGGTTCATGAATATCATGCATCAGGATGATAGAACCGTCTCCCAGTGAGGAATCATTCATGATCTGGTTATAATCTGCATCCGCATCCATCAGCTTCCAGTCCAGAGAATCCGTAGACCACATGAAGAAAGGCTTGCCAACTGCACTCATCTGCTCATCTGTGATCGCGCCATACGGTGCACGACATACCGTTGATGCCTGCCCACAGGCTTTTACCAGTGCATCATCCGTCTTCTGGAACTCCTGCATAACAGAATCCAGATCCATATTCGGCAGTGTCTGTTCCGGATGATCCCAGGTATGGTTACCGATCTCGCAGCCAAGCTTTACCATTCGCTGTATGGTAGATTCACGGCCCTCCACATTCTGTCCCAGCATAAAGAACGTAACATGGATATTGTATTTCTCAACAGTATCAAGAAGTGTCTCTGTATACTCTCCAGGACCATCATCAAAGGTCAGAGCGATCATCGGGCGCTTCTTGGAAGGATCATAAGAGCCATCCTCATTAAAATAATAGTCCTTCACACCTTTCTCCACCCATCCGGTCTGCATGTATCCCTTTTTATCAAAGCTGTATGTTGTTCCGTCAATATCCGCAAAACCATTTACATAATATGTACCATCCGGATTCTGATACCACTTTCCTGTAGAATCCTCATGCCATCCCGGAGTCATAACAGAAAGCCTTTCGCCTGCTGCACTGCCCTTTACCGGCATCACCGTTGCATCCGTACCGGAATCCGCGCTGTCTGTATCCGAAGCAGCCGTATCCGTCGATGCCGTACCGTCCTTCGTACTGCTGCCTGTGGAAGCTCCGGCGGTATTTGCCTGGACATTTACTGTCTCCGCATCCTTATTGCTTCCGCCGCCTGCATGGTTGACGATGGGAAGAATTACCCCTCGAACAACAAAAACCAGCAGAAGAATCGCCGCAACTACACAGGTTATCCGCTTCATCATCCGCCGCCGTCTTAACTGCTGCTGTTTTCTGCGCATCCTCTCACGCAAAACTCTTTTGTCCATTTTTTACATCCCCGTTTATATACTCATATCTTTCTTTGATATTTAATGTCTGTCTTTAATCATACCGCATTTAACGCTTAAATACAATGGAAATTCCCGAAAGAATCTCTTAATTTGTTACTGTTCACTCCGTTCTCAGTAACACACTTCGCGATGCACATGTAAAAAAAATGGTACCCGAAACACATTCCGGGCACCACACTTTTTTAGCTGCTGATACTGTCAGATCACTCCTGACCCGCTGCATCCTGATCCGCCTCGCCGTCTTCCGGCACCATATCTGTAGCCTCTGCCGCTTCCAGCTCTTCATCCACGGTACCTTCCGCACTGCTTCCGTCCGAGGAAGGATCATCTCCGTTTACTCCCTGGGTATCACCGGCAGAAACCTTCTCCTCAACCGTTGCATTGTCCAGGATAAAATCTTCCACTCTGAGAAGTCCGATGGATTCATCCACGGCTGCCTGTCCGTATTTATCTACCAGCGCAGCCAGATCCTTCACACTGTATGCTTTGATCAGTTCATCCTGGATACTGAGAGATTTTTTGTCTTCAAGTGTCATATTCTCCGCATCCATGATCCCCTGTACGATCAGGTTCTGCTTTACTTTAAACTCCGCATACTGACCGCTCTGCTCCTCAAAATCATCCATGGAGATTCCCTGAGCTTTTACAAAATCCTCCAGCGTCATATCACCCTGTTTTGCATAATTCTCATACAGACTGCGAAACTCTGTCTTGGCTGTATCCAGATCCTCCTGTGGATATTCCTTCACTTCAGATGCTGAGAGCACTGTGTTCCATGCAGTTTCACGCAATGTGTTCTGTGCACTTGTCTTCGCTTCATCCTCCAGTGTAGTACGGATTTCCTTCTTGTAATCATCCACACTCTTGCAGTCTGTATTCTTGGCTACCCAGGTATCGGTAAGCTCAGGTGCACGCTTAAAGCTCTGCAGAGTGACCTTAAATACCACTTCCTGTCCGGCCAGCTCTTCCGAAGAGTATTCCTTCGGGAAAGTCAGATCGAGATCCTTAGTCTCACCTTTTTTCATTCCGATGATCCCGTCCTCAAATCCGTCGATAAACGTTCCGGAGCCTATGGTCAGCTCATAATTATTTGCAGTACCGCCGTCAAAAGCCACTCCGTCCTTGGTTCCCACATAATTAATGGTAACCACATCTCCGTTCTGAACACTGCCTTCCGTTACTTCCTCAGCCTTGTTCTGAAGCTCTTCCTTGATCCTTCCGTCAACCATATCATCGGTTACGGCTTCTACTGTGTTATCAAGAGTCAGCCCCTTATATTCTCCGATGGTCACATATTTGCTCACATCATCCACGGAAACAAGCCTTGTGTCTCCGGAGGCTGCCTCTTCGCTGTCTTTATTGGAATCCGTTTCTTCTGACTCTTTGGAATCTGCAGATCCGGAATCTTCTTTATCTGTTGTATCCTGCGCTTCTGCTGCAGGTTTTTTGTCATCTTTCTGGTCTGTTGATGTGCCACATGCAGTGATCGCCAGTGCCGCACACAGTGCAAGAACCATGAGATATGCTTTTTTCTTCATAACCTACTCCCTTCATCAAGTACTGTCGGTTCGATTATAATCTTTTTTTATACAGATTTGTAAAGTGTGTTTGCTGTCTTACATTTCCGGTACCGGTGTCGGTCTGGAAGAATCCCACACCTCCGATACATCAAACAGGTCACTGAGCATATCCGGATTGTAATACATTCTGTATCCATCCAGATTCCGTCTTCCCTGACGGAAATATTCACTTGTGATCTGCACAAAATACTGACTGGAATCTACATTGCAGAAATAGCGGTAGCCACGGCTTTTGTAATACTCATACTTCTCATTATCCGAGGTGTATCCTTCCCAGTCGCCGATATCCGCACCAAAGGCAAAAATGATCATATCGGTTTTTCCGAGGATGGGTGCCACATATTTTTCCCATTTTTTATTATCGGTCTTCAACTCCGCTGCTGTGGAGCTTGTAGCGTTTCTGTGACCCCAGGTATGGCTTGCAAATTCCCACCCGTCCTTTTTCATGGCCTTCGCCACTTTTTTGGCTGCTTTTACTTCTTTATCATAGTCAAAATCCGGATTGGCCTTGAGAAAAGCCTTCTGGTCATCCTGAAGATTCTTCTTGGTCTTATATGCCCCATCTGTACGGTAGCCCAGAACACCATTATAACCGGTCATTGCCAGGATACCCTTTCTTCCATGATAGGAAAAATCCGGATGTTCTTTGATAAAGGAATCCAGGATCGGCACCACATCGTAATCTCCGGTCACAACTGTACCGTCTGCCTTCTTATACTCGCATTTGATATCTCCGTTGTCGTCGATCACCAGCTTTGTGGCAAATCCGTCTCCGTCCATATAATGATAGTAGCTGACGTCATCCTCTGAAAGAACAAAAGGGATCTTGCCTTCCGGCAGCATGATCTTTCCCTTGCTCATGGTTCCGTCATCATTGATCACAGCCATATCATGAGGACTCACCAGTACGTAACCCTTATCATACATGATCTGGAGCATTTTTTTGAACTCGCTGACTGTGGTCATCATCTGATTATATCCGGCCTCATCGGAATCTCCGTCAAAGGCCAGTGAGGTATTCACGATCAGGGAATGAAAAAATACATGGGTGATATTCTCAAGTGGATATTCCACACAGGCATCTCTTTTTTTCATGTAGGCTGCTGCTGCTTCCTGCATCTTGTCACTGGTGGCAAATTTCCAGTTGTTTTTCAACACGGAGATCGCGCCGGTGTAATCATACTGCTGTGCCAGTTTTTTGGCTTTTTTGAGAAGTGTTTTTTCGTCTGAGGAAGTACTGTCGGAGCTGTTCTCGGCAGCTTCCCTTTTCTGTGTTTCTTTTTCTGCCTTTTTTTCTTCCTTCGGTGTCTCGGTAGCTGCCGGCTGGTCCTCCGGATCCGCTGCTACTTTGGCTTCTTCGGACTGTTCTTCTTCGGCTTCCGCAGCTTCTGCTTCCGCTTCATCAGACTGTGTATCCTCGTCATCCTGTGTCCCGGAGATCATATTGTCCACCTGAACAGTGACCGGATGGTTTCCGCCCACAAGAAGTGACGCCGCAAGCACTGTTGTCAGTACACCTGCAATTTTTTTCTTCATAATAATATATATGCCCCTTTCTAAAAGTCCCCTCGTATCTCCGGATATGACCGTTACATCGGCGGTACCGGTGTCGGTCTTGCCGGATCAAAAACATCTTTTACGTCAAAAAGATCGGATAACAGTTCCGGGTTATAATACATACGGTATCCATCCAGATTTCGTCTTCCCTGACGGAAGTACCGATCCCGGATCTGTACATAATACTGGCTGGAATCCACGTTGCAGTAATAATTATATCCCTGCCCCTTCAAATATTCGAATTTATCCCCGGAATACTCCTGGTCATTGGTAATGTCGGTTCCAAAAGCAAAAATGATAACATCCGTTCCCCCGATCAGCGGATCTACATTTTTCTTGAAACGTTCGGTATCTGCCTGAAGCTTCTCCAGTGTGACCTGTCCCACATTCTGATGTCCCCAGGTATGGCTCGCAAATTCCCAGCCTTCTGCCTTCATGGCATCGGCAACCTTTTTTGCGGCTGCCCGTTCTTTTTCCAGGCTGAAATCCGGATGTGCATCCAGCCACTGTACTTTATTTTCATCCAGATCTGCCGGACGGGTCTCATAGCTTTCGTCGGTCCGGTATCCCAGGATCCCGTTGTATCCGGTAAGTGCCAGGATTCCTTTTGCACCGCGGTATGAGAAATCCGGATGCTTTTCCACAAAACGGTCGATCAGCGGAACCATGTCGTAATCTCCCACGGATACGCTTCCGTCATCTTCCACATATTCATTGCGGATCTTTCCTTTATCATCCACGATCAGCTTCGTGGCATAGCCGTCACCGTCCATGTAATGATAATAGCATACATCATCCTGTGAGAGGACAAACGGCGTTTTCCCAGGCGGAAGAAGGATCTCTCCCTCTGTGATGTTCCCGTTGTCGTCTGCCTTTGCCATGTCCTTGATGCTTACCATCACATAGCCCTTGTCATACATGGTCTGCGTGATCTTGTTAAACTCATCAATGGTTGTCATGACCTGATTATAATCTGCTTCTTTGTAGTCTCCGTCAAACGCTTTGGATGGATCCTTGATCAGAATATGATAAAAGACATGTGTCACCTTTTCAAGGGGCCATGCCGTACAGGTTGCTTTTATGTCTTCGTATTTTTTTGCAGCTGCTTGCATCTTCTTATCCGAATCATAGGACGGAGCCTTTTTCAGAAGATCGATAGCTTTGTCATAGTTATACTGACTGGCCAGAAGCTCTGCCTCTGCGAGAGTATCTTTGGAAGCGGTCTCTGTATTTTTAGTACCTGCTTCTAAAGCTTTTTCTCCGGAAACAGTCTGTTCTTTCTGTTTGTCAGAAGAAACCATCTTCTCTTTTGAAGCCTTCTCACTTCTGCCCTTCAGCGCACCGACCCCTACGGATGCCCCGACTGCGACGATCATTGCCGCTGTTATGATAGCCAGACGTTTTCTGCGTTCCTTCAGCTGGCGCTTTCTGCGGCGTTTCAATACCTCTTTCCGCCATTCTTCGTACTCCGGAGTTCCCATTTCCGGTCGGGTTCCCCCGGGCTTTTTCTCTTTCATATAATATTTCCTCCATCTCTGGTTTATCCATTACATATGTTAGCTCAAAGATAGTTATGTCCTGTATTCTCTGCAGCATACACAGATGAACTGCATCGTAATCATTATAACTGGTAACTGCTGAAATTTCCACCGTTCCACCTGTCTTTTTCACTTTTTTAATTGCCTTTTTGACGAAACAATGCTAAAATGTTGTTTGCGTAATGTAACCGATTGCGAAACAAATATATATACAGGGGGATTCTCAAATGAGTACAGTTACCATCGTTCTTCTGGTCATCCTCGTTATTCTGATCGCAGCAGTGATCGCACTCTATTTCTTCGGAAAAAAAGCTCAGAAAAAACAGGACGAACAGCAGGCTCAAATCCAGGCTAACAAGCAGACAGTTTCCATGCTGGTCATCGATAAAAAACGGATGCCGCTGAAAGATTCCGGACTTCCACAGATGGTCATCGACCAGACACCTAAGCTTATGCGCCGGTCCAAGCTTCCGATCGTAAAAGCCAAAGTCGGTCCGAAGATCAACATCCTTATTGCAGATGAAAAAGTTTTTGATCTGATCCCGGTCAAAAAAGAGATCAAAGCTGAAGTCAGCGGTCTTTACATCGTTGGCGTAAAAGGAATCCGTGGTTCTCTCGAAGCACCACAGAAGAAGAAAAAAGGCTTCCTCGCAAGATTCCGTAAATGATCAGAATCCAAAACAGCCGCCATGCTTTCAGGAATTCCTCTGATGCATGGCGGCTGTTCTTATGTAGTGTAATTATATATCTTTTATTTTCTGCAGGATCTATAAAACAAAATCCTTGCAGTCTCTTGGCTGTACCTGGATCGCCAGATAGCAGTCTGCCACATGTTCTTCATTCATATCCAGCGCATAATCTGCTTTGATCTGAAGGTTCTCTTCGCTTTCCGTCAGCTCCAGATTCGTAGCTGAGATTCCCATCTGAAGTGTTCCGTAAGGGGTAGTATAATAGGTCATGTTTTTTTTGCCCTGTTCAAATACCATGTGTACATTGACCAGTCCCTTCTTGCTGACCTCCAGACCCTTTCCGGATACTTTTATGTAATTGATGGTGGGTTCTGCTGTTTCATCCAGCAGTTCCTCATATCTGAGATAATGAGAACCATTGCGGAAATAATACTGTCCCGGAACAATGATCTCTATAGGTTCCTGATCCCCCTGTGCATCCATCATCTGAAGCCCTCTTACATGGATCAAAACTTCTTTCTGCATTCTTTTCTCCTATCATTTATGTACAGATCTGTTTAATATTTTTCGATATCGATCTTCTGTGTTTTTTCTACGTTATACGGCAGGATGGAATTGGCAAAATCCTTAAACTTCTCTGCAAGATCACTTACATAAAAGCGATACGGGAATTCCTCCTGTGCTACCTCATTGCTGGCAAGATCCAGTCTGGAGAGCAGCTTTTTAAGCTCCAGCGCCGTCTCATATGCAGGATTCACAAGGCAGACCTCCTCACCCATGATCTTGCGGATGGTAGATCTTAAAAGAGGATAGTGCGTACATCCGAGGATCAGTGTATCGATCTCCTGCTCCTGCAGCTCCTTCAGATATCTTCTCGCAACTTCCTCAGTGACCGGATCATGATACCAGCCCTCTTCTACCAGCGGAACAAACAGCGGGCACGCTTTTCCGATCACGGTGATCTCCGGATCCAGTTCTTTCAGATAAGAGGCATGGATACCGCTTCCTACCGTGCCCACCGTTCCGATAATGCCCACCCGTTTATTTCTGGTTTCCTGGGCAGCAACTTTGGCACCGGCCTCGATTACTCCAAGGATCGGGATATCCAGTTCATCCTTCACCGCATCCAGAGCAAATGCACTGGCTGTATTACAGGCCACCACAATGGCCTTCACCTTCTGTTCCTGCAGAAAATGAATGATCTGGCGGGAATAACGGATCACCGTTTCTCTGGATTTGCTTCCATAGGGAACTCTGGCTGTGTCTCCGAAATATACGATTTTTTCCGATGGGAGATTGCGCATGATCTCCCGGGCTACTGTCAGTCCTCCGATACCGGAATCAAACACACCCACCGGTGCGTTTCTGTCTATATTCATTGATCTTATCTCCTGAAATAATTAATCGAACGTGATTGGTCCGTTGAAATATTGTATCACCAATCCAGGGCTTGCGCAAGCCAGAAGGATATCTTCACCGGCTTATTTTCCCCGTTATCCTCTGCTTTTTCAAAACAGAATTCCGGGTAGATCGTTCCCCACCAGGCATAAAACTGTGGCTGCCGATCACCGGCAGTTCTTCTCTCCCAGGTACTCCCTGCAAGGATCACTGCCGTGAGCAAAAGGAACCCTCCTGCTTTTTTTAATACATGCTTCTTCGTTTTTATATGCTCCATGAGCAAGCCCTCCTGTCAAAAATCTTCTGATGATCTTATCCAGAGATATACTGTACGATTTATCGTACTGATCATCATCTATATTATTAACAGTCCGGCTCCCATCTATTCATTACTGCCGTAATCCACTTCCAGAAGCTCACCTTCCACCCATATCTCCGGAAGCCAGGGCAGCGTTCCATCCTGACAGAACTGATGATATACCTCCCGCAGAGTCACACCCTTCTTCTGCTGCCCGGATGTGCGGTTCTCCTGGATTTATCCGGCTGCCATTTTTAGCAAAACCCACTCCAGGCACCAATGCCAAAGCTATTTCATGCGGGTTGATCACAACATCTGCACAACTAACACTGCGGATTCCGTAACGGTCAAGTGATAACTGACCAAAACCTTCAAACCGTACCGCGCAAATCTCTGTTTTGGAAATTATCTGCGGAACACAAACGGTTTTACCAGCTAGTCTAGCCTGCTCTAAAACAATGTCGATATCCGGTTCGTTTCCGAATGCCAGATAACCAAAAATAACGTCAGCCTGACGGTATTGTGGTGAAAGCATAATATTTTCACAGATTTCTTTACTCCAGCGGTCAACCTGCTCCCTAGAAAGCTGATTGCGCAAAGATTTTAACTCCTTGCGCAATTGTTGTTTCTTCATTATTTTTCTGCCATTTCCTGTTTGACGGGATCTTGAAAAGCAGGCGCTGGGAAGTCTTCTTTCCGTCTTCTTTTTCCGCCGTTTTTTCCTTTTCCTTCTTCGGAGAGAAACGGCTGGTTTTCTGCTTGTCAAAACAAAAGCCGCCATTATAGATGATTTATGAAGAAGAATGTAGTCTTGTCCTTGCTGGGGCTGGTTCTGCTGGTTTCCGCCGTAGCGGTTTTCAATATGGCATGTGCAGAAAAATCCTCCAACCGTGCGGATATCGCGCGGAAACGGGTAACGCCCGTGCTGAATTCCTTTCTGGAGCCGTGCGGCGCCAGGGTGGGAAGTCCTGTGTTTTTACGGGCCGTAAAGGAAGACTCCGTCCTGGAACTGTGGGTGAAACCGGACAAATCGGAATGCTACATGCTTGCCAAGCGCTATCCGATTGCCGCATGGTCCGGAAAACTGGGCCCCAAGGAGAAGGAAGGGGACAGGCA
>OLRH01002094.1_pt1 | contig 10088 bp, 15 predicted proteins | sample 1672321 | NCBI WGS metagenome assembly OLRH01 (sample SAMEA3136671, study PRJEB25190) | human gut metagenome | reverse complement strand
AGGATCTATCTCATGTTGGAATATAAGCTGAAGCTGTATGGGATCCGCTTTGTAAGGCAGGAAGAAAGTTATACCAGTCAGTGTAGTCCGCTGTCACAACATACCCGAAGTACAGGTGGTTTCTCATAGGTTCAGCGGTTATGTTCATGGGATATAATGTTGGAACGACATTCCTGATAAATGTGTTTGAACGCCTGGGCGGAAATAACTTTCATTATGGACTGGCTGAGTTCGTGATGGCGGTCAGTGAAGTCCCATCGGCATTCCTGCTCATAAAATTCAGAAAGCGGATATCCCTTGACAAGATAATGCTGTGTTGTGCGGTGTTCATGACATTCAAGAACATGTTCGCGGCATTCTCGGACAATGTGTGGGTGATCGTCATATCCCAGGGATGCGAGATGCTGGGATTTGGGTTATTCTATTCCGGAAGTGTGTATCTTATAGAAGAGATGCTGTCACCCGCTGATGTGGTGAAGGGAATGTCATTGATAAACGCATTTACGGTGGGAGCCGGAGAGGGAATCGGTGCTCTGCTGTGTGGATGGATAAATTCCAGATACGGACTTACAGTGCTCATGGATTCCAGCGTGGTGATAAGTGCAGTGTCCATTATATGTATAGTGATCATGTGTCGTGCGTCAAATGAGATTCATGGCAAAATAATAAAAACAGCTGATATATGACGATAGAAAGGTTTGGTAAGGATTATGAAGAACCGAGATGTAGAATCAGAAGCGGCAGGAAGAAAGAGCAATATAGAAACAGACAAGCAGAATATAAGCTTCCTCTACCTCAGCGAGGAGGATATGATAGATGCAGGAGTGCTTCATCCTGGAAGATGCGTTGATGTGATGGAAGAGACAATGGGACTCATGGAGGACGGAGATTTCCTCATGGGTGGTCCGTACAATGACGCACATGGCCTTATGTTGTACTTCCCAAAGAAGTCACCGATAGAGAATTTCCCGGTCAATAATGCAAGAGACAGAAGATTCATCGCCATGCCTGCATACCTGGGCGGAAGATTCCATGTGGCAGGTGAAAAGTGGTATGGATCAAATGGCAACAACAGATCGATAGGACTTCCACGCTCAATACTGATGATGATGCTCAACGATGTGGAGACAGGAAAACCTCTGGCATATATGTCCGGAAATCTTCTTAGTTCTATGAGAACAGGTGCTATGCCTGGACTTGCGGCAAAGCTGCTTGCAAGGGATGACTCAAAGGTACTCACATTGGTCGGTCCCGGAGTCATATGCAGATCAAGTCTAAGAGCCATCATGTCACAGAGATTTGACATAGAAACCATCAAGATAAAGGGCAGCTCACCGACATCGGCAAATGCGATCAAGATGAAGGAATACATAGAGAAAAATTATCCTCAGGTAAAGAATATAGTTCTGTGCAGGGATATGGAGGAGGCACTTAAGGATGCCGACATCATAACTGAGGCAGTCTCATGCAAGGAGGGCGAGTGGCCAGAGTACAAGCGAGAGTGGCTCAAGCCCGGAGCACTTGTTATATCTACAAGTACCTTCAATATGGAGCATAAGAGTATTGTTGATCTGAAAAAAGTTATAGACAACTACGGAATGTACGAGAATTATGCTGAGGAAGATAACGTTGGGTATGATGAAAATGGCGACAGACTCCACACAGGCTGCATGGGAGAGGACTTCGTATACATGGTGCAGGATGGATTGATCGAGAGGGATTCTCTTACTACATTTGGAGAGATAATCCGCGGCAAGAAGCCTGGCCGTGAATCCGATGATGAGATAATACTCGTTTCCATAGAGGGAATGCCGACAGAGGATGTGGCGTGGGCATATGAGTGCTATACATATGCACTTGTCCACGACATAGGCACGAAACTCAAAGTCTGGGATCGCCCATATGCATTTTAACAATTCAGAGAAACAGCTTTGAATAATAAGTCGTAGTCAGGCTCAAAAAATATATATTCAGCAAAAAAGCCGTGTACATACACGGACTTTTTTGTGTTGGATATATGTTTTGAACCGTCCGTCAATTATGCTTCAAACAATTGGTGACAAAGTTTAATGGTTTCTGGGTTTGTACTGCTGCTGTAGAACTCTACAGAGCCCTTCTCTATGGAAGGTGTGAGCAGCTCCGCAATGCGCAGTCTCCGCTGAAGCTCAAGGGCGGTACCGTGCGCTCCGTTGAAGATCTTGACGTCAGGTCCTGCAATACGTTTTATTACTTTTTCCACGAATGGATAATGCGTACAGCCAAGGACTATGGCGTCTATTTTTTTATCAAGGAATGGAGCCAGAAGATTTCTTAGAAATTCTGTGATCTCCTCACCATCGAATATTCCTCTCTCAACATAATCTGCAAGCCCCGGACATGGAACCGGGTAAATATCGGACTCTTTTGAATAATGTTTCATGAGTTCATGAAATTTAGGTAGAGCCAATGTGGCAGGGGTTGCCATGACGGCAACTTTGTCGTGTTCTTTCCACAGAACAGCAGGCTTTAGAGCAGGTTCAATGCCTATTATAGGTGTTGCCGGGTACTGCTGTCTCAGTGTGGATGCGGCAACGCTGGTAGCTGTATTACAGGCAATTACGATTGCCTTCACATCCTTTGCCAGAAGAAAATTGGTGCAGTGTATTGATCTGTCAAGAATCTCATCAATGGATTTGGTGCCGTAAGGTGCATATGCCGAATCACCAAAATATATATAGTTTTCGTTGGGCATTAATTCAACAATATCGCGCAGAACGCTTATACCGCCAAGCCCAGAATCAAATATACCAATTGATCGTGTATCCATAACATATCTCCCTTTATCTCTCAAAGTCACAAAAAGATTATACTCCCTGTGATGACAAAAAACAACTTATAAGAGCTGTACATTTACCTCAGGCTGGCTGGGGCAGAGATTAAATATTTATAAATAAGTGGACTGCTGACAGAGAGTAGTGTTAAAATGATATAGATTGTGTGAATATTGATATATCAGAGTACAGAAAAGAGATGAGCGATATGGCAAGGAAACTGGTTTCTATAGTAAAAGAGAAAATGATAGAATACTATGCCGGAGATTCCAGGAGAGTGCACCACTTTCTGAAGGTACACTCATTTGCTAAACTGATAGCAGAGACAGAGAATATGGAACCGGGAGAACAGGTGGTGCTGGAGATTGCGGCACTCACCCACGATATAGGCATAAAGAATGCCGAACTGAAATATGGATATAATAACGGCAGACTGCAAGAGCAGGAAGGACCACCGGAGGCAAGACGTCTGTTGAGAGAAGCAGGAGCTGATGAGCGGGCAGTTGAGAGAGCCTGTTATCTGGTAGCACACCATCACACATACAGGAATATAGATGGTCTTGATTATCAGATACTTGTGGAGGCAGATTTTCTTGTGAATCTGTATGAGGATAAGGCGGATATGGACACGATAACTAAGGCATACGACAATATATTTGTGACAGAATCTGGAAAGAGGCTTTGCAGACAGCTGTTTTCTCTGAAATATTGAAAAAATATTCAGGTATGTTATACTTAACAAAGTTGGCTTTGGTGTCGGCTGAAAGAAAAAGAAGAGGAAAGATACAGAAATGAAACTATATATATCAAAATTACTGTCTACAATTCTACCTGTAGTCGGAGTACTGTGTATATTCGGATTTGCATTCGCCGGAAATATAGCGCTTGGATGGGTGTTGTTTGTTGTGCTTGCGTTGATATCGGGTCTGATAAATACGATATTTTTCAGATGCCCGCACTGTGGGAAGGCAATACCTGCTAACAGTACAGTAAATCAAAAGTATTGTCCGCTATGCGGGGAGGATCTTGGCATTAGACCGTCGAGGATAAGCTACTATGGACATTGCAGAAAGAACAAAAAAGGAATCATGAGGGGGATATCCACAGTTGGACCGATGGTGTTCATTGTGAGCTTATTCATACTGTTCCTTATAGTTGCAGCAGTTTTCGGTGTTGATAGTCTATCAAAGGGAATGGGAAGGATAGCAGTAATACTTGCATTTGTTGTGAGTGTTGTGCTTGCAATATTCTGCAGGATAGTTGTAGCATCAGCGGCAAAGCTTGATAAGGATGCGATATACTACAGCAAAGTGCCATTCATATGGAAGAAATACGATATAGATGATATAGTGGCATGTGAGAAAATCGTAAAACCATTTTATCATGTCAACAGGGGATATGTATTTGCTACATCAAAGGAAATTGTCGCAATACCAATGGCATCATATGCGGGTGGTCAGGAATTCTTCAAGGAGTTCACAGACAGAATAGGACAGAGCATGCCGGATGTCAGACCTGATCTGGTGCTTTCCAAGCGTTCAGAGCAGGCAAAGTCGGACGAGGCGACATATGAGCATATGGTTGCGGAGTACAAAGATCATTTCGGTGAAGGTGACAAGAAGTAAGAAGGCATACATAGAATAAAAAATTAAGCAATAAAATAATCAAGAAGATTTTAAATTTAAATATGAAAGGGAAAATACATGGACGCAAAAGATATAGGAAAAAAGGTTGAGAATCCGGTATTACTGGAGGCGATGAAGAAACTTAGAGAGAATGAGAACAGTGAGACATTAAGAGCTTTCTTTGGAGCAGTAGTACATGCAGTGTTTGTAGTGCCTGCAACATTTGATAAAGATCCGGTTGTCACAGCCGATGGAAAACAGACCCTTGAGCAGAGTGTTAAGATTAATTTTGCACTGCTTACAAACGGCAATGGGGAGAAGGTTCTTCCTTGTTTCACGGATGAGGATACATTTGCTGCATCACAGTTCAATGAGGGATTCAAGAGAATCATATTTGCTTACAAGCAAGTTGAGGATCTCGTGCTCAACTCCAAGGGTGGAATCAGAGGAATCGCAATGAATCCATTTACAGAGAATTGTTTTGTGTCAGGGGATTTTATAAAGCAGTACAGGGAGCACAAGGAGACAGGTATTGTCGAGAATAAGATCAAGCCAGGAACAAAGGTAAAACTTAGAAAGCCAAAGTATCAGCCGATAAATATGCTTGAGGAAGCAGCAAAGTATTTTGAGGAAAAGGGAAATGTCAACAGAGCATATATCCAGATGATGGAGGAGGCCGGTAAGGAGGATAAGTATCTCATAACACTCGATATGGCTGAGGGCGAAGATGAGAAACCGGTAATAGCAGGACTTATACCTCTGTTAAAGCCGCATTCATTTGGTATAGAGATAGCATTTGTCACAGCAAATGGATCTCTTGGAAGTCAGACTATACACATGACAGATCCATTCTATACAAGAGAAGGCTATGTAGCTCCAGAAAAGACAGCAGAGAATGTGTCAGAAGATACAGAAGAAAATGCTGATTCAGAGGAATAGACAGCATCAGACCTTAAAATGATATTGCATATATGTGCGTATACATGATAGTATGTGCATATTAAAAAATAAGACAAGGGGTTTATTATGCTGAAAAAATATCTGACTATATTTTTTATTTCCATGGTTCCTATACTCGAGCTTCGTGGAGCCATACCTTATTCGGTAGGATTTGGACTTCCAAGTATACCATCGTTCATAGTGTGCGTTATAGGCAATATGATACCGGTACCATTTATATATTGGTTTGCCAGAAGAGTGCTTGAGTGGGGAAAAGATAAGAAGTTTATAGGAAAATTTTTTACATGGTGCTTGGTCAAAGGCGAGCGAGGCGGACAGAAACTTATGGAAAAGTCTGGCGTGGGCGTGTATATTGCGTTGCTCTTGTTTGTGGGGATCCCACTTCCTGGAACAGGAGCGTGGACTGGAACCCTTGCGGCAAGTTTTCTTGAACTTGACTGGAAGAAGAGCGTTATCATGGTGATGCTCGGGGTTATCATGGCAGGGGTCATAATGTACCTCGGCAGCTTAGGCATATTTGGTGCGATAGGACTCATGAAATAAAAATACGATAGACAGTTTGATCAGAAAGGATGATATGTATGGCTTTGAATCCGGCTATGTTATTCAAGATAAAGGGAGCCTGGGAAAAATTTGTGAGTAATCATCCAAAGTTCCCGATGTTTCTCAGAGCAGCATCGGCTACAGGGATAAAAGAGGGCTATATAATAGAGGTAAAGATAACCGACACTGAGGGGAAGACGATATGTACCAACGTCAAGCTCACCGATTCGGATATGGAGCTCATAGATATGATAAAGGATATGAGTACCAACGGGAAAAAATAAGTAAAATAATATAAAAGACTTCTTGACTTGCATAGTCTGATTGTGTTATTGTAGACTTTGCGATGAAAGAGGTCTTTTTTTTGTGCCTTAAAATAACAATGGAGGTAAGTGGAAATGCGCGTTAAAATAACATTGGCATGTCAGGATTGTAAACAGCGTAATTACAATATGACAAAGGATAAGAAAACGCATCCAGACAGAATGGAAACAAAGAAGTACTGTAGATTCTGCAAGGCTCATACAGTACACAAGGAGACAAAATAGTCTGAACCAGTAAGGAGGAAAAGAGTTATGTCTAAATCTAATAAAGAAGAAAAGTCAAATACTCTCAAGAGAAGCTGGTTTCAGGAATTAAAGGGAGAATTTAACAAGATAACATGGCTTGATAAGAAATCCCTTGCAAGGCAGTCAGTTGCGGTAGTTTTATCGACAGTTGTTCTCGGCTGTATCATAGCTATTGTGGATTGGCTGATCCAGATTGGTTTGAATTTCATAGTTGGGTAAAGGATGGTGGAGAATATGTCAGAGGCAGAGAATGCAAGATGGTATGTTGTTCATACATACTCAGGATATGAAAACAAAGTAAAGGCTGATATTGAGAAAACAAAAGAAAACAGAAATTTACAGGACCAGATCATTGAGGTAGTCGTACCTGTAGAGGATGCCACAGAGATTAAGAATGGCAAGCCAAAGTCAGTTGAGAGAAAGATACTTCCTGGTTACGTTCTCATCAACATGATCATGAATGATGTTACATGGTATGTTGTAAGAAATACAAGAGGTGTCACAGGATTTGTTGGATCAGATCCAAGGAAGCCTGTTCCGCTCACGGATGAAGAGCTGAGCAATCTGTATCAGACTTCAGATGAGGTTGTCATCGATGTTGAAGTTGGTGATTCTATCACGGTTACTTCAGGTGCCTGGGAAGGCACAGTAGCAACAATTAAGGCAATTAATACTGCAAAACAGACCGTAGCCATCGAAGTAGAAATGTTTGGTCGAGTAAATACTGTTGATATTGCGTTTGCTGATATCAAGAAGTTGTAATTATCAAGTGGAAGGGCTTTGCCCGTTATCACCACAGTAATTGGAGGAATGCTAAAATGGCAAAGAAAGTAGAAGGATACATTAAATTACAGATACCTGCAGGAAAGGCAACTCCTGCACCACCTGTTGGACCAGCACTTGGTCAGCACGGTGTAAATATCGTTGCTTTCACAAAGGAATTCAATGCAAGAACAGCTAATGAGGGTGACATGGTTATTCCTGTTGTTATCACAGTATATCAGGATAAGAGCTTCAGCTTCATTACAAAGACTCCACCTGCAGCACTTCTTATCAAGAAGGCATGTAATATCAAGTCAGGTTCTGCAAACTCAAAGAAGACTAAGGTTGCAACAATTTCTAAGGCTAAGGTTCAGGAGATCGCTGAACTTAAGATGAAGGATTTGAACGCTGCAAGCCTTGAGGCTGCTATGAGCATGATCGCTGGAACAGCTCGTTCAATGGGCGTTACAGTTGAAGAGTAATACAGATATTTAGTGGGAGGGTCGCTCCCGATATGACCACAGGAGGTTTATAATAATGATAAAGAGTAAGAAATATGTAGATGCAAGCAAGCTCTATGATAAGACAGCTGCTTACGAGGCAACAGAGGCTGTTGCTTTAGTTAAGAAGATGGCTTCAGCTAAGTTTGATGAGACAGTAGAGGCACACCTCAGACTCGGTGTTGATGGACGTCACGCTGATCAGCAGGTTCGTGGTGCAGTAGTTCTTCCACACGGAACAGGTAAGACTGTTAAGGTTCTCGTATTTGCAAAGGGAGCAAAGGTTGATGAGGCTCTTGCAGCAGGCGCTGATTACGCTGGTGGAGACGAGCTCGTGCCAAAGATCCAGAACGAGGGATGGTTAGACTTTGATGTTGTAGTTGCAACACCTGACATGATGGGCGTTGTAGGACGTCTTGGTCGTGTACTTGGACCAAAGGGTCTCATGCCAAACCCTAAGGCTGGAACAGTTACTATGGATGTAACAAAGGCTATCACAGATATCAAAGCTGGTAAGATAGAGTACAGACTTGACAAAGCCAACATTATCCATGTGCCAGTGGGAAAGGTTTCTTTCACAGAGGAACAGTTAAACGAGAATTTCCAGACTTTAATAAATGCTATTGTTAAGGCAAAGCCAGCAGCTGCTAAGGGCCAGTACCTTAAGAGTGTTGTAATTGCTTCAACAATGGGACCTGGTGTCAAGATCAACACAACAAGCTACGTGTAAAAGCTGGTTGATCTGATCATCAGTTATGATCAAAAGCCCCACACTGTTATGATATATCTTAGAGATATTTCGTACGGTGTGGGGCTTTTGGCATCTGCAGAGATCATATAAAGAATGAGCACATGAATAGTGATTTGATAGTTAATGAAAGCTCGAAAACATGAGAAAGTCAATAAAATCAAGGCTTGCAACTGCCAGTTGCGAGACTTGCAACCATAAATAGCTTGTAGGATGATATGCTTTATCTATAATTTACTTATTGCTAATTTTATTTTATAGGAGGAACAAACTTATGGCAAATGTGGAGAGATACAGTTGGAATGTCCAGATAAATGGAGTTGTGTATCTGGTGGAGTATATGAAGGGCAGTGTGTATATCAATGGCGGTGAGGCGTTCAAGCTCAGATCGCTGGAATACAAGAGAAAGTTTATACCTTCAAGAATGAGTTATACTGTGCCGCTGGCTGGAAAGGAACTGACATTGGTGATAGGCCAGATAGACGGAGTTGTGCTTTTGATGGATGGAATAGATATGAGCACAGGACAACAGTACCAGGTGCCAAAGTTGCCGGGCTGGGTCGTTGTGTTCTATGTGTTGTATATTATAAATATTTTTGCGGTGCTTGGCGGTGCGGTAGGTGCACTGATCAATGCGACCATGGCAACCATAACTACGACGATTGTGAATAACAAGAAACTGTCTTCTGGTAAGAAAGTGGCTATATGTATAGCGATATATGTGGTAACTACAGTGTTGGAATTTGTTATAGCGATATCTGTAGCGAAAGCATTGCATAGATATTGATGAAATATGCGACAACAAAGACAGATGGAAAAGTACTTCACACATGCAAAGTATGTGGCAATAAGAGATACATTACAGTAAAATCTGTAAAGAGTGTGAGTCTGTCGGCTACAAGCTATAAGTATGATGGCAAGGTCAAGACACCATCGGTTACTGTGAAAGACAGCAATGGTCAGAAGATAGCTGCAAAGTATTATACAGTAACTTATCCGAGTACCAGAACAAAGGCTGGAAGCTATAAGGTGACAATAAAGCTTAAGGGCAGATATTCAGGCACAATTGTTAAAACGTTTAAGATCGTGAAATAAAACAGATTTGAGTGATAGTACAATGTTAAGAATTATCATAAGTACTTATGATAAGCATTAGGATGGTGCTGATAAGTTTAACTGCGTTTAAAAGGCGCATAATATGATCGATATAAAAGCGTATGGGTGAATAAGTACCCATACGCTTTTTTGTTATGTGAGCATTTGAAATATGTAGAAAACAGTTGTTCATATAGACATCGCTTTATTTAAGCATTTTCTGCATTTCAGTGGAAAGCTCTAAAAGCTTTTTGGCAGCAGAATAAGGATCTTCAGCCTTTATGATTGCCGATACTACACATATTCCGGCTATCGGAATACCTGAGAGAACATCTAAGTTGGAAGAGTTCAGTCCGCCAATCGCATTTACAGGAATGGGTACGGCAGCGCATATATCCCTTAGGGTATCGGTTGAGGTGAGTACGGTCTTGACCTTTGTAGTTGTAGGGTAGATAGCGCCGACACCCAGATAATCG
>OLRH01002093.1_pt1 | contig 10089 bp, 7 predicted proteins | sample 1672321 | NCBI WGS metagenome assembly OLRH01 (sample SAMEA3136671, study PRJEB25190) | human gut metagenome | reverse complement strand
AATCTATTTCCATTGCTAGTGGTGATTAGTGCTTTTTGCATTTTTCTATAATAATCAATGTTACTTTTAGTATTTCTACTATGGCAAATAAGCACATAGCAACATCAATATGTAGATATATATGCATAAGCTTTCCTCCTGCAAAAAAATAGAAGGATCTACTTACCTGGAATTCAAGATTCAAGGCTTTAAAACTCCTTAACAAGAGGTAACCACCAACCGCATCCAGTAGCCAATTTCAATTATAAAACTTCAATGTGAAAACATTATTAATTCCTGAAAATTTGTTGATTATTTGACAGTTTGGCAAAAGAAAAACGAGCATTTGTTCTTTATGTAAAGATGAAATGCTCGTTTTTAGGTATTTTAAAGTGTTGTATGGGATTATAATATTTCTTTTAGTTTAGCGATTAATCCTAAATCTGCAGGTAGCCAATCTACTAAGTCTAATGTGTCTTTAGTAAGCCATTTTGCAGATTCGTGTTCTAATAGAGTTAAATTTCCTTCAAGAATTGTACAAATGAAACATTCCATGGATAGGTGGAAGTTTGGATAGTCATATTCGACTGTATCAAAGTATTCTTCGACTTGAATGGTTGTATCTAATTCTTCTTTGATTTCACGAACAATGGCTTGTCTACTAGTTTCATTGGGTTCTACTTTTCCTCCAGGAAATTCCCATCCGTCTTTAAATTCGCCATAACCTCTTTGGGTGGCGAATATTTTATTTTCATCTTTAATAATGGCAGCTACTACGTGTATTGTTTTCAAAAAATCACTCCTCTACAATGTATCGATAAATGTCTTCTCTTACGGGTGTATCCAATTGCCATAAGATTTCGACGGCTGTTTTTTGTGTGTTTGGCATCACAAACTGTTTGGTATTATCTATCTCTGCTTGCATATGGCCTAGATAATAGAATTCTTTGCTTGTTTTATCATCTTTGTTCTTTCGCACAAACAAATGAACTTCAATCCCTCTTTCTTTGGCGTACAAGAAGTTTTGTACGTCATCACTGCTTGTGGTTCTTCCGAATTTGGATATCGCAATCAATTGACTTTCATTGATAAAATGATCTTCATATTTGATGGTATCTTGAATGTCGTTTGCCTTGTCATAATTGATAAAGACAGGGAATGTTTTGGTTGTTTGATCATATTTGTATCCGCCAATATTTAATGGAACTTCATTGTGTTGCCAATTTAATAAGCGACAGGCATCTTCGTATGTATATTTTTGATAAAGAACAAAGTTTGTATCTTTATATGTATTCTTATAATGTTTATTATATTGATCCAATGCATATTCAATGATTTCTTTTACCATGGATTTAAATTCGTTGTTTTCTAAACATGTCTTAAATGGTTTTGAAATCTTCTTGTCTTCAATAAAAATACAATCTTTAAACGTATTTTTTCCAGAACCAGTAGGGAATTCATTGGTGAAGATGTTTAATACATTTGTATGTGATATGTCATTTGAGAAAGTATATTCTTGATCATTGATTAAATCTTTTAGTGTTTCAAGCTCTATCTTTCTTTTTCCATTGGCAAGTTTTGTACAAATAAACTTAATAAAGTTTTCTTCAAGTTCATTCAATCTGATCTTATAATCCTTTTCATATTTCTTTAAAAAGGCATAGTAAGATCCTAGTGATTTGTTGTCGAAAATTCTTTGTACGTCAATTTCTCCATAGGTTTCAAAATCCATAAGAGTAGGGATTCTTCCAAGTTTATTCTTTAGATTTTTATAGCTATCCTTAATGAGCTTGATATCCGCAAAATTGGCGGTGTCAATCGACGCAAAAATTTGTTTCTTACTGATTTCATCAAAGTGAATCGTACTCGATCCTGGAATAATTCTTTCACCTTCAAGAACATATCGTCTTATATTGTCTTTGTTGTAAGAACGATCTCCAGATAGGACGATTGGAATCATGAAGTTGTTTTTGTAGTTTCCAATGAAGTCTAGAATGACAACATATTCTTTGCCTTTTGATTTTCTTAGGCCTCGGCCTAATTGTTGGACAAAGACAATGGGCGATTGTGTAGGTCTTAATAGTACAACTTGATTGATTTCAGGAATGTCGACACCTTCATTAAAAATATCTACAGTTAAAATGTATTGTAGATAGTCACTTCTTGTATCGGATACTAAGCGATCAATCGCATCTTCTCTTTTTTCTTGAGAATCCTCTCCACTTAAAGCGATGGTTCGATACCCTCTTAGATTTAATCTTTCACTAAGGGCAGCCGCTTCTTTCTTGGAACTGCAAAACATGAGTCCTTTGACTCTTTCTCCACTATATCCATAGTAATTGGTTTGTTCGATAATGTAGTCGACTCTTTGGTTCGATGTAAGGTAGTTGAAATCTGTAAAATCGGTTTCGTTTCCGTTTGTTAAAAAGTCAGTAATGCCAAAATAGTGGAATGGACATAATAAGTTTTCTTCTAGAGCTTGTTGAAGACGAATTTCATAGGCAATATTATGGTCGAAGGCTGCATATACATCAAAGTCATCGGTTCTTTCTGGACTTGCGCTCATTCCTAGCCAAAACTTTGGTTTAAAGTAGTCCATGATTTCTTGATAGCTTTTAGCTCCAATGCGATGTGCCTCATCAATGATGATGGTATCGAATGTATCAGGGGCAAAACTTGAATACACTTCTTTTTTAGACATCGTTTGCATGGTTGCAAACAAGTAGTCTACATCTGTATCCTTGCTGTTTCCAGATAAAAGCCCAAATGTCTTTGTATTTTTAAATACATTTTTGTAGCTTTGAAGAGCTTGTTTGGCAATCTGCTCTCTATGCACTAAAAATAGGGCTTTCTTGGGATTCTGATCTTGTAAGGCAAAGGCTGAGGCATACGTCTTACCTGTTCCTGTGGCTGAAATCAACAAACTCTTTGATTCATTCTCATTGCGAAGCTTTCTAAGATTGGAAATAAAGGCTTTCTGCATAGAATTTGGGATCAACTGTTTAGAAGGTAATTTAATGTCTTCTTTTTGTTTCACCTTTTTGTATTCTTCATAATGCACTCTATATGCACCAATAAATGCATTGTAGGAATATGTATTTGGATGATTCCATAATTCTTCAAATTCATTTAACATTTCAGAAACGAATTCTCCGGATTTTGTGGACACAATTTTTGTATTCCATTCTCGATTTGTAGTAAGTGCTGTATTTGTCATATTACTAGAACCTATAAGGATCTTATAGATTTCATTTGATTGAAAGATATATCCCTTGGTATGAAAACCATTCTTTGAGTCGGGTACTAGATACATTTTAAGTTCAATATTGGAAAATGTGGCGAGTTTATCTAAGGCTTTAGGATCACTAAATGCCAAATAGTCCGTTGTTAGAATCTTTCCATGGATGCCTTTATCTTCTAAAGTACGAAGCGTTTGAAGTAAGGGGGTGATACCTCCCATCGTAATGAAGGCTACACTGATTAAAAAGGAGTCGCAGTGTAATAATTCATCTTCAATGGTGCTTAGTACTTTTCTTCCATTCTTATAGTCGTTTGAAATAAATTGAGGTCGATATAATACGTTGGAAGATATATTTTTGTCTAAAAATGCGGTAGATAGGCCGCTCTGTATATTTTGATAGTTCATACCTAACATTATACCAGCATTAAAATGAAATCATAGATCGAAAAGGCTATAATAACAGTATAAGACCAGAGGTATAGGGAATGGAAAATATTATAATTTCAAAAGAGTTTCTAGATTGGTATGACTATTATAATGAGTGTAAAGAAAAGTATTCAAGTTTAGTAAATGAAGTAGAGGATAAACTGATTCGTGGTGAATATAAAGATATTGAACTTCCTTTTTCAAATATGAATACGGCAAATTTAAATCGTGATATTTCAAGTCTTGAAAAGATTCGTGTACTCATGATGCAAGGAAGTACATCGCAATTGGAAGTTGAAGTTGAATTAGTGAAAGAGAAGATGTTAGAGTCTTTTTTAAATGTAAACTTTGGCATATTGTGCAATCCTTTGGCAAGTACTCTTTATCGTATGATTTTAGATTCGAGTATAGTAAAGAAACATGTAGAGACTATTACTAAACAATGCAAAGAAAATGATTTCTATACTTCTACATTTATTCCTGTCTATTTAAGACATTTTTATGCATCTATTTGCGAAGAGTGTATTAAGGGATATAGTTCGTATGAGTTTGTTCAATCTGTCGATTCTTTATTAAAGGAAGATAAGTTTGTAGAGGCTTGTAGTCTTTGTCCAATTTATGAAGAAATTTATATTCATGCTAATGAAAAGGGTTTACTAACTAAAGAGTTAATACAGGTAATGCATCAGTATGGTGTGGATGTACCTGTTACTAAAAAAGAAACGAAACTGCCTAATATACCTACAAAAGCAGAGAGAAAGATGTCTAAGAAGTTAGATATTGAAACGCGTAAGAAGATTGTAGGGGATGGTGTTAAGAAAATCTTGGATATGAGTGATGATGAACTGATTCGAAAATATGATGGTAAATCAGAGGATGAAGTTCAAAAAATGCTTTATGAAGAGCCTTGGTGTGAGGATGATTATTTTGATGATGATCTACTTGCGTTTCTTAGCGTATTAACATGTATGAGTTTTGATTTTGAGAATGTCTTTATTAATTGGCTAGCTCATTTTATATTTATAAGATTGCTTGATATACATAAGAAAGTGATGGGGGAACCACCTAAAGTACAATCCCCAAAAATTCGAAAGGTAAATCAAGGTGGTGCTCCAAGGACTAAATCACCTAAGATTCGTAGTGAACATGTGAGTCAACCTTCTAGCAAGACAAATCAAAGCAGGGCTTCAGTAGCGATTAAACAGAAGGAAACATCAAATGGCAAGGGTGGAATTATTTTCTTGATCATTATTGGACTTCTGTTTGGATATGGCTATATGTCTTTGAAAAAGGAAGAGGCAGAATGGGATATGGCACAGAAGCAGTATCGTATTGAGAGTAGACGAAAAGCTGAACAAAATGAATTTAGGGCAAGGGAAGAAAAACGTAAGAAGAAAGAGGGACAAAGTTCAAACTCATCATCTTCTTCGTCTTCATCTTATGATGAAGGAAGTGATGATGCATATTCAGGTGATTATGATGAGGATCGTTATGATAACGATGAAAGTTACCGTGATGGTGTAGATGATATGTTGGATGAACTTGGAGAATAAAAAAGTATACAGTGAAAGAATGATTGAATATGTTTGTATACTTTAAAGTATACTACTCGTAAGTATACAAATACGAAAGATGTGATTTGATGTTAGGAAGAAAAGAAGAATTAAATCATTTGAATGAATTATATAATAGTGATTGTTTTGAATATTTAGTAATGTATGGTCGAAGAAGAGTTGGTAAAACAACGATTCTTCAGAAATTTGCCGAACATTCAAACGCAATCTTTTTTTCTGCTCTTGAAAAAAATGATGCGCTAAACTTAGAGGACTTTTCTAAAGTGATTCAATATCATTTTGATAAGAATTTTATTTGATTTCGGAAGGCTTTTGTCTTGTAGATAAGACAAAAATATATGAATATTGTCTTGTGAACAAGACAAAAAGACATAAATATTGTCTTACAGACAAGACAATATGTTTATATAATGCGGTAAAAGAAAGAGTGCTGCGTATGAATCGAGATATTTTAAAACAGATAATAGTAGATCAAAAGGAGATGTATCTTTATAATCCTATTATTTCTAGAAATTATGATTTAGAAGATAATGTGAATTATTGTTTTGTGGGGGTTCGAAGAACGGGTAAATCGTATATGATGTATCAAAAGATTCATAAATTAATGAATGATGGAATTCCATTGCCGCAAATCATATATGTGAACTTCGAAGATGAGCATCTATTAGAGATTGGCATTGAATTTTCTGGCTCGAAAGGAAAAACATACTTATTTTTAGATGAGATTCAGAATGTTGGTGGTTGTTGTCAAACTAAAAGGAGATTGACTAAATTGTCGATCCCCTTTACTGCTTCATAGAAATATATTCATAGCTAGGTGTGAAGTGCTGACTATCCTGTAGTTTGTAGTATTCCATAAAAATGCGTGACATGATGTTTGGAATTTGTTTTTCAGCAGGATGAGATAGAATAATCAAATATTGCATAGCACTATAACGTGTACATACATCCACCTTTCGAATGTTGTCTTGAATAGCTTCACCCATATGGTCAAGGGCTTCTTCGATTTCTTCAATATATGGAAGTGTATCTTGTACAGTTTCCATAGTAACCATGACTAGATAACAGTTCCATTGGTTTCGTGTCATCAATTGGTGTATGTATTCATATTGTCTTGTGAAATCGCGATATTCTAGGTGTAATGCGCCTGAATAGTTTCCACTTGTTTGTAGGGAGTTTGCGATTTGTTGCAAGTCTAAGCTTGTGTTGGCTGTGTTTCCATAATGGATTTGGTTGTACCAAGAATAGTTGTTCTTACCATTTTGTTTCACATAATACAAGGCTTTGTCGGCTTTTGAATAGGCATCCGCAAACGTATCGTTTCGAGAGCACATGAGCATGCCTGCAGAAAGGGCTGCAAAATGGGTTTCACTATCGTCTTTAATGATTTCTTTGAATTGTTCAATCACATTTGAAACTGTATTTTCGGCTTGTTCTGTATTCGCTTGTGGTAAGAACAGAAGGAATTCATCCCCTCCCATACGACATGCGATCTTAGGTATTGAAATGTCTAACAATAGTTTTCCCAGGCTTTTTAGGGCTCTATCTCCAGCTTTATGTCCATAGACGTCATTGATTTTTTTAAGGTTATCCATATCCAAGAAGATTAGGCATCCATTTGTCTTTTGCATAGCGCTCGCAATGCGTTTTTGTCCTACATTACGAACAGGAAGGCCTGTAAGATAATCGATGTTTTTTGTTTCTTCCTGATCTTGCATGGTTGTCACAACATCGGAAATAAACTTATTGATTGTGTCTTCTTGGGATGGAAGTATTTCGTGTTCTAAGTGAAATAAAGATCCGTTGTCCATTAATTTCAAGAAGACTTTTGTGATTTTAGAATCAAATTGCGTACCCGCATTCATTTGGATTTCATGATAAATTCGTCCATGACTTAATGCGTTACGATAGATTCTTCTTGAATTCATGGCATCGTAACTGTCGGCTAACGCAATTATACGTGCTTGTATTGGAATTTCATTTCCTTTAAGTCCATCTGGATAGCCAGTACCATCATAATGTTCATGGTGACTTCTTGTGACTTCATCGATATGCGGAATGATCGTTATATCTTTTAAGATGTCTTGTCCAATTGTAGTGTGTTGTTTGATTAAATTGAATTCTTCATTTGTTAATTTGCCAGGCTTATTTAAGATTTGGTCTGGAATACCAATCTTTCCAATGTCGTGTAAATAAGCACAGTTTTTAAGGTTTTGAATCTCTTCATTTGTCCAACCCATATTTTTCGCAATCAAGGCTGCATATTGGGCTACACGCCTTGAGTGTCCACGTGTATATTCATCTTTGGCTTCAATGGTAGTAGAAAGGGATTCCATCATTTGAAGTGTTATTTTTTTGTTTTCTTTCTTTTCAATTTCCAACTCCGTTTGATGACGATTTTCTTCTATGATATGAATCTTTTGGATGGTACGAATAATGTTAGTGAAGAGCAATATAATCATGCCTATGCCAATAAAGATACCTGAAATAGTTGCGACAAAATAAACAGATACAGATTCAATAGCAACACAGACTAGGACTAGAAAGAGTCCAATCAATAGAATGTAGTCGGATTTTATTTGTTTATTTTTGCGTATGTATTGCATCAAATGAATGAATATTAGGATAAACACAAAGACGAGTAGTAATTGTGCAACGGGCAATGTTTCAATGTAGTCTTTGACTTTTGTAAGATAGAGAATGGAAGAAACAATAAAGTTTAAAATTACGACATAACCAATATTTTGATAGAGTTTTTGGTGCTTGCCATTTTGAATGTTGTCCGCATAGAACAAGATGGGTAATGGACTCAGCATGATCATCACAAAACATAAAGCAGCTAACGCGGATGCGTTAGGAACTAGGATTTGTCGGATTTTGGATTCTCCAAGCATCCAGACAGAGCCCATGACCATACACCATCCAAAGTATTCCATGTCGAATGTTGTGTGGTAGACATGTTTTAGGGCTATGCCAAACAGGATGGATGTGATGCCGGTAAATAAGATAAAGAAGGCAATAAATGTGGATATTCCATAAGTATTGTATATATTTTGCCAAATTTCGGCTTTATTACCACAATACACCTCATTGACAATACCAGAATAATTTGAAGTGTAGGTTGTCAGTTCAATGCGTAATGTTTTTCCTGCATCTTTATAGGTTGTAGGACAAAAGATGTAGCGACTCGCTGAATTTTTACCAGCCATTCTTGTATCTTTTGTGGAATATTGTGTGCGCAATGAATTTCCTACATAGAACTGAATGTCCTGCAAAGAAGATCGAATCGCAAAAGACGTTTCATCATAGTCTTTAGGCAATGTTGTTGTCAGGACCATGGTATGGCCTGGTTTTACTTCATAGGTTCCGGGAACCTTTATTTTTTGTTTCGTACCATCCTCTTTATTCCAGTAAAAGGAACCGGAATAGATTATGGATTTGGACGGGTCGTTATAGTTTTGTTCGTTAGCACCAAATAATTGCATGAAACAAAACCATCCTAAAATCGCAATCATTAAGATGTAAAAGAAGTATTTCATGGTTTGAAAGTTAGATTTTTGTGTATGCATATTTGGATTCCTTCCCTTATAGTTAGCATAGTATTTTTACATAAAAAGTGTCAATAAAAAGTTGTTGACAAACCTATAGAGTAGCTATAGAACGAAAATGTTCTAAATAGAACGATGAGGAGGGCGCATATGCACTTTTGGGATGAACATAAAACGATAACGAGATATTATGAGATGAAGGTTTCTGGAGTTTGCGAAAAATATCAGTTAAGACAGTTGGAGTATGACATATTAATGTTTATTTACAACAATCCTGCGTACAATACGGCTGCGGACATTGTTCGTATTCGTAAGTCTACAAAGTCTCATGTTTCGACTTCACTTAAAGTATTAGAAGATCGTGGTTTTATTGAGCGAAGAGTCGACAAAGATAATAAAAAGCATGTAACTATTCATTTACTACAATTAGCCAATGAAGTAATTGAAGATGGAATATGGGCGCAAAAGGAGTTTGCACAAGATATGTTTGAAGGTCTTAGTGAAGAAGAGATCAAAGTGTTTATGAGTGTATTTCAAAAGGTGTATGACAATGCAGAAAGGATGATTTCAAATGAAAAAAATTCCTGATTTAATGGAAGCAATTTTTGATGCTTGTTACTTGATTTTTGACTTAATTGCTGGAATCTTATTCTTTGTATATTCGAAAGGAAATCCATTGTTCATATTATATGGCGTATTAACATTAACGTTGTGTGGTGGAGATGCATTCCACTTGGTTCCTCGTATTAAAAGAGCTTTGTATGGTACTAATGATAAAATTAAAAGACAGCTTGGAATTGGATTGCAGGTATCTTCAATCACTATGACCGTATTCTATATAATTTTATTGTTTATCTGGAAACTAACATTCCCAACATTACAAGCTCCACTTTGGGTGGAGGCTATGATTTGGATTTCAGCTATTATTCGTATCGTCGTATGTTTCTTACCACAAAATAACTGGACTTCAGAAGAAGGAAATAGGAAGCTTTCTGTGATTCGTAATGCCGTGTTTGCTGTAACTGGAATTGGTGTGATTCTTCTTTATGCCATTTCAGGAAATATGTACGATTTGCATATGAACCGTATGGTTGCAGCCATCATTATTTCTTTTGGTTGCTACATCCCAGTTACATTGTGGTCTAAGACAAAACCCAAGATTGGTTTATTGATGATTCCTAAGACTTGTGCTTATATGTGGGTCATTGTGATGGGATTGCAATTATTATTTTAGAATTTCTTCAAGAGAACGCCTACTCGACGTTCTCTTTCTATATGAATTTTAGAGTATCTAATTCAATGAAAATAAGTCGTTTTAGAT
>OLRH01002089.1_pt1 | contig 10106 bp, 9 predicted proteins | sample 1672321 | NCBI WGS metagenome assembly OLRH01 (sample SAMEA3136671, study PRJEB25190) | human gut metagenome | reverse complement strand
ATTCCATCGTCGCAGTTGGATAATATGTTGGTAGTGAAATCACCTGCCGCTGAGGGGAAAGGTTTTTCATCAGCTGCGGGAGGATATTTTAAGCGGACATTATAAAGAACACGAGGAACTGCGGGAAATGGCGATCAGCGAAGAGATGGGCGTTTCCCGCACGCCCGTCCGGGAAGCGCTGCGCCAACTGGAACTGGAAGGCCTGGTCAGCATTATCCCGAACAAGGGGGCATATGTGACCGGCATCACCAGAAAGGACGTGGAGGATATTTATGCGATCCGTTCTTTGCTGGAAGGGCTTTGTGCCCGTTGGGCAACCGCGTATATTACGGAAAAACAGCTGGATGCGCTGGAAGAAAATATTTACCTGTCAGAATTTCACGCCAGCAAAGGACATGCCCAGAAGCTGACGGAGCTGGACGATCAGTTCCACGATATTTTATATGAAGCATGCTCAAGCAAAATGCTGGAGCATCAGCTGAGGGATTTCCATGAATATGTGCGGAGAATGCGCAAGCAGAACCTTTCCGGCAGTGAAAGAGGACTGGAAGCTGTGCTCGAGCACAAACAGATCATGGAGGCGATCTGCCGGAAGGATGCCGACCGCGCACAGGAGCTGGCAGCCTTGCATATGCGTAATGCTTATGATAATATGATTAAAAACGGGCTTTTGGATGCCTATGATGAAAAGGAGAGAATCGATGGCTAAGATTCAGATGACAACGCCGTTGGTGGAGATGGATGGCGATGAAATGACCAGAATCCTCTGGCAGCTGATCAAGGATGAGCTTCTGCTTCCTTATATTGACTTGAAGACAGAGTATTATGACCTCGGTCTGGAGCATCGCAACGAAACAGATGATCAGGTGACGATTGACAGCGCCAATGCAACCTTAAAATACGGCGTTGCAGTCAAATGTGCAACAATCACACCCAACGCAGCGAGAATGGAAGAGTATCATTTAAAGAAGATGTGGAAGAGCCCCAACGGCACGATCCGTTCCATTCTGGACGGCACTGTGTTCCGTGCCCCGATTCTGGTAAAGGGCATCCGTCCCTGCGTCCGCAACTGGGAAAAGCCCATCACGCTGGCACGTCATGCTTACGGTGATGTATACAAAAATACCGAAATCCGCGTAGAGGGTCCCGGCAAGGCAGAACTGGTGTTCACGGCGGCGGACGGTACAGAAACCCGCGAGCTGATTCACGATTTTACCGGTGCAGGTGTCCTGCAGGGCATGCACAATACGGATAAGTCTATCACGAGCTTTGCCCGCGCTTGCTTTAATTACGCAGTAGATACGAAGCAGGATCTGTGGTTTGCGACCAAGGATACAATTTCCAAAAAATATGACCATACCTTTAAGGATATTTTCCAGGAAATCTACGAAAACGAATATCAGGAGAAGTTCAAAGAGCTCGGTATCGAATATTTCTACACCCTGATCGACGATGCGGTAGCGCGCGTCATGAAAGCAAAGGGTGGCTTCATCTGGGCATGCAAAAACTATGACGGCGACGTTATGAGTGATATGGTAAGCTCTGCCTTTGGTTCTCTTGCAATGATGACCTCCGTTTTGGTTTCTCCTGCAGGCGTTTATGAATATGAAGCTGCGCATGGAACCGTTCAGAGACATTATTACAAGCACTTAAAGGGTGAGGAAACCTCTACGAACTCCGTTGCGACGATCTTTGCATGGACAGGCGCACTCAGAAAACGCGGCGAGCTGGACAAGCTTCCGGAGCTGTGCGCATTTGCGGACAAGCTGGAAAAAGCAACACTGGATACGATCGAAAGCGGCAGGATGACAAAGGACCTGGCACTGATTACAGAGCTGACGGATGTCACGGTATTGAACAGCCAGGACTTCATCAAAGCGATCCGGAAAACTATGGAGAAATAAGAGAGGTTCTAAAGCTTGATTAAGAAATTGATTAACAGTAAGCTCGGACAGCAGATCATCAAATTCGGCGCGGTGGGTTTTTTATGTTTCTTCATTGAATACGTGCTGTTGATTCTGTTTAAGGAGCTGCTCGGATGGCCGGTTATCGCAGCCAACACCCTTGCCTTTACCGTATCGGCAATCGTCAATTATATTCTGAGCATTCTTTTTGTATTCGATACGGACAAAAAAGCAAACCAGGGCAAGCAGTTCGCCGTCTTTTTCATTCTTGCAGTCGGCGGTCTGATCTTAAACAATGTCGTCTTAAAGCTCGGCACGATGGTTCTCGACCCGTTCTGGAGCCGTTCCTACATCATCGTTAAGCCGTTTGCAACCGGCGTGGTAATGGTTTATAACTTTATCACGAGAAAGATTTTCATCGAAAAAAAACCGGAAAAAGAAGCTGGTGCTGAAGAAAAAGAAAAACAATAGAATGCACGCTCTGCGAGCATTCTATTGTCATGAATAAAAGAGCCGAAGATTCCTGAAAATCAGGTCCTCGGCTCTTTTTTATTTCCGTATAATTCAAAGGTTTTATACACTGCAGGCGAAAGATCGCGGAAGCATTCTACTCGCTCAGCTGTTCCCATTCCGCCATCAGCTCCATGAGCTTGTCTGCGATTTCATCCTTTTCGCGGGAGAGCTTCTGCAATGCGGCAACGTCGGTTGCGATTTTGGGATCGCTCATTTCGAGGTCGATCTGTTTATCCCGCTCTTCGAGGGAAGCAATCTGCTCTTCGCATTTTTTCAGGGCATTTTCCTTTTTGCGGCGCTGGGCTTCCTTTTCCTTCTGTGCCTGCCAGGAAAGCTTTGAGGCAGAGCTTTCTGTGGAAGCTGCAGAGGCAGCAGACGTAGCTAAAGTGCCGAAGGCTGCGGACTCTGTAGAAGCGCCCTGTTGGGATTTTTTCTCCAGGTAATAATCATAATTGCCCAGATACTGGTGCAGCGTGCCGCCGGAAAGCTCCAGAATGCGGTGCGCAGTACGGTTGATAAAGTAACGGTCGTGGGAAACATATAAAACCGTTCCGTTGTAGCTGTTTAACGCATCCTCCAGAATTTCCTTGGAGGCGATGTCCAGATGGTTCGTCGGCTCGTCGAGGATCAGGAAGTTCGATTCGGAAAGCATGAGCTTTGCGAGGGAAACACGTCCGCGCTCGCCGCCGGAAAGGTCTTTGATCCGTTTGAATACATCGTCTCCGGTAAACAAAAACGCAGCCAGCGTATTGCGGATTTCCGTGTTGTTCAGGGATGGATATTCGTCCGAAATTTCTTCAAACAGCGTTTTATCGGGATGCAGGACGTGATGCTCCTGATCGTAGTAGCCGATCTGCACCTTGCTGCCGAGTCGGATAGTTCCGGCGTCCGGTTCCACCAGCTCGTTGATGAGTTTTAAAATCGTCGTCTTTCCGGTTCCGTTGTCGCCGATGATCGCGACGTGCTCGCCGCGCTTTAACGCAAAGGAAAGATCGGAAAACAGCGTATTGCGGTCAAAGGTTTTTGCCAGATGCTCGACGGTTAAAACATCGTTTCCGCTTTCGATGCGGGGGGTCAGCTGTAAGTGCATATCGGAACGCACCTCGGTGGGCTTGTCCAGCACTTCGATTTTGGCAAGCATTTTTTCCCGGCTTTCGGCACGCTTGATCGACTTTTCCCGGTTAAAGGATTTTAACTTTGTGATGACCTCTTCCTGATGCTTGATTTCTGCCTGCTGGTTTAAATAAGCGTTTCGCTGTGCCTGACGCAGCTGTTCTTTTTTGGCGGCGTAATCGGAATAGTTGCCAGAAAAAACGGTCACCTTCGTGTTGTCGATTTCGATGATCTTCGAAGCGATCCGGTCGAGGAAATACCGGTCGTGGGAGACGATTAAAACGCTTCCCTTATAGTTGAGCAGATAGGTTTCGAGCCAGGAAATCGAGGACATGTCCAGGTGGTTGGTGGGCTCGTCGAGGATGATCAGGTCAGGCTTCTGCAACAGAAGTTTACCGAGTGCAACGCGGGTTTTCTGACCGCCGGAGAGGGTGGAAACCGGTTTCTGAAACTCGTCCTCGGTAAAGCCAAGGCCTTTTAAAACACCGGTCAGTTCGCTTTTGTAGGCGTAGCCGTTTTCCATTTCGAAACGGTGTGTCAGATCTGCATATTTCTGCATCAGGTTCTCTAATGCGTCGCCGGAAAGCTGCTTCATGGAAAGCTCCGCCTGGCGGATCTGATTTTCGAGATCGAGCAGATGCTGCTTGACGGAGAGCAGCTCCTCATAAATTGTATTGTCGCTGTTGACGGCGCTGTCCTGCGCCAGATAACCGAAGGTCTTGTCCTTTGCAAAGGCGACTACGCCGCCGTCGGGCTCGAGCTGTCCGACGATGATGCGCAGCAGGGTTGTCTTGCCTGCACCATTTAAGCCGACGATTGCGGCTTTTTCATAATCTTCTATATGAAAAGAACAGTTTTTTAAAACCTGTTTTTCCAGAAATGCTTTTTCGATATTCTGACAGGAAAGTATCATGATTGTTCTCCTTCTTTATACTATGTAACAGTTTACCTGTGTGCAAATAACGTGTCAAGTCCAATCGGACGGTCGGAGTACGCATTGACATTTTTTTAACGCAGGGTATAATAGAATGGAAGTAAATGTTCAGTAGGTCTGCGCATTTACTGCGCTGACCGTAAGAAACCTTAGACTAGAAGGAAAAAATCCTATCGGCATAGCCGATTTTGAATGGATTTTTGCACGTAACTGTGAGGTTACTGAACAGTTACGAATGGAAAACAGTATCTGACAGCGGACGAAGGAGGCATACGAAGTGGCAGAGAAGGAAATTTCACAGGCTGTAATCGGCAGGCTTCCCAGATATTTCCGCTTTCTGGGAGAATTAAAAGACGAAGGTGTGGAACGGATTTCCTCACAGGAGCTGTCCGGCATCATGAATGTGACGGCATCTCAGATCCGACAGGATTTCAACAACTTTGGCGGGTTCGGGCAGCAGGGCTACGGCTACAACGTCGAATATCTGTATCAGGAAATCGGCAGGATTCTGGGGTTGGACAAAACCCACCACCTGATTATTGTAGGGGCAGGCAACCTCGGACAGGCGCTTGCCAATTATATGAATTTTGAACGGCGCGGCTTTATTTTCACCGGGGTCTTTGATAACAATCCGGCGTTGTACGGGCGTAAAATCCGAGGCATCGAGGTACGTCCGATGGAAGAGGTCGCGGATTTTGTTGAACAGAACAATGTAGATATCGCAGTTTTGACGATTCCCAAAAACAGCGCGGAGGAAGTCGCAGAGCGTCTCGTTTCCGTCGGGATCAAAGCGATCTGGAATTTTGCACATGTGGATTTGAAGGTTCCAAAAGAAGTGCAGGTTGAGAACGTCCATCTGTCCGACAGCCTGATGAAGCTATCTTATATGTTGGAGCGTTACGAAAAGGAGAGCAGGGAAACGAATGAATAAATGCGTTTTGTCAGCGTCGGGCTCTGGCCATCCAGTTGTCTGCTGGCTTTTAACTGCGGCAGAAATGAAACGCTGCGACAGCAATACTTCTGAGATTTTCGGTGTCCCGTCCGTCGTTTTGATGGAACGGGCTGCGCTTTCCTGTGTTGATGTGATTGTGTCGCGTCAAAAAAAGCTGGAAGAGCAGGCAGGGCAGCTTGGCTTACATCCAAAACGGTGCGTCCTGATTGCAGCGGGCGGAGGCAATAACGGGGCGGATGGTATCGCAATTGGCAGACTTCTTTTGCAGGAGGGATATGATGTTTCCTTTTATCTGGCATCCGGTGAAGAAAAAGCGAGTGAACTTTTAAAGCTGCAGCTGCATGCGGCAAAGGCTTACGGCGCCGTTATCTGTGACACAATCCCGGATGGAGAATATGATATTATTGTAGATGCTTTGTTTGGAATCGGTCTGTGCCGTCCGGCAGAAGGAATTTATCGGGAAGCAATCGAATGGATCAACGCGCAGGATGCCTTTGTGCTTGCGGTGGATCTTCCCTCCGGAATCGAAACGGATACCGGGGCGTTGCTTGGCTGCGCTGTCCGGGCAGACGTGACAGTCACGTTCGGCTTCTGGAAGCGCGGGCTTTTGTTCTATCCGGGCTGCAAATATACCGGAAAAGTGATCTGCACACAGATCGGCATCACTGAGGATGGATTTTTGAATCAGACGCCGGAAGCCTTTACATTTACTGCACCGGTGGCAGAGCTGCTTCCGGCACGCCCTGAGGATGGAAATAAAGGCACGTTTGGAAAAGTGCTGCTGCTTGCGGGCAGTGAAGCTATGGCGGGAGCGGCGATTCTGTGCGGTCGGAGTGCGTTTTATGCAGGAAGCGGCATGGTAAAGCTTTCCTGCCCGACATTGATACATCCGGTGATTCAGACGGCGCTTCCGGAGGCAATGACCGCAGATTCTGTGGAAGCATCCGCCAGCTGGGCGGATGTGATCGGCGCAGGTCCCGGGCTATCCTTATCTGATCGCGCCCGGAAAGAGCTTTTGTTTGTGCTGCAGCAGACCTTGCAGCCCCTTGTGCTGGATGCGGACGCAATCAATCTTATCGCAAAGGACGAAGCACTTTTACAGGAGCTGATTGAACACCAGCAGAATCCGGCGACGCGCCGGAAGCTGATCTTAACGCCGCATCCCGGGGAGCTTGCCCGGCTGGAGGGCTGCGCGATTGAAGAAATTTTAAAACAGCCCGTGTTCTATGCAAAAAAGTGGGCGAATCGTTTGCAGGCAGCTGTTCTGTGTAAGGGTGCGAGAAGCATTGCAGCTTCGCCGGACGGCAGCATTTATATCAATCGCAGCGGCAACAGCGGCATGGCGGTGGCCGGGAGCGGGGACGTACTGACCGGAATTGTGACGGCACTGCTTTCGACGATCGACGATCCGTTCTGGGCGCTGTGTATCGGCGTCTATCTGCACGGTCTGGCAGGCGACTTGGCAGCCCATACAAAGGGCGAATACAGTATGACCTCCAATGATATCGCGGAAGCGGTCTGGGCGGTACTTGTGAAGCAGGAGAAAAATTATGTGTGAGGAAATGATCAAAAATCCATATAGAAGAGTGTGGGCTTGCGTAAATCTGGACGCGCTGCACGACAATCTGCGCCAGATTGCAGCCTGTCGAAAAAATGACGCCGGAATCATCGCGGTCATCAAAGCGGACGGTTACGGACACGGCGCGGTGATGCTGGCGCGGGAAATGGATGAAATCCCGGAAGTCATCGGCTACGCGGTGGCAACGGAGGAAGAGGCAGTATTGCTGGCAGATGCCGGAATCAAAAAGCCCGCGATGGTGCTCGGCTATACCTTCCCGGAGGCTTATGAGGAAATGGCGCTTCGGGGTGTCCATGCGACGGTTTTCACCGATCAGATGCTGGAGGATATGAACTGCGCTGCCCAAAAAGCCGGCAAAAAAATGCATGTTCACATCGCGGTAGACACCGGTATGTCGAGAATCGGCATCCGCCCGGACGATGAGGGACTTTCCTTTGTCGCACGCGCGATGCAGTGTCCGAATCTTTCCATTGATGGAATTTTTACCCATTTTGCGACAGCGGATGAAGCAGATAAATCCAAAACGAATGTGCAGTATGAAAAATTTTCGAGCTTTACCGATCGTGTGGAAAAGGAGCTTTCCCTGAAAATCCCGCTGCGGCATTGCTCCAACAGTGCGTCCATCCTGGAGCTGCCCGATATGCACATGGATGCGGTGCGCGCCGGAATCATTCTCTATGGCATGTGGCCGTCAGATGAAGTCAAACGCGACGGCATCGTGTTAGAACCGCTCCTGTCTTTAAAGAGCCGTATCGCTTATATCAAAGAGCTGGATGCAGGGCAGGAAATCAGCTACGGCGGGACATTTCGTACAGCGCATCCTATGCGCGTAGCAACGATTCCGGTGGGTTATGCGGACGGCTATCCGCGCGGACTTTCCAACAAGGGCGATGTTCTGATTGCCGGAAAACGCGCAAGGATCCTGGGACGCGTCTGTATGGATCAGTTCATGGTCGATGTGACAAAGATTCCTGAGGCAAAGGTAGGGGATGTCGCAACGCTCATCGGCACAGACGGCATCGAAACGATTACAATGGAAGAAATCGGCGACCGCTCCGGCAGATTTAACTACGAAACCGCGTGCTGCCTCGGAAAGCGGATTCCACGCGTCTATGAAAAAGGCGGAAAAATCGTCTGTACGCGGGATTATTTTCACGAAGAGAAACTCTTTTTTTAAAGAATGGTATACGCGCTGAGAAAGCAGCCAATACTTGTCCTGAGGTAAAAAAACAGGAAAGGAAGAAAAAAGAGTGAAGCGCGGAGATATTTATTATGCAGATTTAAGACCCGTGGTCGGATCGGAACAGGGAGGTGTCCGCCCGGTGCTGATTATCCAGAACGATATCGGCAACCGTTACAGCCCGACTGTGATCTGTGCGGCGATTACTTCCAGGATGAATAAAACAAAGCTTCCGACCCATATCGAAATTTTTTCCGGGGAATATGAAATCGAAAAGGATTCCGTAATTTTACTGGAACAGCTCCGCACAATAGATAAAAAGAGGCTGAAAGACAAAGTATGCCATCTGGATGCGCGGGTGATGAACCGCGTAAACTCTGCCTTGAAGGTCAGTCTTTCGCTGGATACATAAAGAAACCGTACAAAGCAGATGTTTTCTTGACGTTTTCCAGCCAAAATGCTATGATAAAGAACTAGAAACACGTTAGATAAAGGAGAAAAGAAATGTCCGGACATTCAAAATTTGCAAACATCAAGCATAAAAAAGAAAAAAATGACGCTGCAAAGGGAAAAATTTTCACCATTCTCGGAAGAGAAATTGCAGTTGCCGTAAAAGAGGGTGGTCCTGACCCTGCGAACAACTTCAAGCTGGCACAGGTCGTTGCAAAGGCAAAATCCAACAACATGCCTAACGACACCATTGAACGAGGAATTAAGAAGGCTGCCGGCGACGTCGGCAACGTTAATTACGAATATATTACTTACGAAGGCTATGGCCCCGGCGGAATCGCAATCATCGTCGATGCCCTGACCGATAACAAGAACCGTACCGCTGCCAACGTCAGAAGCGCGTTCACAAAGGGCAACGGCAACATTGGCACACCTGGCTGTGTATCCTTTATGTTCGATAAGAAGGGTCAGATCATCATCGATAAAGAAGAATGCGATATGGAAGCGGACGATCTGATGATGACCGCTCTGGATGCAGGCGCAGAGGATTTCAGCGAGGAAGAGGACAGCTTCGAAATTCTGACCGATCCCGATACTTTTGAAGAAGTGCGCGAAGCGCTGGAGAAGGCAGGCATTCCGATGGCATCCGCAGATGTTACCATGATTCCTCAGAACTATGTCAAGGTAACAGACGAGACTGCATTAAAGGGACTGCAGCGTACCCTGGATCTGCTGGACGAGGATGACGACGTTCAGGCAGTATATCACAACTGGGACGAAGAATAAAACGGACAAAAGACCGGATTTTTGCCGGAAAGACAAAGAGGTAAGAGGATACTATGGCATACGCAAAGGAAACGATCTGTATACAGTCTGGCTGGAAGCCGAAGAACGGAGAGCCGAGAGTGCTCCCGATTTATCAGAGTACGACGTTTAAATATGAATCCTCTGAGCAGATGGGCAGACTTTTTGATCTGGAGGAATCCGGATATTTTTACAGCCGTCTGGCAAATCCGACCAACGACTGTGTCGCACAGAAAATCTGTGAACTGGAGGGCGGCGCAGCAGCGATGCTGACCGGTTCCGGACAGGCGGCAAATTACTATGCCGTTTTCAATATCTGCGAGGCGGGCGACCATGTCGTATTATCGTCCACTGTATACGGCGGAACCTTCAATCTGCTGGCGGTTACCATGAAAAAAATGGGCGTATCCTGTACTGTCGTAGACCCGGATGCGGATTACGAGACGATCTGCAAGGCGTTCCAGCCCAATACCAAATGTGTTATGGCGGAATCTCTGGCAAATCCTGCGCTGGTTGTGTTGGATTTTGAAAAATTCGCCCGTGCGGCGCATGCACATCATGTACCGTTAATCGTTGACAACACGTTTCCGACCCCGATCAACTGTAATCCGTTCGAATGGGGCATCAACGGCAAGCCCGTGTCCATCTCTTCCCCAAAGGAGTCGTTCCATCTGGGC
>OLRH01002079.1_pt1 | contig 10126 bp, 7 predicted proteins | sample 1672321 | NCBI WGS metagenome assembly OLRH01 (sample SAMEA3136671, study PRJEB25190) | human gut metagenome | reverse complement strand
CGGAAAATCGCAGCAAAATCGCTGCGCTTTTGAAAAATTTAGGCCCCCGCGGTGAGGTCAAACTCGCTGCCGCTGTAGGGCGCGTCCGCGTCATAGCCATACTCATCGCGCAGGCAGGCGGCGAACGCCGTGCAGGCATCGTCGTCACCGTGGTTGACGAACACGTGCGCAGGCTTTTGCTCCATGGCGTTGATCCAGTCCAGCAGCCCCTGCTTATCCGCATGGCCGCTCACGCCTGGCAGAACGGTGATCTCCGCGTGCACGGCGATCTCGTCGCCGAAGATCTTCACGCTCTCGGCGCCGTCGTGCAGCTTGCGGCCGAGCGTGCCGACCGCCTGATAGCCCACAAACAGCACCGTGCACTCCGGCCGCCAGAGGTTATACTTCAGATGGTGACGGATGCGGCCGGCGTCACACATGCCGCTCGAGGAGAGGATGACCTTGGGCGTCTTGTCGGTGTTGAGCGCCATGGAGTCCTCTTTCGTGACGGCGGTGCGCAGGTCGTCAAAATACAGCGGATTGACGCCGCTGCGGATGAGCGCGCAGGCCTCGTCGTCAAGAAAGCTCGTGTCCGTCTGCAGGAAAACGCGCGTGGCCTCGTTGGCGAGCGGGCTGTCCACATACACAGGGAAGTGCGGGTGGCCGTGCACCATGCCGGCGTCCTTGATCTGGCGGATGAAATACAGCAGCTCCTGCGTGCGGCCGACGGCGAACGACGGGATGACGACGTTGCCGCCGCGGTCGAGCGTGCGCTGGATGCAGTCCGCGAGCGCGGCCAGATAATCCACGCGCGGGCCGTGACCGCGGTCGCCGTAGGTCGACTCGATGAGCACGTAGTCCGCGCCCGAGACGGTCTGCGGGTCGCGGATGATGGGCTGGTCGGTGTTGCCGATGTCGCCGGAAAAGACGATCTTCTTTTCCGCGCCGCCCTCGGTGAGCCACGCCTCGATGCACGCGCTGCCGAGCAGGTGGCCGACATCCGTGAAGCGGATGATGATGTTCTCCCCGACCTGAATGCGCTTGCCGTAGCCGCACGGGCGCAGCAGACGCAGCACGCCCTCCACGTCCTCGAGCGTATACAGCGGCTCGGGTGCCGGCTGGCCGGCGCGGGCGGCCTTGCGCCCCTTCCACTCGGCCTCGGACATCTGGATGTGCGCCGCGTCGCGCAGCATGATGCCGCACAGGTCGCACGTCGCCTCCGTGGCGTAGACCGTGCCGCGGAAGCCCTGCTTATACAGCAGCGGCAGGTGTCCGGTGTGGTCCATGTGCGCGTGCGTGACGAGCACAAACTCGATCTGCGCCGCCGGGACGGGGATGGCGATGTTCTCAAACAGGTCACGTCCCTGCTCCATGCCGCAGTCGATCAGGCCGTAGTGCCCGCCGATCTCGAGCAGGGTGCAGCTGCCGGTCACCTCGTGGTCGGCGCGGATAAATGTCAGCTTCATGGGCTCGCTCCCTTCCAGTTTTCTTTCCCTGATTTTAACACAAGCGCGTGCCAAGCGCAACCGTGGCGCGAAAAGTTCACAAATAGCGCCATACCCCGGCAGGGTTCTTCGTCCCGCCGGGGTATGGCATTGCTTATTCACTTTCGAGCCGCAGCAGGGCCTCGCGGTACTGCACCGTGACCTTGTCGCTCCAGCCGCACCAGTAGTCGATCGCCTCCGATGCGTGCCCACTTGTCAGCCCGTCGAGCACCGTGCGGTACGTCCTGCACAGCTCGCGCATGTCCAGCGTGTACGCCACGATGTAATACGTCACGTGCGCAAGCTCGCGCGACGAGCGCAGCAGGACGCGGAAAATCATGTTGTCCGACTCGGCAAACATGCACACCAGAAAGTGATTGACCAGGTCCAGAAATTCCGGCTTGTCCTTCTCGCCGTCCGGTGCGTAGGCGATGGCCTCCATCCGCTCGAGCAGCCCGTACAGGTGCCGCATCTGCTCCGTTTTGGGGTTGCGGCCCATCCAGCGGAACCAGCCGAGCGCGACCATTTCGCGCAGCTCCAGAAACGCATCCACCAGTTCCGGCTGCGGCTTGCCGCCGTGCGTCATGATGGCGGCCAGCGTCTCCAGATTCGCCTGCTCCCAGTAGGGCGCGACATAGGTCGCGTGCCGGGGCACGACCCGCAAAAAGCCCAGCCGCTCCAGCTCCTGCAGACCGAGGTGCACGTTCGTCTTGCGCAGACCGTACTGCTCGGCCAGTTCACTCTCCGTCGGCAGCCGGTCGCCCGGTTTGCGCTGCCCGCTGAGGATTTCCTTGAGCATCCGGTCAAGAAACCGCTCGCGTTCCGATCGGTTTTCCGTTTCCTTCTCTTTCGTCATGTTCTCTTTTTTCCCCCCGAGACCTCCTGTAGATGCACGCATTGTATTGCATTTTCCGCCCGGTGTAAAGAGAAAATAACAAAATTTTTAAGATTTTCCCATCACTGTACAAAAAACGGGACACTCCGTATCGGAGTGCCCCGTTACCCTTGAAGTATCTAGCTTTTCAGGTGATTATGGGCAGGCTGCAAAGCCGACGGCCAGCAGCACCTGCGCGAGGATGTACGTGAGCATGACGACGAAGTTCTGCTTCGTGGGCTCGGCCTTCTTGACAAAGAGCATGTCGCACAGCACGCCGTCGGACGCGAGGAAGAACGTCGCCCCGAAAAACGCCACGAGCTTGCCCCACCAGAACGCCGTCAGCAGCGGCAGGATGAGGCTCACGCTCAGCACGCAGAGCATGAGCATATATGCCAGCGACAGCGGACGCAGCGCGCGCGGAATGTTTCTGCGGCTGTTGGCGTACACAAACGCGGCACCGGCGGCGTAGACCGCGCTGATCACGACGATCCAGACCCAGCCGACGCGAATGACATAGTGCGTGTAGATAAAAATCAGGTAGCACACGTGACCCAGGAAGAACGAGGACGTGCCGAGGACAAAGAACTTTTTCTTGAGCGGCCAGAGCAGAAACAGATCGCCCAGGCAGCCAAACAGCAGGCCGGCGACCACCCAAAGCGACGGCGTGCAGGAAAAGGCGAGGTAGGCCAGCGCGACGACCGGCATCAGCGCGACCTTGGTCGGCTTGCGCAGGTCGTCATCGCCGCGCCAGCAGCTGATGAGGTGCACGATGGCGAGCACCGCCAGGAACACCGGGAACACCCATTTTAATACGATCATCTTATCCCATCCTATCTCCAATCAGAATGTGTTCGGAATCCGCGCAAGTTTACATCTCGTTCATTGACACGGTATTCCGATGCAATTATAATAGATTTGGAAGTTTATCGTCAATGATTATTGGCAGTATTTTAATATTTAATATGCTTGAAGGTGCCCGTTCATGCTCTATTATCTGCTGCTCATTCCCGCTGTGCTCAGCACCGCGTGGATTTATTTTTTGTCCCCCGCGCTGAGCTACTGGTGGCTGCTGCCGATCCTGATTGCCTGCTTCGTGGCAGCGAATCTTGTGTACGTGCTGCTGATGTTTGTCTGCACGTGGTTCGCCGGACCGAACAAAATGTACACGCACATCAGCCCGTTTTATCACGCGCTGACGATGGCGCTCGACGGCTGGATCCTTGCGCTCTGCCGCGTGAAGATCCACGTCACGGGGCTCGAAAAAGTGCCGACGGACACAGAATACCTGTTTGTGAGCAACCATCGCTCGAACTTTGACCCCATGGTGCAGTGGTGGGTGCTGCGGCGCTGGCGGCTGGCGTTCGTGTCCAAGCCGTCGAACATGCGCAAGTTCGTCATCGGCCCGTTCGTGCGCCGGTGCTGCTTTCTGCCGATCGACCGTGAGAACGCGCGCAACACCCTGACCACGATCAATGCCGCGGCAGACCTCATCCGCGCGCATGAGTGCTCGTTTGCCATCTATCCCGAGGGCACGCGCAGCAAAAGCGGTGAGCTGCTGCCGTGGCACGCGGGCTCGCTCAAGATCGCGCAGAAGGCAGGCGTCCCCATCGTCGTCGCAACGATCGAGGGCACGGAGCGCATCGCGCACAACGTCCCCTGGCGGCGCTCGCACGTGTATGTGCGCATCCGCGAGGTCATCCCGGCCGAGACCGTCAAGGCCACGAAAACGACCGACCTCACCGAGGGCATCCGCAGTAAAATGCTCGCCGAGCTGGGCAAATAATCCTGAAATATCAAGCATTTTCCTCGTCCGCACGCTTGCGGGCGAGGATTTTTATACAGGTAAGATAATGTGTCACATTTTTATCAGAAATGTTGAAATTTGTCGAAATACGTCCTATAATACAGGCTGTCCTCAAAGACCACAAACAGGAGGTTTTTTGCAATGACAACCCACAAAAACATAACACGGATCCTTGCGGTCCTGTTGGCCGTACTGCTGTTCGGCCAGCTCGCCGCGTTCCAGATCCCGGCCTTTGCCGCGGACGTCGTGCCGGACGTGCACGACGGTGCGGCCTACATCCCCGACGACGCGGACGTCAATGAGCTGCTCAGCCAGACGCTGCTGAGCAACTACAGCGATGTCGGCTGCCAGGAATGGGAGTACAAAGCGACCAGCACGCTGTCCGGCGGCGCGACCAAATGGGTGCCCGTGACCGGCACCACTGCCGGCATCATCCCCGCGCTCACGGCGGGCAAGGCGGGCTTCCCCGCGCTGGATGTGCTCGGCGTGAGCTATCCCGCGCTGGACAGCCAGTCTCCCGCGCAGGACTACGCCGTGCGCCTGAAGGGCACGACGGAGGTCTACACGTTCACGAAGCTGGCGCAGCCCGTGGATGCGGACACGGATACCCCGGCCGATACGCCGGCGCAGACCCCAGACACCACCCCGGCTGACACGCCGGAGGAACCGGCCGACGCACCGGAGACTTCTGGCGAGACCTATCAGGTCAACATCCCCTACACGGCGGACGGCGCCATCGACTTCGATGCGCTGCGCGCCGCCATCGTCGCCGCCGTGCTGCCCAATGCGGACGCCGCGTCCGTGACCGTGACGCAGCAATACAAAGCTACATCTATATCTAAAGCGCACTGGATCGATCTGGAGGGTGGCAAAGTTGCCAATGTTATATCGGTCCCGGCCGTCGGTGCAGGCACTTACACATTGAAGCTCACCACGAACGGCACCGACACGATCGTCACCGTGACGCTGATTGACGCGCGCGCGGACGCAAAGATCGTGCTCAAGGAGGGCGTGTCCGTCACCTACACAAAGGACGCTGCCGCCATGCGCACGCAGATCCTCGACAAGCTCGTCGACTGGTCGCAGACCACCGTGAGCAAGGAAGCCGCAGCCAAGAGCATGGTCATCGAATATAAGACCAAAGGCTACCTGCCGAACACAAGCACGAACAAACTCTCCCCGGAACTCTGGTTCCCGATCGAGGGCGGCAGTGTGAACGTCGGGCTCCTCACCTACACCGCGTCGAGCCTCGGCGCCGGTGAAAATCAGCAGATCCGCATGAGTTTCCCGAATACGGCAGATTACCGCAAAGGCTCTCAGGAGGGCACGCTCACGGTCGACAAGGCCAATGTGCGCGTCAAGGTGCAGGCGGCCGCCATCTCCGCCGGTGAGACCCTGACCACACAGCAGTATGTGACCACGAACCCGGAGGACACCTTCGCCATCTTCAAGGTCTACAGCGGCGTGACGAGCGGCCTGTCCGGCATCGTCTACGTGCAGCTCCCGGAGAGTATGGTATCCGAGACAGCGCTGAAAATGCTCGACCCAATCGTCAAGCCCATTCTCGGCAAAACACTCACCGAAGCGCTGCGGGACGGCACAACCGTCGGCGAACTGCGTGCATTCCTGAAGGACAATCAAAAACTGCTGGATGGCGCGGCCGATTTTCTGAAGCTCATCGGCGTGGATATCACTGCGTTCACGAAGCTGGTCGACACGCTCAACAGCCTGCCCAGCGTGTTTGACAGCACGCGCGTGGCCTTCGGCTCGCCGAACCGCGCGGGCATGTACCTCGTGACGGCCATCGCCTCGAACCCGAATTACAACCCCGGCGTCGGCACCGGCGTGCTCGTCGTGAAGATGCACACCTCCGGCGCGAGCCTGAGCTGGAACAACAGCGAGACGACCTATGCCGCCAGCGCGCTCAAGGCCGATACCCTCAATGCCACGCTCATGCGCGGTGACAGCGCCGCCGACAATCAGGACGGCGTGCACTACCGCTACATCGGCTTCACGGCGGCGCACAAGCTGTATGTCAGCAGCAAGGCGCCCACCGAGGCCGGCACCTACCGCCAGACCGCCTATATCTTTGGCGGCAACGACATGGCAAAGTCCATCTCCCGCACCGTAACGATCACGGCGGATTAAAACCCAGCAAACTGCAAAAAAGCTCCCGGAGCACGCTCCGGGAGCTTTTTATTATGGACTTAATGGCTGTCGGCCATGCGGTAGCCGACGCCGACCTCCGTGAAGATATACTGCGGCTCGACCGGGTTCGGCTCGATCTTGCGGCGGATGTTCGCCATGTGCACGCGCAGAAGCTTGTTGTCTCCGCCGACGCCGGGGCCCCAGAGCTCCTTCATCATGGACTTGTAGGTGAGCACCTGCCCGGCGTGCCGGCCGAGCAGCGCCACGATCTTGTACTCGTTCGGCGTCAGGTGCGTGTCCTCGCCGGCGAGAAAGACGCGGTGCTTGTTGTAGTCGATGCACAAGTCGCCGACACGGTACTCGCCCGTCATGGCCAGGCCGTCACTCGTGCCGTCGGTGCGCGTGTGGCGCAGCGCCGTGCGGATGCGCGCGAGCAGCTCCACCGTGCCGAAAGGCTTGGTCAGGTAATCGTCTGCGCCCATATCGAGCGCGGCCGCCTTGTCGATCTCCGCGCTGCGGGCCGAGATGATGATGATCGGCATCCGGCTCCAGGTGCGCACGGAGCGGATGATCTCGCTGCCGTCCATATCCGGCAGGCCGAGATCCAGCAGCAGCACATCCGGGCAGTGCGAAGCGATCATCTCCAGCGCGGTCTTACCGTCAGGCGCCAGCAGGATATCATATCCGTGCGAGCGCAGCGCCGCCTGCAGGTACTTGCTGATGCCGGGATCATCCTCGACAATGATGATTTTATCACGGATCATGTGTTCGATTCCTCCTCCGCCGGCAGCCAGAAGCGGAACTCCGCACCGCCGTCGATCTTGTTTCTTGCATAAATCTCGCCGCCGTGCGCGCGCACGATCGCGCGGCAGACGCTCAGTCCGATGCCCATATGGCGGCTGCGGTCGGACGCCTCCACCGCGCCGAGCGGCAGATAGCCGTCAAAGAGCACACCGAGCAGCTGCGGCGGGATGCCGTCGCCGTTATCGGCCACGGTCAGCCAGATGCGGCGGGCATCTTTGCGGATCTCAATGAAGATCTCCGTCGCCGACGGGCTGTGCTTGGCGACGTTCTCCAGCAGGTTGAGCAGCACCTGCTCGATGAGCGTGGCGTCCATCGGCACGAGCAGGATCTCCTCCGGCTTCGAGACCGTGATGGGGATATCGGTCTTGCAATTTTTGCGAAAGCGCCGGATCGCACTACCGACGATCTCCTCGACGACCTCGTCCGATTTCTCAATCACGACGCCTTCATCGCAAAAGCGCGTAACGGACAGGATGTTCTCCGACAGGTGCAGCAGCCACTGCGCGTTCTGGTGGATCTCCTCGACCATGCCGTGCCCCTCGTCCGTGAGCGCCTCGTTTTCCTCCACGGTCGCGCTCAGGCCCATGATGGCCGTCAGCGGCGTGCGGATATCGTGCGACACGCTGCGCAGGAGATTGGCGCGCATGCGGTCCCGTTCCGCCTCGTAGCGCAGCTGCTCCTGCCGCTTGATCTGCGTCGTGAGCGTGCTCACGAGAATGCTCACGACCAGCATGACTGCAAATGTCAGCGGGTAGCCGTCGATCGACATGTTGAATTCGTGAAACGGGTAAGTAAACAGATAGTTCACGCTCACCACACCGACGGCCGACGCCAGAATGCCGGGCCAGTACCCGGTTGTAAAGCGCGAGACGAGCACCACCGCCAGAATGAACACGGAGGTGGCAAACGGGTTGTTGTCGTCATAGCAGGCAGACAGCAGCTCGCACACGCCGACGGCGCAGCCCATGATGAAAATGAACATGATCGTATCGCGCAACCACTGCGGCATGCGCTTCCATGCTTTCTGCATAAGCACCCCTCTTTCCGAACAGCCGTCCCGGCTCCACCGTCAGCATAGCACATTGTCTGTCCAAACGCGACGGTCTTTGCAGCCTCAGGCGCATTCTTTTCCGCCTTCTTAACGGCTGTGCAGCGTTTGGGCCGCTGTTTTCCGGAAACTTAGCGCATAGATTCCTTATAATGAAGTATCTTCACAGATCCCGTCCGGACCCCGGCCGGGACATCGGGGGAAAGGAGGCAGTCACATGATCTTTGCAGCAGTTGGCGGCGGTATGATCATTGCCTGCGGCGCGTTTGTGTGGTACATCCTCAAGCGCTGATGCGCGCTACCGCGTCGAGGGAGAAAAAACGGAAAACATAAGTGATGTATCCAGATCTATCACGACAAAGGCCAGCCGGAAGCGGTTTCCGGCTGGCCTTTGTCCTATTTTTTCAGCGAACGATCGCCTTCGTGCACAGCCAGTCGCACCAGTCAAGGTCATACTTGGCGTAGACATGGGTGCTGTCGCCGCTGGCATCGGCGCGCAGATTGCCGTTTTCGTCGTCGAAGAGCTCGTTGATGTCGATGTAGAAGATCGTCTTGCCGTCGGCGAGGGCGGCGAGCTTTTCATTGAGCTTGTCAATGCGGGGGTTATTGAACGTTGCGTCCGTGCTCGAGCGCGAGGGGCCAACGTGCAGGTTCGCCTCGACGAAGATGATGGCGTCCGGCTGCGCGGCGCGCACGGTGTCGATGAGCGAGGAGAACTTGGCCGTGATGTCGTCGAGGTCGTTGCCGAGCTCGTTGATGCCGAGCATGATGTAGACCTTGCCGAACGTCTTCTGACTCAGCAGCTGCGGCAGCGTGACAGTGCCGACATTTTTCACAGCGATGGCCTTCGTCTGTGCGACGTAGACATTCAGGCCGACGTCGGCAAAATACGTCGCGTTTTTCAGGCTGCCGTATTCGGCAATACCAACGGTGCGCGAGTCGCCGATGAAGAGCGCATCGTCAAAATACGAGGTGTCCACCGTCGTGAACTGCAGCGGCGTCGGCTCGGGCGTGGGCGTCGGCTCGGCGGTCTCTTCCGGCGCCGCAGTGACGGATGCGGCCGGCTGCTTGCCGACACTGCTGCGGTCGATCAGGCCGCGGATGAGAAACGGTGCCGCCGCGATGGCGGCCACCAGCAGCAGGATGAGGAAATGTTGCGGTTTGATGCGTTTCATACGTCAGCGCTCCTTAGAATCGGAAGTACATAAAGGGGTCGTTCATGCCCTTGCTCAGGCAGAACAGGCACAGCCAGAACAGCACGGCCAGAATGACCGCCCCGGCCCACGTGCCCTTGAGCCGGCGGTACACATATGCCGGCAGCGACGTCGAGCACACGAGGCCGAGCACGAGGAACACCCCGTAGGTCTTACCATACTTGAGAAAATCGAGCGGGTAGGCCGCCGCGTGCGAAAACAGCGGCAGCAGCCGGCCGAAATACGCGCCGAGCTGCCCGAGGTCCGACACGGAGAACACCGCCCACGACAGCGGAATGAGCACGAGCATGTACAGGTGCCCGAGCACCGGCCAGCGGTCGAGATATTTCTTGAGCCAGAGCTTTTCGACCGTGAGGATTCCAAACAGGCCGAGGCCCCAGAGCAGAAAGTTCAGGTGCGCGCCGTGCCAGAGCCCGGTCGCGACCCAGACGACCAGCAGGTTAAAAATCATGCGCCTGCGGCTGCAGCGGCTGCCGCCGAGCGGGAAATACAGATACTCGCGGAACCACGTGCCCAGTGTGATGTGCCACCGGCGCCAGAACTCCGTCATGCTCAGCGCGAGGTACGGACAGCGGAAGTTCTCCGGCAGGTGGAAGCCGAGCATCCGGCCGATGCCGATGGCCATGAGCGAATAGCCCCAGAAGTCAAAATAGAGCTGGAACGAGTACGCGAACGCGGCCATCCACGCCAGCGGCGTCGAGAGGCTCTCAAAACCGATCGTGGTCACATCGCTCCAGAGGCCGCCGAGCTGGTTGGCGAGCAGGATCT
>OLRH01002055.1_pt1 | contig 10191 bp, 7 predicted proteins | sample 1672321 | NCBI WGS metagenome assembly OLRH01 (sample SAMEA3136671, study PRJEB25190) | human gut metagenome | reverse complement strand
TTTGCAAGGATAATTTTTGTCATTTAAGGCATTTTAATTTTAAAATGAATTCTATCAGAATTCACTATTACACAAAAAATGTGTTACAAGATGGCAGTCATTTACAAGGATCATCATACCACTCAGCCGTCCGATCATAGTTTATACGGTTCTGAATTCGTTCCTTGCACCATGGATTGATTTCGTGTTTGCCAAGGTTATATGCAGAGCCAACAAGGACTATTACACAGTATCCATCGGACTTTGGAACATGCTCGAGAAAGAGTATGTGTACAACTGGTTCAACTCATTTGCGGCTGGCGCAGTGCTGATATCCGTACCGATTATCATTCTCTTTATGATAATGCAGAAGTGCTACAAGGATAGCATGTCTGGAGGCGTAAAGGGTTAAGGATAATATATGAAATTATTTGCATAAACAAGTGGAATGAGGAAAGCATATGCCAGCAGAGAGATATAAATTCAAGTATCTGAAAAAAATAATAACATGTGTGCTAACAATTACCCTTATAATAATATGTGGCTGCCAGGACAATAACACCCCCTCCAACCCGTCTAAGGCGACCACAGATGCAGAATATGAGTCTGCCATGCATATTGCGGAGACAACGCCGCTTGGAAGGTATCCGGAACAGCTCACCTATACCCTGGGAAAGCTGTCCGGTGCAAATAATTCAAATCTCCCACAGGGAGAAACGTATGAAAATAACGCATACACACAGATATTAAACGAAATCTTAAATGTGCAGAACCAGGATATATTTGAGGCTGCTGATAATCAGTATGATGATAATGTATCCATGGTGATAGCACAGAAGGATCTTCCGGATGTGATGATCGTCCAGGACATGGATGAGCTGCAGTATCTGGTGGAAAATGACATGATCGAGGATCTTACAGACAGTTATAACAACTGTATGAGTGAAACGATAAAGAACATATATAAGAGTTATGGCAGCAGTATCATGGATGTGGTCACATTTGATGACCGTATCATGGCCATACCTGAGACAAATATATCAGATGGACCAAATCTGATATGGCTTAGAAAAGACTGGATGGATAAGCTGGGACTTGAGGCTCCGAGAACGCTTTCAGACGCGGAGGAGATCATCAGACAGTTTATTGAGAAGGATCCGGGAAATAATGGTGAAGGAAATACCGTAGGGCTAGTGGCAGACACAAGTCTCTGCGGCGGTTGTGGTTATAGCAGTGAGTACACGCTCGATATAGTATTTGCCGCATATGGGGCATTTCCGAAACAGTGGATAAAGGATGAGGACGGAAATGTTGTGTATGGTTCTGTACAGCCGGAGGCAAAGAAGGCTTTGGAGCATATACATGAGATGTACGAGAAAGGGATTCTGGATCAGAATTTCCTCATGCGGACAAGCAGCAACATAATAGAACTCATAGTGAATGGACAGTGTGGTTCGTTCTTCGGACCATGGTGGGCTCCAAATAATCCTCTTATGGACGCTGTAGCAGCCGATCCAACAGCAAAATGGGAACCATATCTGCTTGCCACAGAGGAAAATGGTTCAACGAGTTATCATACCCAGGTTCCGTATGGCAACATTGTGGTTGTCAAAAAGGGATATGAGCACCCGGAGATAGTGTGCAAGATAATAAGTGTGCTGTTTGACTATGTAAGATATGAGGATAAAGACAATCAGGCTATAAAGGATTACTACAAACTCAATGTGGATCCTACCGCAAGACCACTTGCGATGAACGTGGATTACAACAATGCACTTAAGATATGTTATGGCGAGCTGAGCCATGTGTTCTCTGGCGTAAGGCAGCCAGATGATCTGAATCTGCTGGAACAATCTTATTATGAGGCATGTGATTCATATCTTAAGAATGAAGACAATGCGTCATCGGAGGACTGGGCGGCATATACATCCCGTATAACTGCGTGCAAGATCCTCAATGATGCGCGTACAAATAAAGTCGAATCTCTGTACTTCGGGGAGACCGAGACCATGGTGTCAGACTGGTGGCACCTTGAGAATCTGGAGAGCGACACTTACCTGAAGATAGTTACAGGTGAAGCTGATCTGGATGAATTTGACAGTTTTGTCGACAACTGGTACAAGACCGGTGGAACAACGATTACCAAGGAAGTTCGACGCGAGTGCCGGTAGCTGGATATATAATTAAATAAAAATGATTACTCGCTATTTTCTATAGAACCTGACGGTGTCAAAACCGTCAGGTTTTTTGCTTTTTCAGACGGAACGTCCATGGGGACGGAGGGGACAGGTACCTCCGTCCCCTTAAAGGTATGGGGACAGGTACCTCCGTCCCCTTAAAGGTATGGGGACAGGTATCTCCGTCTCCCTCAGGGTATGAATATAATTGGTGTAATACGCCAAGGATGAGATTGTAAAAAAAGCTCAAAATTTATATACTATGTATACAGTATGAATTAGAACACCCGGTACAATACTAAGGAGGATATATATGATAAGAGCAATAGTATTTGATTTAGATGATACATTATACGACTGCCTTCACGAGAATGATAAGGCAGTGGATGACACTGTGAGATACGTGGCAAATGAACTTCTTCATATAGATGAAGTGACAGTGATGAAAGCCTTTGAAGAAGGCAGAGACATGGTAAAGGATCAGCTTTCCGCCTGGGATATGGCGGCGCAGCACAACAGGGTGCTGTACTTCCAGAAGATGCTGGAGATCCTGGGGGTATCACCATTTAGATATGACCTGCAGGTTTACAACTATTTCTGGAACAATTTTCTGAACAGGATATCCATATTTCCCGGGGCATTGGAGTTTATAGATGATATGAAAGCCAGAGGGATAAAGATAGGTATCTGTACAGATATGACTGCGCATATCCAGTTCAGGAAGATAGACAGACTTGGACTTACGGGCAGACTTGACGCAATGATAACAAGCGAGGAGGCTGGTATAGAAAAGCCGAACCGCAGGATGTTTGATATGATAGCTACAAAGCTGGGCGTAAAGAACGATGAAGTCATCTATGTGGGCGATAGCTACAAGAAGGATGTCATAGGAGCGAAAAATGCCGGAATGACACCGGTGTGGTATCTGTCGCTGCAGAACAAGACGGACGAGGATGTACTGGCTGCATGCAATTATGCGGAGCTTCGAAATATAGTGAATAAGGTGATATAGAGAGATGCGATAGCTGCACACCAGATTCCATTGATGCCAAACACCATAGGCAGTATCAATACCGCTGCAAGCTGTATCACCAGTGTTCTGAGGAAAGATATGCATAAATATTTTCATTTAAAGATAGGTGAAGGAGTTGTTTTGGGTAGGTAGTGTGGCTATAATAATAGATATGAGCTGTGAAATTATAGATATATGTTATGAATGACAGAAATCTATGCGGTGAGAAGAAAGTAGTCATGGCCAGGAAAGGAGTATACACTTATGGGGTTTTTAACAGGTAAGACAGCGATAATAACAGGAGGCGGACGTGCAGTTCTCAGCGATGGAAGTTGTGGATCTATCGGATACGGAATAGCGACAGCATATGCCAAGGAAGGTGCCAATCTGGTGCTTACAGGACGTAATGTCCAGAAACTTGAGGATGCAAAGGCAGAGCTTGAGAGCAAATATGGGATCAAGGTTCTTGCGGTCCAGGCTGATGTAAACGCAGGTGCGGACAATGAGAGCGTTGTCAAGAACGTTGTGGAGCAGGCAGTTAAGGAATTTGGAAGAATAGATGTGCTCATCAACAATGCGCAGGCATCTGCATCAGGTGTTACCATCGCAGATCACACAACAGCACAGTTTGACCTTGCCATATATTCAGGCCTTTACGCTGCATTTTACTATATGCAGGCATGCTATCCATATCTGAAGGAGACAAAGGGTTCAGTCATCAACTTTGCATCAGGTGCAGGCCTCTTTGGAAATTACGGACAGTGCGCATATGCGGCAGCGAAGGAAGGCATCAGGGGCCTTACAAGAGTTGCAGCTACAGAGTGGGCAGCTGATGGAATAAATGTCAATATAGTATGTCCTCTCGCATGGACATCACAGCTTGAGAACTTTGAGAAGGCATATCCGGATGCGTTCAAGGCAAATGTAAAGATGCCGCCAATGGGACACTTCGGAGACGTAGAGAAGGAGATTGGACGTGCGTGCGTGGCACTCGCATCACCGGATTTCAAGTACATGAGTGGTGAGACCATCACACTTGAGGGCGCGATGGGACAGAGACCATAGAGCAGTCAATATATCAAATATGGCTTATGCTATGATAATAGAATATGATGTAGATGCGAAACCTGGTTCGCGGCTTGCATAAAAAATGAGCGTAACACAATAATACCCAGATGGGAAATGTGTTATGCTCATTTTGTTTAGCCGACTCAGTCATCAACTATCTTGAAGGGAAGTAAGTACAATATGAGTAAGGCGGCACCTAGACCGAACATGAAAACGGAAGTGAATGTAGGTGTTCTCTTCATGGCAATGTCAGCCACGGCATTTTCTGGATTGCCTTTTTTGTAGTATACTTTGACGGATTCTCCCATGTTAAAGTAATTAGTACCAGTGTATACTGTCTGGGTATATGTCTGGTCATCAATGGTGTATTCGACGATTGTATCAAAGGTTACTGTATGGTTACTGGCTTTTCTGTAACGACCGGAATAATAATCATACTGTTCAGAATACTTTACATATCCGGTTGTCTGTTCACAGCCAATACTTTGAGTCCATGCAATGATATCCGGTACGATATACTTCAAGCAGCCAAGCCCACCCAGTATCAAAAAAACGATCGCCAGGTATAGTGCCTTTTTGTTTTCCGGGTTTCTCCGGTAGTCTTTCACGATTCTCGTCATTAGAATAATCCCCCTTAAAAATAAAACTTGTCATCCTCCCAAGTTTGATGACCATCCACATTATAATATAAAAAATGTATTAATAAAATGTAATATTACAATATAATATGCTGTGAATTATCTCAAATAACTTACTTTAGAATAATTTTAAATATATCCACATCTATATCCACATCTCAAACCAGATGGCCGTCCGCTTGTCGTTAATGAGATACAAGGTTTCTTAAAAAAATATGAAATATCTGCCATCCTTCTTGAATAACCTTACTTAGAGTACTTATAATATAACTTTATTAAAGAAATAATGAGATGTCATGGGCAGTCGATGAATAACATTTGCCGACCATATACACAGGAAGAGGTGTTTTATTTGGATACAAACTCAGAAAGCAATTTGGATACACGAGGAGTCCCGATCATGGGTCTTACATCGGAGGAAGTAAGGGAACGGATCGACAAGGGACTTACCAATCACACGGATATAAGTACGCAGAAGACTGTGGGGCAGATTGTCAAGTCCAATCTGCTTACATACTTCAATCTTATATTCCTCATACTTACGGTGCTGTTATGTATCGTTGGATCATTCAGGAATCTGACGTTCCTGCCGGTCATCATAGGCAACACGGTTATAGGAATATTTCAGGAGCTGCGTGCCAAAAAGACTCTTGACAAGATGAGCATGTTAAATGCGCCGCATTCGATAGTTGTGAGAGACGGAGAACAGCAGCAGATACAATCAGAGGAACTGGTTAAGGATGATATCATCATTCTGTCGGCTGGCAATCAGATATGTGCTGATGCTACGGTGCTCAGCGGCAGTATATCGGTAAATGAAGCCCTGCTCACCGGTGAGTCGGATGAGATCAAGAAGAAATCAGGTGATCGACTCATGTCCGGAAGTTTTGTGGTGTCCGGGCAGTGCTATGCCAAGCTTGACAAGGTGGGCAATGAGTCATACATATCACAGCTCACAGCCCAGGCGAAGGCCATGGGTGACGGCGAACAGTCAGAGATGATCAGGTACATCAACAAACTTGTAAAATGGGTTGGAATCATCATCATACCAGTGGGAATCATATTGTTTTGCCAGGCGTATATCATGAATGGAGAGACATTCAAGAAGAGTGTTGTATCGATGGTTGCGGCGGTTCTCGGAATGATTCCTGAAGGACTTTATCTGCTCACAACTGTTGCGCTTGCGCTCAGCACAATAAGACTTGCGAAGAAACAAGTGTTACTGCATGACATGAAGAGTATAGAGACACTCGCGAGAGTCGATGTACTCTGTGTGGATAAGACCGGAACCATCACTGAGCCGGGTATGCAGGTTACAGAGTTGGTGATAAGCGGCAGATGCGGTGATGTCGAGATGGACAAGAGAGCATTTGCGCACTTGCTGGCGGATTACTCGGCGGTCATTGAGGACAACAATGCCACAATGGAGGCGATTAGATCCTATGTGGCTAAGAATGAGATAGAGAAGGGCAGCAGGACACTGCTCAAGACACAACCTTTCACATCAGCGAACAAATACAGCAAGGTGTCATTTGTCGAGGGAGACTATATGCTTGGCGCTCCGGAGTTTATAATGAAGGATAGGTATGAGGAGATATCTGAAGAGATAGAGGAGTACCAGAGCAAGGGATACAGAGTCCTTCTTATGGCGGAGTCAGGAGTTTCATATATAGAGAGCAACGACGACAAAGATGCGGATGATAGTAAGAATATTAATGGAGAGAATTCTATTGGTTCGATAAGACCATTAGGAGGCATATCTCCTATTGGTTATATAGTGCTTTCAAATCCAATAAGGGAAAATGCGGAGAGCACATTTACATATTTCAAAGAGCAGGGCGTTGCCATAAAAGTCATATCCGGAGATAACCCTGCCACGGTATCAGAGGTGGCAAAGCGGGCAGGCATAGATGGAGCGGAGAACTATGTGGATGCTTCCACTTTGGCGTCTGAGAAGGATATAACGGAGGCTGTGGATAAATATACAGTATTTGGAAGAGTTACACCTAAACAGAAACAGCTCATAGTCAGGGCGCTCCAGAAACAGAAACATACGGTTGCCATGACTGGTGATGGTGTAAATGATATACTCGCAATGAAGGATGCGGATTGCAGTATAGCCATGGCATCCGGAAGTGAAGCGGCTGCGCAGGCGGCACAGACGGTGCTTCTGGATTCGGATTTCGGACGTATGCCATATGTGGTGTTTGAGGGAAGACAGGTGGTCAACAATATACAGAGATCAGCAAGCCTCTTCCTTGTTAAGAATATATTCTCACTGCTGATGGCCATATTCTCAGCGATATTTGCGATCACATATCCGCTGGAGCCATCACAGATATCGCTCATAAGCATGTTCACCATAGGATTGCCGGGATTTCTGCTGGCACTTGAGCCGAACAGGAATCGTATAGAGGGAAACTTTATGGTAAATGTCATGTTAAAAGCATTACCTGCGGGACTCACGGATGTGTTGTCGGTCGGAGCACTTGTAATCTGCGGACAGGTCTTCAATCTACCGAGTGAGGACATAGCCACAGCCGGCACAATGCTTCTTGCGGTTGTCGGATTCATGATAATAATCAAGATCAGCCATCCGTTCAACAAGATGAAGTATGGTGTACTTCTTATCAACATAGTCGGACTGCTGTTCTGTGGACTTTTCCTCGGCAGGCTGTTTGCCATAGAGTCGATATCCAACATATGTTTCCTGCTCATGGTTGTATTTGCATTTGCTGCGGAATCAATGTTCAGATATTTGACACTGTTTGTTGAAAAGCTCAGCAGTTTCTTTGGAGATGAGAAAAACAGGAAAAAAATAAAAAGAAAAATCCGTAAATATAATATTTTTAAATAAAAAAGGGGACAGGTACCTCCGTCCCCCTAGAGGGAAAAAATGGGGACAGGTACCTCCGTCCCCAGGAAAAGATTGTGAGGTGTAAGATGGCGAATACAACGAAGAAGGCGCTTGAAGTTTCGCTTAAGAAACTGCTCAAGGAGAAGCCGTTTGACAAGATAACGATAGCGGATCTCACCGGAGACTGCGGGATAAGCAGGATGACATTCTATTATCATTTTCAGGATATATATGAGCTTGCCGAGTGGGTGTGTATAGAGGATGGAAAGCAGGCACTGAAGGATAAGAAGACCTACGATACCTGGCAGGAGGGCATGATACAGGTGTTTGAGGCTGTGCTGGAGAACAAGCCATTTATCGCAAATATATATAGGTCGGTGGATAAGGCTAAGATAGAAAACTATCTGTATAAGCTGTCGTATCAGCTCATAGCGGATGTGGTGGATGAGAAATGCGCAGGGGATAATCTTTCGGAGAATGATAAGCAGTTCATAGCAGACTTTTACAAGTATGGATTCGTTGGGATTATGCTTGACTGGGTAGACAAGGGGATGAAAGACGATTATCATAAAATAGTGGAGCAGCTTAGCATTACGCTTCGTGGAAATATAGCAAATTCCATTCATAACTTTGAAAGCGAGATGTAAAAGCAGAGGACGGATCAGGATAAAGAAATCTATTACTGCGGGATACGCGGGGAGAGCGCTAATGAATCGAACATCAGATATGAAAAAGAGATTGCCGGGGATAATATTGATAACAGGGGGGATCGTGTTGGTTGCTATGGTCATCCAGGCGGTTATACTCAGCTTTATCAATAACAGGAGTTTTGACGGGACCTCGCAGGTGCTGCTTGATCAGGTCAGCAATGTAATCGAGAAGAATAAGGCAAGTGAGGAAGATCTGATAGACTCCCTCAAGGAAGATTATATGGTCAGGGCTAAGGCTGTGGCGTATATAGTTGATGCAAAGCCTGAGGTTGCAAATAATGTGGAGGAGCTCCGCAAGATTGCTGCACTTATATCTGTTGATGAGGTGCATTTGTTTAATACGGATGGCGTGATATATGCTGGTACCAATCCCGAATATTTTGGATATAGCTTTGATTCCGGGGAGCAGATGGCGTATTTCAAGCCGATGCTTGATGACAAGAATCTCACCATGTGTCAGGATGTCACTCCGAACACATCAAATGGTAAGAAGATGATGTATGCAATAACATGGAACGACGATGGAACCAAGATGATACAGGTTGGAATCGAGCCGAGAAGACTTCTGAATGAAGTAAAACAGAATGAGATATCCACGGTGGTTGCCAATATGCCTATGTATGATGGACTGAGTGTTGTAGTGGCAGATGGCGAATCGGGAGAAATATATGGATGTTCATATGAACCGGTAGTAGGGCTTACTCTTGATGAGATCGGCATTTCGGTGACTGATGATGTGCTGCCGGACGGTGAGGACAGTTTTACAGGCATAAGAAAGATCAATGGATTTAGAAACAGATGTGTATTCCGAAGATCCGGAGAGTATGTGATCGGGGTCATATATAGAATGGATGTGAATAGCCGGAGTAATATGGCAATCATGGTTATCATGGCACTGTATCTGTGTTTTGCCGCCGGCCTGGTGGTAAGCATGGTGATGAAGGTGATACATGCAAACCAGGAGAGAAATGAACAGCTGTCAATATTGACATCCATGTCTGGGATGTATTACAGCATGCATATGCTTGATCTTCAACATGATACATTTGCCCTCTATACCGCAGGAGACCTGATATTGAGGGTTGGTGAGCGGGCAGCAGGGGCGAAGGAACTTATGAGGAAGATCGTTCATAAGGTGGTTGTGGATGAACATCAGGCAAGTGCCCAGGAATTCATGGATCTTGATAGTCTGGGGGACAGGCTGATCAAGAAAAAGATTGTATCAGGTGAGTTCATGGTGAAGGATCTTGGATGGTTCAGACTGTCATTTATATCGATAGATGTTGACGAGGACGGACGTCCTTTAAAAGTCATATTTACCACCAGAAACATAGATGAAGATAAGAAACGGGAGCAGAAGCTGATAAGACGGTCTTATACAGATGAGCTCACAAAATGTTATAACAGGAGCGCATATATAGATGATGTCAGGGAGCTGCCGGGAGATTCTGTATATGTGTATGTGTCCATGGATGTAAATGGGCTTAAGCCAGTGAATGATACCCTGGGACATGCGGCTGGAGATGAACTGCTTCAGGGTGCTGCCGACTGTATGGAGCAGTGTTTTGGAAACTATGGTAAGGTGTACAGGATGGGCGGTGATGAATTTGCAGCCATCATCTTTGTAAATACCAGAAGGCTGAAGAGAGTGCAGCAGGAGTTTGATGACGTTGTGCGTGGATGGGCTGGACAGCTGGTGAAATCCGTATCGATATCAATTCCATTTTTCTTCCTCTTTTCTATATGCATT
>OLRH01002053.1_pt1 | contig 10192 bp, 7 predicted proteins | sample 1672321 | NCBI WGS metagenome assembly OLRH01 (sample SAMEA3136671, study PRJEB25190) | human gut metagenome | reverse complement strand
CCGGAAACTGCCGTCCGCATTCTGGCGACAGAAGTAAACAACAAAGTCAGAAGCTGCATCTTCAGCCAGACAGCTACCATGGAGAAAAAATGGGCAAACCTGCAGTCCATGGAAAATGAGATGGTTATGAAAGTCATCACCGGAAAATCGGATATCAGCGCATACGATGAGTTCGTGAAGAACTGGAAGTCTGAAGGCGGCGATACAATTCTGGAAGAAGTAGCAGAATACTAAAACAGGAAAAAGGCAGACCGTTTCAATGTGATTTTCAGATCCTGAAAGATCACCTGCTTTGCGAAAAGGGGAGAGCAGTCAGCTTTCCCCTTTTTCACAGAATACGTTCTGTCCATCGGAAATAAAAGGAAAATATGGAAATGACAGGAGGGAGGATCTGTATGAAAGCAGCTTCTGCGTCAAAGAAAAAGGGAGTTCTGAAAAAAACAAGAAATTCCAGAACCATCTGGAACTATCATATTATGGTTCTGATTGGAATGGTCTGGCTGTTTTTCTTTAATATTGTTCCAATGTTTGGAATTGTCATTGCATTTGAGGATTACAATCCGATGTCCGGCCTGTGGCATTCGGATTTTGTGGGAATGGAAAATTTTGCCTATCTGTTTTCCATGAGTGACTGTAAACGCGTAATCATCAATACGCTGGTCATTGCAGTTGCCAAACTGATTCTGAATATTATTGTGCCGCTGGCATTTGCACTTTTATTAAATGAAATCCGTCAGGTGAAATTCAAAAAGGCGGTACAGACGATCGTTTATCTGCCGCACTTCCTTTCCTGGGTTATCCTGGCAAGCGTTCTTCTGGAAATGTTCGGTTACAAAGGCGTGATCAATTCGATTCTCGGTGTATTCGGAATCCAGGGAAAGATCTGGTTCTCCGAGGAGAACTGCTTCCGTCAGTTAGTCATCGGTTCGGATGTCTGGAAAGAGTTCGGATTCAATGCCGTTATTTATCTGGCAGCCCTTACCGGTATCAGCCCGGAGCTTTACGAAGCGGCAGCGATTGACGGCTGCAGCCGCTGGAAAGCAGTATGGAATATCACCATTCCGGGTATTGCAAGCACCATCGTTGTATTAAGTATTCTTGGCCTTGGAAATGTTTTAAATGCAGGCTTCGATCAGGTCTTCAATCTGTACAGCCCGCTGGTTTATTCAACAGGAGATATCCTTGATACCTGGGTTTACCGCATGGGTCTTCTGAACGTACAGTTCTCGCTGGCAACAGCGGCGGGTCTCTTTAAATCCGTAATCAGCTTTACACTGATTGTCATTTCCTACATCGTTGCATACAAAGCCGCAGACTACAAGATTTTCTAAGGAGGGACAAAAATCATGATTCAAAGCAAAAGTCTTGGAAGTAAAATATTCAATGTATTTAACATCATTCTGATGAGTCTGCTCTCCTTAAGCTGTCTGTATCCGCTGTGGTATACACTCTGTCTTTCTGTTTCTGATAAAGCAGCAGCAAATTCAGGAAAGGTAAGCTTCTATCCGGTTGGATTTTCCCTGGCTTCGTATCAGCAGATCATGGGAGATACGCAGTTCTTCCGCTCGTTCCTGATTTCTGCAGAGCGAACGATTTTCGGAACAATTTTTACGATTGTAGTTCTTGCCATCTTCGCCTATCCGTTGTCCAAATCAGCGAATGAATATCATCCGAAAAATGTGATTATGTGGATCGTCATTTTTTGTATGCTGTTCAACGGAGGAACGATTCCGTGGTACATCACCATGGTCAATTACGGCATGATCGACAATATGGTCGGCCTGATCCTCTGCGGAGGACTCCCAGTCTTTAACCTGATTCTTCTGATCAATTTCTATCGAAGCCTTCCAAAAGAGCTGATGGAAGCAGCAGAGATTGACGGCGCCGGTGTATGGACCGTTCTGTTCCGTATCGTTGTTCCGTGCGCAATTCCAATTTTCGCAACGCTGATCCTGTTCACCAGCGTCGGTTATTGGAACGAATACTTCCAGGGACTTGTACTTTCGAGTGGGGAGCAGCATTATCCACTGCAGACTTACATCAAACAGATGGTCGTTAATATCCAGACAACAAATCTTTCGATGGATCAGATCGAAAAGATGGACAAACTGTCCAACCAGTCGCTGGATGCAGCAAAGGTATTCATTGCAATGGTTCCGATGCTGGTGGTTTATCCGTTCCTGCAGAAATACTTTATCAATGGTATTATGCTGGGGGCTGTAAAAGAATAAAGAGAAAGAAAAACAGGGCTCTGGCGGAGTGAAAACCGCCGGAGTCTTTTTGCGTAATGCGGAATAAAAAGTACATTGCTTGTTTGCACTAGAATGGAATATAATAGAAAGCAGAAAAAACGTGAAAAATGTGAGGAATAATCGTGAAACAGGAAATTATAGCAGACCTGTCCCGGATTACGGAGGAGGAACAGGCGATTCTGGACGGCAAGACGGAAGTGGAAAAGGAGCGGTATTCGAGCGGGCAGAAGTTTGTGATGGATGCGGGAAAGCTGCTGGAGCGGGGAAAATTGATTGATATTCGGCCGCACACGCGGTTTATTCGTTTTCCGGCGCACAGCCACAATTATGTCGAGATGATCTACATGTGCCAGGGAAGCACCGTGCACACCATCAACGGGGACCGGATCGAGCTGAAAACGGGTGAGCTGCTGATTCTGAATCAGAATGCAGTGCAGGAAATTGAACCGGCAGGGCGTGACGATATCGCGGTCAACTTTCTGATTCTGCCGGAGTTTTTTGACCAGACGCTGCGGATGATCGGGGCAGAGGAGAATCAGTTAAAGGATTTTATCGTCGGCTGTCTGAAAAGCGGGGAGGTACCGCTCTGTTATCTGCATTACAGAATCGCGGATGTCCTTCCGGTGCAGAATCTGATCGAAAATCTCGTCTGGACGCTCTTACATCACCAGAGCAATAAGCGGAGCATCAATCAGATTACGATGGGCCTTTTATTTCTGCAACTCATGAACTACACCGAACGCGTGCAGGTGGGAGAGCAGTATTTTGAACAGGAGATGCTGCTCGGCGTATACCGCTATATCGAGGAACATTACCGGGAGGGCAGCCTTTCGGAACTGGCGGAAGAACTGCACTACGATTTTTACACCTTAAGCCGCATGATCCGCCGCCTGACCGGGAAAAACTACACTGAACTTGTCCAGAACAAACGCCTCACCCAGGCCGCGTATCTGCTGGAAACGACAGGACTTTCCGTGGCGGACATCAGTGAGCGGGTCGGGTATGAGAATATGAGTTATTTTCATCGGATTTTCAAGGAGCGCTATGGAATATCGCCGAAGAAGTACCGGGTGGAGAAGAAAATACAATAGGACAAGAAAAACGGATCGCGAATCTGAACTTAAAACCAGATTTTCGATCCGTTTTTGTTTGTAAATTACTTACTGTTCATTTTCATCCTTCGGCAGCCGCACGATCCGTACCTTGTCGACTCTCCGGTCTGCCATTTTCAGTACGGTTACGTCGAGGCCATCCGAGACGAAATGATCGCCTTCCTTTGGCACGCGCTCGAGGATCCCCATGATCCATCCGCTGACCGTAAAGACGTCAAATTCTTTGTCAATATCGAGCTCTTCATACACCTTGTCGATGCTTGCCGTTCCGGTCACGAGGTATTCGTTTTCGGAAACTTTCTGGATTTCCTGTACAACCGCATCATGCTCATCCCAGATTTCGCCGACGAGCTCTTCGAGGATATCTTCCATGGTGATGATACCGTCGGTGCCGCCGAATTCATCAATGATAATGGCAATATGCGATTTCTTCGCCTGCATTTTTTTCAGCAGCGGGCCGACCTTCGTATTCTCGGTTACAAAGAGCGCCGGGCGGATGATGCTGCTTAGCGGTTTGTTGGTGTGGTAAATGTGGTTGTGGAAATCCTTCTGATACACAATTCCCACAATGTGGTCGATATCATCATCATATACCGGCAGCCGGGAAAATCCGGTGTCGGAGAAAGTCTTAGCGATCTCGGATTTCGTCGCATCGAGCGGAATGCCGATGACGTTGACACGCGGAGTAAAGATCTCTGCGGCCTCCATCTCCATGAAGCCGATTGCATTCTGAATCAGATCGCCTTCCTGGTCGTCGATGTCGCCCTCCTGGGTCGCCTCCTCGACGATGGTCATCAGTTCCTCATCGGTGATGCCGTGGTTTTCCGAGGATTTGAAGATGCGGGAGAGCAGCTTCTTCCACTGGGAAAAGAAAAACGTCACCGGGGTCAGCACGATCATCAGAATGTGGAGAAACGGTGCGGAAAATTTGGCGATCGTCTCCGGAGATTCTTTTGCAATGCTTTTCGGGGAAACTTCGCCGAAGATCAGGACCACGATAGTGGTTACGATCGTGGAAACCGTCGCACCGGAGTCGCCGCCGAGAAGCTTGATAAAAAGCACCGTGGCAAGGGAGCTGAGTCCGATGTTGACGATGTTGTTGCCGACGAGAATCGTGGAGAGCAGCTTGTCAAAGTTCTCCAGCAACTTTAACACCAGTTCCGCCCGCTTGTCGCCTTTTTCTGCCATATTTTTCATGCGGATGCGGTTCAGCGAGGTGAAAGAAGTCTCCGTCGCCGAAAAGTAGGCTGAGAGCATGACGCAGATAAGAATGATGATGAGTGACACAATGTCGCTGTTCATTTGTTTTTCCTTTCTTAGGAAACCGGGACACGATGCAAAAAATGTACAAAAAGACATAACCTATCTTGAATCTGGCGGAATCAAAGATAGATTATGTCTCCGTTTATCAAATGATGAAAATAAAGCATCGTCGAGGCATACTGCCTGAGTCGTCCATGTTTCTGTAATCCTTTCGTTGATCAGTAATCCCTTTTATTGTACGGTATGTGGGAATAATTGTCAATAAGGCATGCGAAAATCACAGGAAATACGAAACCGCATTGTTGTAGCTGATATTTTCCACCATCTCTTTCAAAAACTCCAGGTTTGCCGGGTACTCCCCGTTTTCCACCCAGTTTCCGATTTGATTGCAGAGAATCCGGCGGAAATATTCGTGGCGCGGGAAGGAGAGGAAGCTGCGGGAGTCGGTCAGCATGCCAATGAAGGTGGAGAGCATGCCGATGCTGGAAAGCGTCGCAAGCTGGGATTCCATGCCGTATTTGTGATCGTTGAACCACCATGCGGTACCGAACTGCACTTTCGAGCGGATGCCAGGCGCAGCAAAGTTTCCAGCCATGCTTGCAAGCATCGGGTTGTCGCCCGGGTTCAGAGAGTAGAGCACAGTTTTCGGCAGTGCGTCGTCCTCGTCCATATCGTTTAAGAAAGCGCCGAGCATCGGGGCAAAGGCGAAATCGTTCATGCTGTCAAAGCCGGTATCGGCACCGAGCGCACGGAACATCCGCTTCGAGTTGTTACGGAGTGCTTTAATATGAAGCTGCATGGCGATATTGTGCTTATGATACAGCCGTCCGAGGTTCGTCAGAAGGAAGCCCTTGTACATGCCGAGCTCTTTTTCAGTGAGAGCACCGCCGTTCATGCGATTTTCAAATACATCATTCGCCTCAGCAGCCGTGCATGGCACATAGAAGCAGCCCTCAAGGCTGTGGTCGCTGACAACGCAGCCGGCGGAGAGGAAGAAGTCGAGGCGGCAGGAGAGGGCATGCACCATATCCTCCGCGGATGCAATCGTCCTGCCGGCGGCAGCGGCAAGCTTTTCCACATATTCCGGGAAATCCGGCTTCTCGAGATGAACGGCGCGGTCCGGGCGGAAGGACGGCAGAACGCGGCAGGCAAAGTCTTCCTTCTGTAATGCCAGATGGCAGTGCAGATCATCTGCAGGATCGTCGGTGGTGCACAGATGCGACACATGCTGGTTCAGAATCAGATTGCGCACGGTAAACTCCTTCGTCTGCAGTTTTGCATTCGCCTCATCCCAGAACTCCTTCGCTGTTGCGCGGGAGAGCGGTGTCGTGATGCCGAAGTACCGCTGCAGCTCCAGATGTGTCCAGTGGTATAAAGGATTGCCGATCGCGTTCTCAATCGTCTCGGCAAACGCCAGATATTTGTCGTAATCATCGGCGTTTCCGGTGATCAGATCCTCCGAAAAGCCCATCGCACGCATGGCACGCCATTTATAATGATCCCCGCCGAGCCAGACGCGTGTCAGATTCTCCATCTGGCGGTCTTCGAGAATCTCCTGCGGATTCAGATGGTTGTGATAGTCAAAAATGGGCATTTTTTCAGCCGCCTCGTGGTACAGTGTTTTCGCCGTATCGGTCTGCAGCAGAAAGTCAGCGTCCATAAAAGGTTTCATATGGAAATACCTCCCTTTTAGAATTGAGCAGTCAGCGCAGCAAGCGTATCTGCCACAGCGCCAGGTCCCTGAAGCATCGAGACAAAAGCATTCAGCACACGGTCAGAAAGTCCGGCGGAAATCAGATCCACACCGAAAATCGAAGCATCGGAGAGCAGCGGAGCCAGCGTTTTGGAAAGCGCCTCACGGTCAGCCGGTGCGCCGAGTTTCAGATCCTGCACATACGGGCGGACCGTGGCAAGCAGCGGATCCGGGCTCAGATCAAATGCATCGCCGTTGTCATCCACGCCCATCAGATACCGCAGCCATCCCGCAAATACAGCCGGAATTGCCTGAAGATCCGAGAGTGACAGCTCCGGAGAAGCAAGATACGATTTGATCGTCTCACCGAACCGAATCGACAGCTTCTGTGATGTATCGGTTGCAATTCGCTGCGGCGTATCCGGCATAAACGGATTCGGGATGCGGATGTTCAGCACTTCATCGATAAACTGCTTCGGAGAGAGAATGCCGGGATCGGTGACAACCGGAAGTCCTTCGATATATCCGATGTGCTCCACGAGCTTTTTCAGTACCGGATTTTTCATCTCCTCACTGATCAGTTCATAGTCCAGCAGGCAGCCGAACACAGCGAGTGCGGTGTGCAGCGGGTTCAGGCAGGTGCAGACCTTCATGCGCTCTGTTTTGTTGACAGTTTCCCGGTCGGTAAAAATCCATCCGCTCTTTTCCATCGGCGGCCGTCCGTTCGGGAAATGGTCTTCGACCACGAGGTACTGGCATTCCTCTGCATTGACGAACGGAGCAACGTAAGTATGGCGGGAGGTGATAATCGGCTGTGCATCGGCGAGGCCGTCCTCCTCGAGCATCTTTTCGATGGAAGCATCCGGCCGCGGGGTGATCTTGTCGATCATGGTCCACGGGAAGCTGACTTTTTCCGGGTTCTGCAGATAGGAGAGGAAGCCTGGCTGTACCAGCTTGTTTTCTTCCCATGCAGAAGCGTAGGCTGTCAGGGCAAGGGAAAGTTTTTCGCCATTGTGGGAGCAGTTGTCGGTGCTGACCATCGCAACCGGTTTTTCGCCTGCAAGAAATCTTTCATATAAAAGAGAAGCAACTTTTCCCATATAGCTGGTAACGGAAGAAGGTCCGGCAGCAAAATCGGCAGCAACAGACGGCAGCAGTTCGCCCGCACCGTTTTTCAGGGAATATCCCTTTTCGGTGATCGTAAACGTCGCCATCTGCAGGGAATCCTTGGTAAAGATTTCTTTTAACCGGGCAAAATCCGGAGAATCCGCCGTATCGGCAGCCAGCGATTCTGCGATGCTTCCAACAATGGTTTTCTCGACAGAACCATCGGCTTTTAAGGTCACCAGAATGCTTAAATTATCGTGCGGCTGGTACATATCACGGATGATTTCTGTATCGAAGCCCTCTGCGACGATGACACCGCGGTCAAAGGTACCGTTGTTCAGCAGTTCCTGTGCTGTATTTGCCTGGAAGGCACGGAAAATATTTCCGGCTCCGAAATGCACCCAGCACGGAGATTCTTTCGTGCGGGTGATCATTGCTTCGCGGTCATAGGATGGAAGCGCATAGCCTGCGGCTTCCCACGCTTTTTGATCTGCCAGTCCGGCAGCTGTTAAGTTAAGAGACATCAGTAAAAACCTCCTTTAAATTCCACGTTTGTGACTCTTGTCAATAGCTTCCCAGAGTCCGTTTAAATAAGTCGCGCCGAGTGCGCGGTCATACAGTCCATAGCCCGGCATTGCCTTCTCGCCCCAGATCATACGTCCGTGGTCCGGGCGGATCGGGCCGTCAAAGCCGGTGTCGTACAGCGCTTTCATGATCTCATACATATCGAAGCTGCCGTCAGAGGAAAGGTGTGCGGCCTCTTCGAAATCCTGCTGGCTGTGGAATTTCAGATTGCGGACGTGAGCGAAGTGGATGCGGCCCTTTAAGGAACGGATCATATCCGGCAGATCGTTCTCCAGGTTTGTTCCGTAGGAACCCGAGCAGAAGGTCACGCCGTTGTGCGGGTCATCGACCATCTTCATCATGCGCAGAATGTTTTCTTTATTAATGATGATTCTCGGAAGACCGAAGACACTCCATGCCGGGTCGTCCGGGTGAATGGCCATTTTGATGTCGTACTCGTTGCAGACCGGCATGATGCGTTCGAGGAAGTATTTGAGGTTGGCAAACAGTTTCTCATCATCCACATCGCGGTAAGCGTCAAAGAGCTCTTTCACTTTTGCCATGCGCTCCGGCTCCCAGCCAGGAAGAATTGCGCCGTTTGCATCACCTGCGATAGATTCAAACATTTTTTCCGGAACAAGTGCGTCTACGGCGGACTGTTTGTAGGCAAGTACGGTCGAGCCGTCCGGACGGACGCGTGCGAGTTCTGTTCTGGTCCAGTCGAAGACCGGCATGAAGTTATAGCAGACAAGGTGAATGTCTTCCTTGCCGAGGTGCTTTAACGTTTCAATATAATTATCGATGTACTGCTCACGGTCCGGGCTGCCGATTTTGATGGCGTCGTGGATGTTGACGCTCTCGATGCCGGAGATGTGAAGTCCAGAGGCCTCAACCTCTTCTTTTAACGCGTGAATCGCTTCGCGTGTCCACACCTCGCCCGGGGTAGTGTCGTACAGGGTTGTGATGACTCCGGTTACGCCCGGAATCTGGCGGATCTGCTCTAAGGTAACGGTATCAAATTTGGAACCATACCAGCGAAATGTCATTTCCATAAGAAAAACTCTCCTTTATTTTGTAATGTACTCTCGGAATCTTTCTGCACTTGCCTTTGCGGCTGATTTTCCGCCAGCTGCACCCGAATTTCATCAACGTACGCACCGCGTACGCCTCAGAAATTTGGGCACAACTGACAAAAAATCATCTCACAAAAACAAGCACAGAAAGATTCCGAGAGTACATTGTATTTTGCAAGTGGTGTTCTTTGCTTTTTATTGTATCGTTTCTTAAGAAAAAAGCCATGGCAAGAATTGTTGAGCACATTGCAAAAGTTGCGGCGGTTGGCCGGGAAAAAGCAAAATCAGCCTACAGGTGTGATAAGTAATATCTTTCTGGTATGACTAACCAATAGGAAAAACCTATAAGCGATTCATCGAAATAACAATTACCAAAAGGCGTTTTAGGGGTTGCACATAGAAAAAATATGCATTATAATATGCCATGTAATCGAGAAACACATTAAACATATCGACTTAGTAGGAAAGGAGAACAGCAAATGAAAAAAACAGACAACAGACGAATGCAGGAGAACAGAATGATGGAGATGTGTTGTTGCTGTTGCTGCAGCTCCAATCAGAATAAAGAAAAATAAGAAACATTCGCAGGCAGAAAAAGCATAGCAGAAATTGCATGTGCGGGCAGGCCGGAACGAATGCCTGCTATTTTTTTAACCTTTTTTAAAAGAAATGCGAATGAACAACATAAGAATAGATAATAAACAGACATAGAAAACGGAGGACAAAAACATGAGCGGATGCGGATGCAGCTTCACCCCAGTTGAAAATAAAGAAACCGAAGAAATCAAATACACCGATGCACTGGCAGAACAGTTTGCAGCAGAAGTCGGAGTAGACCCAAGACCAAATGAAACCCTTGTAGAGATCGATGAGCGCGGCGCTTTCATCCGTCAGCCAAATGCATTTATCCAGCCATTCGGCGATAAAGAAGGCGGCCTGAAAGCAGAAGCAAACCGCTTCGGGATCTACTGGGCAACCGGATGCAACTGGTCCAACCGTCCGATCATCGTGCGGGAGCTTTTAGGACTGCAGGATGTGATCTCGGAGACGAGAGTTTCTCCATCCGGCGAGACAAACCGTTACGGACATGCATTCGGACAGTATCCGGATTTCAAGGATCCGGCGACA
>OLRH01002051.1_pt1 | contig 10197 bp, 8 predicted proteins | sample 1672321 | NCBI WGS metagenome assembly OLRH01 (sample SAMEA3136671, study PRJEB25190) | human gut metagenome | reverse complement strand
GTAAACCGTCGAGTTAATTGTGAGACAGCGAACATTAACAAGACAGTTTCAGCCATACACCCTCTGGACCTTCCCTTGGGTCAGGATAGACTTGATTATGGAAATAATAATAAATAAACCTCCAAAGCCTCCGAGAAAGTATCCAATGATAGTATCTGTCGGCATTCCCGGTGTCGACACCCTGAACTCTTTACTTCTTTGCATGATACCTCCTAACCAGCTTTGCTGTGACATAATATATACAATAACCTATTATTCCACCCAGCGTATTCATGATGATATCATCTATATCAAATACCCCAAGCTTAGTTATATACTGCGAGACCTCAATGGCAAGCGTAAACAAAAACGAATAAAGTACAGCCTGCCAGAATGTCGTTTTTTTGTTTCTTGCCCATCTGAGCAGCACGCCAAATGGCACAAATGCTATTATATTACCATACAGGTTAAGGAACACGCTCCATCCCGACATCTGATCCCTGTAGATAATAAATCTTTCTATCTCCTGTAACGGATGAAGATTGTATCTTCGTTCTTCATATCCGCCTCTTCCAAACATATCACTGAAAATAAGGAAATAAACTATACAGACTATATAAAGCACAAATAACACAGAACATATAGTCCTGAATTTCTTTCTATCTATTTGCTTCAAGATAACGCTCCCACTATGACTTAATCAGCGTGCATCTCCATTATCCTGTCCAGAAGCATGTCAGCACACTCTTCCTTCGACATCATTGGAAGTTCTCTGATCTCGTCATCCGTAATAAGAGTGAGGACATTGGTATCTACACCAAATCCCGCTCCCGCGACCTTTAAATTATTTGCCGCTATCAAATCTATATGTTTAGAGTTGATTTTTTTTCTGGAGTTCTCAATGAGATCCCTCGTCTCCATTGAAAATCCACAGATAATCTGATCCTTTATCCCCTCTTCAATTCTCTGATTTCCAAGTGCCAGAAGTATATCCTTTGTTCTTGAAAGTGGTATACTCATATCGCCGTCACTTTTCTTTATCTTATGCTCTGCAATCTCTACAGGTCTATAATCTGCAACAGCAGCAGCCTTGATAATGATATCCTGTTCCCTGCTTCTTGACATAACCGCATCATACATATCCTGTGCAGATGTTATGTCAACCACATTGACAAATCTAGGCGGTGCTATATCAACTTTTCCTGTGACAAGGGTCACATCCGCGCCTCTGAGCATCGCCTGTCTGGCTATGGCGTATCCCATCTTGCCTGTTGAATGATTCGTTATATATCTCACCGGATCTATAGCTTCCCTTGTCGGTCCAGCTGTTACAAGAAGTTTAATGCCTGCCATATCTTTCTCTTTTGCAATGGCCTTCAATATGTAATCCTGAAGGACCTCCGGTGCCGGAAGCTTGCCCTTGCCTGTATCTCCACATGCAAGATAGCCGCAGTCCGACTCTATGATCTCATATCCATAGTGCTCAAGCTTCTTTATGTTGTCCTGAACGATAGGATTCTCTATCATACCTGTATTCATGGCAGGTGCTATGATCTTTGGGCACTTAGCCGGCATGATGGTTGTACTGAGCATATCATCTGCTATCCCTCCTGCTATCTTACCGATGATATTGGCCGATGCAGGTGCAACCATGAACACATCCGCACGCTTTGCGAGAGCAACATGTTCCACATTGAACTGAAAGTTCCTGTCAAATGTGTCCACAAGACACTTGTTTCCAGTCAAAGTCTCGAATGTGATCGGATTGATAAAATTAGTTGCATTCTCTGTCATTATAACATGAACGTCAACATGCTTTTTCACAAGCATACTGGCCAGATCTGCTATCTTATATGCTGCTATACTTCCTGTAACTCCAAGTACAACTGTTTTCCCTTTTAACATACTATATGCTGTATCCTTTCTTTAAAGAAAACTTTGACACAGCATACCAGTGAGAATCTGCTGAATCTGATTCTCCGGTATACCATGTCTGAAATAATTCTTATATGATAAATAATTATAAACTCTGCCATTATAACTCAGCTATAAAATTATCGATAAGTCTCGCCTTGCCAAACTTTACAGCCATAGCACAGAGTACATGTCCCTCCGCCTTCTCAATAGACTGCATGGTGTCCATATTGACCATCTCTACGTAATCTATCGTTGCAAGAGGTTCTGCAGATATCAATTCCTTCATGGCACCAACGATCTTAGATGCATTGCGCTCACCATCTGCTATCATCTGCTGTCCAAGTTTTACTGCCTTGCTGAGAACAACTGCAGCTTTTCGCTCTTCGGCTGTCAGATATATGTTTCTTGAACTCTTTGCAAGTCCGTCAGACTCCCTGATTATAGGGCAGCCAACTATCTCTATGTCAAAGTTCAGATCCTTCACCATTCTCATGATGATCGCAAGCTGCTGAGCATCCTTCTGTCCAAAGTAGGCTCTGTCTGGAGTTACTATATTGAAAAGCTTACCTACAACTGTACAGACTCCCTTAAAATGAATAGGTCTTGTCAGACCACAGAGTGCATTTGGAAGGCCTGTCATGTTGATGAATGATACAAATCCATCGGCATACATCTCCTCTGGCTCCGGATTGAATATTATATCTGCACCTGTAGCCTCACACAGCTTTGCATCCGCCTCAAGATCTCTTGGATAGCTCTCCAGATCCTCATTTGGTCCAAACTGTATAGGATTGACGAACACACTCACAACTGTTCTATCGTTCTGCTCTACAGACTTCTTTATAAGACTCTGATGTCCCTCATGAAGATATCCCATTGTTGGGACAAGACCAACTGTCAGTCCCTGCTTCTTCCATTCCTTTACCTGTGCTCTCACTTCATCTATCTTCTTTAAAATAACCATGACTTTTCTCCTGTTCTATTATGAATTATCTGCATCTTAGTATAACTTTTCTATTATATCGTCATCTATCTTATAGGTGTGCTCAGGTCCCGGGAAGGTTCCAGCATTTATCTCACTGATATATTCCTTCACAGCTCCGCGCATGGCATCGCCCACATTTGCAAACTGCTTGACAAACTTCGGAACAAAGTCAGAGAACATGCCGAACATATCCTGGTTGACAAGCACCTGTCCGTCACAATATCTTCCTGCACCTATTCCTATAGTTGGAATACTTATACTCTCTGTAACTATCTTTGCAAGCTTTTCAGGCACGCACTCGAGCACCAGCATATATGCACCCGCAGCCTCAACTGCCTTTGCATCCTCTATGAGCTTCTTTGCAGCAGCCTCAGTCTTGCCCTGAACCTTAAATCCGCCAAATGCATTGATCGACTGTGGTGTGAGTCCAAGATGGGCACATACAGGTATACTTGCCTTTACTATGGCACTTATCTGTGGGCACATGTCCTGGCCGCCCTCAAGCTTTACTGCTCCCGCACGGCCCTCCTTCATGATCCTTCCCGCATTGACCACCGCATCATATACGCTAGCCTGATATGACATAAATGGCATATCTGTTACAACCAGAGCGTTCTTTGCACCTCTTGCAACCGCTGCGCTGTGGTGGATCATATCATCAACTGTGACCGATATAGTATCCTCATAGCCAAGAATAGTGTTGCCCAGAGAATCTCCTACCAGGATCGTGTTGACACCACATTCATCAAGAATCTTTGCAGTGGTGTAGTCGTATGCCGTGATCATGGAAATCTTCTTGTCTGTTCCCTTCATCTGCATAAGTGTCGTCGTTGTGTTCTTCATAATTATAATTCTCCTATTCCGTCCAAAACCCGTAACAAATCCCTGTAATCCCTGTCCGGATGCTTTTGAACGGCAACCTGTACCAGGCATTTCGAAACCGCCGCATATGCCTGACGCTCATCTCCTGTGAGCGCATCCATATGCTTTCGTATCGTATCAACATCACATCTCTCCACCGGTCCTGTCAGACTACTCACAGGTCCCTTTTCTGCTGCCGCCCTTGCATTTCCAAGAAACAGCGGCATTATGGCGCATTCTGCCTCATCTTCGGAAAACCCGCATTGTCTGAGCAGGTCCTGTGAGACCGCAAGCAGACCTGTTACCAGATTGCTTGCAAACACAGCTGCTCCGTGATACTTCACCTTGTCTCGTCCGTCTATGCGCACACACCTGTTGCCGAAGGATTCTATGACAGAACATATGCGCTGCGCATATCTGTCATCCCCTTCAACTGTAAAAAATGAATTGTCCAGTTCTTTATAGGATTCGTACTTTGAACTTATTGCATACATAGGATGAATCGAATAACCAAAGGCTCCAGCCTCCGTTATACCTGAGAAAATGTCTGATGTCATAGCTCCACTGGCATGACAAATAATCCTGCCACGTATGTCAAGATCTTTTATTCTCCTCCAAACGCTCTCTATCTGTCCATCAGGGACGGTCAGAAAGATGATCTCACACTCTCTGCAAAGCTCTTCTAAGCTGTTGTATACCACGGTATCGGTAAATTCGGCCGCTGCTCTGGCACTTTCACAACTGGCACTATAATAGCCTCCTATCTCAAGCTGTATGTCCTCAGGTATATTTTTATCCTGATCCATCTTCGATGATGCATCTGACTCTGTCCTAAGCGGCATCTTCGATGATGCATCCGGCTCTGTCCTGAGTGGCATCTTTGAAGCTATATATTTTCCAAATGTAAAGCCAACTTTTCCAGCTCCTATAAATCCAATCCTCATACAATTTCACCTGCTTACGTCTGCTCCTGCTGTATATGTGAATCTCTGTCTGGTGGATAAAATCCAGGTACGGTTTCTTTCGAATACCATCCATTCCACATACTAACATTACACATTTTAAATGTAAAGAAATAATATCTTACATGATATCAGCCTATACTGATCATTCATGTCAGCATTTTCTGTATATTTTATTTGAACTTCTCTATTACTTCCTCATTTGCCTTCATGGCAGCCCTCTCCATGTCCTTGCGCTCCTGAAGAAGTCTGAGTTTTACAGATTCATTGTTCACTCCTATGATCTGAAGGGCAAGGTAAGCTGCATTCTTGCTTCCGTTTATTGCAACTGTTGCAACTGGAATACCTGAAGGCATCTGCACTATTGACAACAACGCATCCATGCCGTCAAGTGTCGCTCCTGAAAGTGGTACACCAATTACAGGAAGAACCGTCTGAGATGCAACCACGCCTGGAAGTGCTGCTGCCATTCCTGCTGCGGCAATGATAACCTCTGTGCCATTGTTATTTGCTTCCTCTATAAATTCAGAAAGTCCCGCATGCGCTCTATGGGCTGAAAGGCATCTCACATCCACCTCTACTCCATAGTCTTTTAATATCGCTACTGCCGGCTCTACCTTTGGAAGATCACTTGTTGATCCCATGATTATTGCTGCTCTCATCTTTCTTTTTCCTCTTTTCTTTTTATATTTGCACAGATACCGCAGGGCCCGTTACCCGGTGTTCGAATCCCGGTTCATCGCCCTGCCCGTATCTGTTACTGACTATATCTACTATTGACTATGTCTGCTGCCGGTTATCCGTTGCCGGCTCTCTGTTATTGGCTGTTCAGATATTGGTCTATCATCTCACTTGATGTCTGATAATCGCCTGAGGCTACAAACTCCTTTAGTGCAGTGAAGAACTCTGTATCTATGTCTCCATACTGATATCTGTCCAGCTCGCTCATAAGGCTTTCCACAGGTTCTCTGTCTCCAGCCCGCAGAAATGCACGTATTTCTTTAAGTTTTCCCTTGTTGATACCATCCCGGTACTCTTTTTCAACGACCACATCCTCATGATTTATCTTGGACATATATTTTTCTATCTGCTTAAAGAAATCATTCATCATCGCCACGAAATCGCGCGTGTTGTCTCTGGCATACTGCTGATTGCCTATATTGATCGCCGACTCCAGATTTGCAGCCTTTCTCTCAATACCGTACGCGCCTATATTGGCACTGCTGCTCTTTATATCATGGATAATATTCTTATATCTGCGGACATCATCATCGATGTACGTCCTCAGCATCTGCACCTCATCCTGATATTCTTCTTTGTAGTTTCTCACGAATGTGTTGAACGTTCTAAAGCTTCCGCCCATCACTCTCACAGTGTCCTCAACTGCGATAAATCTTCTGAGAATAACCGCATCTTCCATATAACTGATGTCATCTTCAGTCTGTGATATAGCAGTATTTTTCTCTTTTACCTTATCATCCGATACGTACGTTCTAAGCATAGACTCGGCCTGATCAAGTTCTATCGGCTTGACTATGATATCATTGAATCCCGATGTAAGGATCTCTTCCCTTGAAGTATCTACTGTGTTGGCAGAAAGCGCAACGATAGGCATCTTTTTAAATTCTTCTCCATCCAGATTTCTTATCTCGCGCACTGTATCTATACCGTCCATTACCGGCATCACGGTATCTATAAACACCATATCATAGCTGTTGACCATAACCTTATCAAGTGCATCAAATCCTGAGGTCGCTGTATCGCAGCTGAGACCATATGTGTCAAATATAGTCTTTTCAACCTGAAGTCCGATCTCCGAATCATCTACTATGAGTATTTTTACATCAGGCAGCCACAGATGCGAATTGGCATTTCTTCTGGCCATTTCTTTTCGCTTTCTCTCATTGTAGTTGACATAACTATAATCAAACACTGACTGTCTGACGCTGAATCTTATCGTAGTTCCCGCTCCATATATACTCTCAACACTGATGTCACCATCGAGAAGTCTGACCAGCTCTTTGGCTATGGCCAGTCCAAGACTTACTCTGAACATTCCTATATCAGATCTCTCATAGGAATCATCCAATTCAAACATCGTATCAAGTCTCTCTTCTTTTACACCCAGGCCTGTATCTGACAGTTTGAAATCAAGATATATCTCATCGTGATCACTGTCAAATATTCTGGATATCTCCGTCTCAGGCTCATCGATATACTCTGCATACTCTACATGGTCTTCTACATCGCTATCTTGTTCGTGTGCATCACTCTCCGCCTTCCTCGCCATATGCCAGTCTACATCTATACTGATGTATCCTTCCTTGGTGGTATTGGCAGACCACGCAAACACATTCTCCATGATCTCACGTATTGCCTGCATGTCTCCTATGAGACCATTGGGTATCTTATCCTCTATACTTACTTTCAGAGCTATAAGATCTCTGTTGATCAGTCCCTTAAACTCATCTGACAGCTCCTCTATGAGATCAGATGCAAAATACTGCTTGAACTCCGGCTCTATGATATCATCTTTCAGATTGGAAAGCCTTGATATACCATCTGACATATCAAGTATCTCTCTTCCGGCCGAATAAAGCCTGCTGTACTGTATGTATTCATCACTCTGTGTATCCTGACATCCACGCATGGCTAGCTCAGATATAGATATTATATTGTTAAGCGGTGTTCGTATCTCATGATTGAGATAGTTTACATAATCATTTTTTGCCTGGTTAGATTTCTCCGCTTCCTCACTCTTCTTGCTGAGCTCCTCCACCTGTTCATTCTGCTTTCTCAGTGTCCTGAAGATACTTCTCGCAACCACTATACATATCAGTATAAACAGTAAGATAAGAATAACAACGAGCATTTTTGCCAGATTCGTTTCAAAGAATCCAAGTTCCTTATCAATTACAAATGTAAGAGGCTGTTCACATTCCACTCCATCTGCATTTCTTGCCGTAAGGACAAATTTATATGTTCCGCCCTCGAGATTGGTGTACTCAACCTCCATCTTATCCGTTCCCGATAAGGTCCTCTTCTCGCTCTCAAATCCTTCCAGATAATAGTCAACGTTTATATCTGCTCTATTTACATAACTCAACACGGAGAATCGTATTGTAATTCTGTTCATGTTCTTTGGCACATCGATCTGGCCATCCAGATCCGAGACAGGGTAATCTTTTCCATCCACCTCAACCGCTGCAACACGTACCTTCGGTGCAATCTCATTTACATACTCGTCATCCAGATTTATCTTGCACAAGCCCTCATCACAGCACACGTACACTGTTCCCGATGAAGAAACATAGTTCGTTGATTTCTCTGTTATGCCCGAAATTATTCCATCATTTTTCGTAAAACATATATATTCAGGCGATGCACTGCTAAGTATATCTTTTTCGTAGTATCTGTACAAACCTTTAGATCCGAATATCCACAAATAACCGGCTGAATCGAGTACCATATCATATATACTGTTGGTATTGTCTACAGTTGTTATCTGTCTGACCGCACCTTCTTTGTAGTACAGTCCATTATCAGTTCCTATCCACAGTCCACTGCTTCCTCTGACCATGGTCGTGACTACACTCATCTTCTGATTGCCATCAAGTGTCATTCCAGACACTTTGTAATCTCTGTTGATAATATACATGCCTGCTCCATTTGAGCCAGCGTATATCTCTCCATCTTCAGACGAATACAGACTGACTATATCAGGATTGTCAAGTCCATCCATTCTAGTAATATTTTTTACAACCTCATCCGAAGCAATAATGGATATTCCATATTCAGTGCCAACCGCCACACTTCCCGGACTGATCTCAGTTATGCAATTGACCGAATTGCTTGCAAGGGATGACTCACCCCTGCTAAAGCTTTTATATTGCCAGTTTCTGTCAACCCTGATCACGCCGTATATCTTATATGTTGCGATCCATAGCTTATCGCCGGAATCCACATACAGATCTCTTATACTTATTCCATACAGCTTGGATACAAGTTCATTATCACTGCCTGATACAAGTCTTTCCTTGGAATCAACCACGTACAAGCCTTCATCTGTACCAATAAAGATATTGCCGTTATAGCTTGTCACGCAGTTGACTATCGAACTGTCTATACCATATTTCATGGTTACATTCTGGAATTTGCTCTGCTCTAAGAAAAGCAATCCTTTTCTGTATGATGTGAACCAGTAATTCCCCTCAAAATCCTTTATCATATCACTCATTGACTCATTGAATCTGAGGCTTTCTACATTCACGATCTTCTTTTCCGAAGTGATATAGCCCACGCCGTCGTCCGCCAGTATCCATATCTTATCTGCTTCTCCACTGGCCATGAATCAGAGGAACGTCTTTATAAACATCTTTTTCTTCGTCAGAGACTTTTTCCAGCACTTCCAGCCGGTCCGGATAAAGCCCCGGCGCAGTTGTGAGATAGTCCTCATCCACAATAGGGCCGCAGGGATATTCACAGGGAACCAGCGCTACCTTCCGAAGCTTTACATTTGCCCGAATCGGTGAAACCACTTCCGCTTCTGCTCTCGCAAAGCCCTGGGATTCCGCATAGTAGGCGAGCTGAAAAGAGACGATCTCCCCTCTTAAGCCGCTGAGTTTCTCTCTTGCTCCCTCCTCGGACGGGGCCGCCGTTGGAAATACTTTTTCCATAGGTGATACGTTTACCGCTTTAAAATTCATTTTCATCCTCCATTTCCGCACAATTACTGCCGTAGTTGATACCTGCATCATACCATCCCGCTGCCATGCTTGTCTATAAAACATCCATCACTTTTTGTGTCTGATTGGCGGTCGTCACAACCAAAAACGGACGGCAGAAGTTCTCACTTCCACCGCCCGAAATTCAGTTTATTTTTCCAAAATCCCTAAACTCTCGGCTTCGTTTTTCAGCTCCTCGTTTCGCCGGTTCATCGTGCCGAAACCGGAAACCGCCAGAATCACTTTTTTGCAGCTTCGCATCAGCTCTCTGGCCTCCTGATAGCGCTCCTCCGAGATCTCCTCAAAGGGCTTTTCCGTCACGACCTTCGCTGCCAGCGCCTTCGCTACCTGATAGTCCACGTCATTTTCCTGAAGGACACCCGCAGCAAAAGGAACGCCCTGACGCTGGAGCTTTCGAAATACCGGGATTCCGCTGCCGCCACCGGCGATCACAAAGACCTCCGGCTTTCCTTTGGCAGGCTCCATTTCCAGGCAGCCAAAGGATGCGTTATAGCTTCCCGCCGTCACCCCGTAAAGGTGACGGATATACTCATCGGTAAAGATCTCCTCTGGAACGCCGCAGCGCTCAATTCGGTCGCCGTGAACGCAGATCAGCAGATCTGACACCTTCTGGGCCAGATCCAGCTCATGCAAAGACATGAGCACCGCCATATGTTTTTCCCGGACCATCTCCTTTAAAATAGAGAGAAGTTCCAGCTTGTGGCGGATATCCAGGAAAGAAGTCGGCTCGTCCAGAACGATGACCTCC
>OLRH01002046.1_pt1 | contig 10202 bp, 8 predicted proteins | sample 1672321 | NCBI WGS metagenome assembly OLRH01 (sample SAMEA3136671, study PRJEB25190) | human gut metagenome | reverse complement strand
CCGCACCATCTGCAAGCAGCCGTTCTATGGTCTGCTGCCAGCGCACAGAAGAAGATACCTGACTGGCAAGCAATGGTTTCACTTCCTCTTTTTTTGTGACATAGTCTGCCGTTACATTTGCAATATAAGGAACAAATGAATCACTGATCTCTACTTTTTTTAATTCTTCTTTTAACTTTTCTCCTGCACCCTGCAGCATTTTCGAATGAAACGGGCCGCTGACTTTCAATGGAACAACGCGTTTTGCCCCAGACGCCTTACATGTTTCTCCTGCCAGATGCACTGCTTCCTCCTGACCGGAAATAACGATCTGTCCGGGGCAGTTGTAATTGGCTATGGAAACCTCGCTCCCTGTCTGCTCTGCTGTATCTCTGCAGATCTGCTCAATTGCCGCTGCATCCAGTCCTAGCACTGCTGCCATTGCTCCACCGGCCGGGACAGCTTCCTGCATAAAAATGCCTCTTTTCCGCACCAGTTCAAATGCTTCCTCAGCAGTCATGACTCCGGATGCGATCAACGCACCATACTCACCAAGACTCAATCCGGCTGTGACATCCGGCTGATAACCGTTCTGTTCCAATGCCATATAAATTGCAGCTTCCGTAGCCAGCATACAGATCTGCGTGTACTCTGTGATATTTATTTTTTCGTTCTCCTCAAAACACAGTGCCGGGATATCCAATCCACTTTGCACATTTTCATGCATCGCAAAAAAGCTGCCATTTCTGCCAGCTTCAAAAAATCATATTTTGTAGAACAGATCAGGCTATGTATCGTCTGAACGATGCCCGAACATTTTCCTCACTCACTGTCACGTACATCATCGTCGTATCTGGCTTCTGATGACCTGCGTACAGCTGAATTTCCTGCAACGGAATTCCTCTGTTCCCGGCGTCCGTGAGCAAAGTTCTGCGGAATTTATGCGGATGAGCATGGATTTCCGTCTTTTGGCCCAGTGTGCGAAGCATTGACTGAATAGCCTGCTTTCCCAGACGCGTGTGCGGACGCTTATTCGACACAAATAACGCCGGGTTTGTGTCATCTCTGGACAAGAGATATTTATGCAGGTGATATGCACAATCATCTGTCAGGTATACTCTCCGTTCTTTTTTGCCTTTTTCGCCATATACGATTATCTCTTTGTTCCCCCAGTCTATATCTTTCCAATTAAGCCGTACAACTTCGCCGATTCTGGCCGCCGTGCTGTACAGGAATGCCATAATAGCTATATCTCGCTGGCACTCTGCGTTACAGCGCAGATGCTCCATTTCGGCCTGTGTGAAAGGCTTCTTGATTGTCCGTGGTACTTTTATTTTTCGCAATCGCCGCATAGGATTCCGGCTAATATAGCCCTCATCCGATATCCAGGCGAAGAAGCTGCTTAGATACCGTCTGATTGTATCCATGTAGCTCATTGAAATCTTCCGTTGTTCTTGATACATTGCCAGATAATAGCGAATGTCATTCGTAGTGATGTCCTGCAGCCGCTTATTCAGCGCGGTGACCAACTTTGTCACACAGTCATTGTAACGCTCAAGAGTTCCCTGACTGCAGTTCTCAATTCGTTTCGATGCAATGAATGTCCGAAGTATCTTCTGCCAGTGAATTTCTGAAGTAACCAGCTGCGTACACTCTTCTCTAACCTCAACTCCATGAAATTCTATCGCCAGAACGTTCTCCAGATGTTGTAGTTGTTCGTTTGTGAGTATATCCTGCATCCTCTCCACTATTCTCGATTGTATCATTTCGATTTTTGTCAAAAAAGTGCACCTCCTAACTTTATTTTACCTTTATTTTGCCATAAGAAGTGCGCTGTTCACAAACCAATTAAATGGGAAGAGGAAAATTATAAAAAAGCATAAAAGCATGTGATCATCTGAGTTTTTGTCGATTTTATTGTTACGGTCCTATCCGAATTGCTGACAGTGATACCGTCCGGAAGTGCTGATGTGGTCACGGTATAACCAATATTGATAGAACCTCCGAGGTAGAAAACAACCATCGCTTTCTCGATTATGATTAATCCATGAGTGGCAGCACGTACATTTTTGATAGTAAGCGATTCGCCAAATGCTTTTTCGTACCTCAGAAAGGGCTTACTATTTTATCTACCTTTTACTTTTACAAGCATAGCAGCTTGAAGATTAATTCCGTAAATTTTCAGTTTATGCGTTTCTGGATTAGGATACAGATACAAGTAGCCTTCTACATTAGCGTCCGTATATACCGGAACAAAACATGGCTTCACTTCTTTAACATCTATAATTAAGGTAGCGCCGCCATACGACTGAACGTTATTTTTTATACCATATGAAACATATAAAAATTCTGTATCTATTGGAAAAGCCAGTTCTACTGGATCATCGTCGGTGTTTGAAACCTCAATAGTAATATCGCTAATATTTGAAAAAAGAGGCTTACTATTTTATGTCGTAACGATATGTCCAAGTGCTGTTCATCCGGTAGGCTGCTATTACTTTACCAATTCCAACAACTATCAATCCAGCATCCCGTCCGAATGGAATGTAGATGCAGAATGCCCACGGAGGTATAGTAAGGTTTTCGTTTACTACAATTGCGTTTTCACCAGCACGGAAAAAAGCAATTTCGTTGCCGTCGGGAATCTTGTCGAAGGCGGCACTTGCATAACTGGAAAGACGGTTACTATTTTATTAAGCTGATACACTAAAATCCCAATAGCTAAAAAAACTAACTCTGCTGTATCCAGTAATTTCCAATGTTATAGAAGTTTTTGCAGCAGATTTCACTTTAAGAATGCCGTCGTTTTTCCCATTCGTATATATTTTCGGAGCGTTTCCATTCATTAGGCTGATTGTACCAAAAGAACTTAGCGAACCACAAAATATGATGTCTTGATAAATAAAAGACGGTTTTAATGTAAAAATTACCGCATCAGATTTACTTCCGTTGTCAAACAATCGGACAAAAGCACGGTTACTATTTTATTGAGCTGAAAAGTATTTCCAAGCACTCCAAGAATCAGTCTTTTTCGTCCTTATTGCTATTTTTTCGCAGCCGAACGAAAAAGCCAATTGTGCAGTATATATTTCATTACCAGGGTTATGTTGTATAACGCAACACCCATTGCTGTCCAATTCAGGAAGCCCTTTAGGATTTATACCCGTATTTAAAATAAATGCAGCTGGTGGATTATCTAAGTCGGATACATTTTTTTCACAGATTGAAAACCGGTTACTATTTTATTGAAATCCAGTTAGTCCAAGCGGTATTAACAAACTGCCTGGTTATTATAGCATTAGGGGCGCTAGCTGGAGAAAAAGCAATGATACGGTTACGTATTATTATCAACGAAAAAAATTTCCACTCAATTCCGTCAATAACAGGAGCGTTTTTATTATCGTAGGAAAAATATAACAAACCATAACTGGTACACCCAAGCTTGCTTAGATAATCATCGATATCTACGCCATGTATTTCGCATGTCAAGAGCTTACTATTTTATAACGTAGGATATAGCAGTTTGAATGTACGCACCCGCGCTAATGTTCGCGCATGGCATAACCTCACCAGATGTTCCTATTCGTATACCTGTGTTGAGTGCCATGACAGGCACAAACATTACAGAAGATGGTATATATTGTTTGGGTAAAGTCAAGCAAGTGTTAAATGAAGATAAAGGCTTTAATACTTTGATATTAAGGACTAAAGTTACTATCTTACCGTTGCGGAAGCACGATGTGTAATCACTATCGCTGATGTTCTCTATATACTCGGTTGACGTTTCAAGTAGTTTCGTTGAGTCGGTCAGCAGGTTACTATTTTATCTCAGAAAGGAGGTGAGAAAAAACGAGATTTCAGAAAGAAGTGAATATTTTTGCACCGGATGCGATTCTAAAGCGATTCCAGGCAAACGAGACAAATTTCTCTGTAGTAAAAGGTAAGATTGAAGCTCTGATCAGCGAAAGCGAAATCCTCGAACTGCAGAACAGCAAGGTTACTATGTATAGCAAACTTGCGGATGTGAAGCTTACTGTTGATGGACTTGAGCAGACCTATACAGACATAACGTCCAAATACGATGCTGTCAGCGGAAAGTACACAGACCTCGATGCCAAAGTTGCTGAGTATAAATCAGGTGTGGATGGCATGTCGCAAAACCTTTCGCAGGTGCAGACAAATCTACGGGACAACTATAGTACCACAGCCGCGATGAATGCTACTATCCAGGCCAAGATAGATGGCCTGTCCTCAACTATATCACAGACTTACGCCACAGGATCAGATGTTCAGCAGAAACTTGCATCTGCTGATGCAACTGCAAAAGGTTATGCAGTTGCGGCAAAACAGGCAGCTGTTGATACCGCACAGGCTTCAGCAAAAGAGCTGTTAAAGTCATATGCCACAGTTACGCAAACACAGTCAATGATTGACCAGAAGGCAACGAGTATCGAAAGTACAGTATCATCTACTTATGCCACAAAAGATTCCGTTAACGAATTGCAAACATGGAAAACAGAAGCATCTCAGAAGATCACTGACAGCGCTATCGTATCAACAGTTACATCGAGCGCGGAATGGACAAAAAAGGCAGATACAAATACTGTACAAAAACTGGAAACCCGTGTTGAACAAACAGAAACAGATATTACAAGTAAGGTATCTAAAGGTTCGATATCGTCAGAAATCAATCAGACAGCGCAAAGCGTGAAAATTAGTGCATCCAAAATCGACTTTAATGGTCTTGTAACCGCGAACAAATACTTCAAGATTAACAAAGATGGTTCCATGGAAGCTATATCTGGAAAAATAGGCGGATGGACGATAGGTAGTAACACTTTAAAGTCTGTTGATAGTAAGATTACACTTGATGCAAAAAACGGAAAGATTACAACAGCACAAGACAATAGTGGTAGAGCAACTACTATAACTCCAGGAAATGTGAGCACAGGACATATAGCTGCAGTCGTAGGACACATAGGGACATCAAGATCTACGGTATCATATATCAAGATTGTTGAAGAATTCTCTGCTGGCGAAAGCAAGGATCACTCATCAATGTGTATCAATGGATCTTTCATGGCTGATGGGGAGAGTATAAAAATATATAACGCAAAACATGTAACAAGCGGCGGACATCTTGTTTTTGGCTCGGACGGGAGTACAGTGGCATATTTGTCAAGTTCGGCAAAAAGGTACAAAAATCATCTCTCAAATATGACGTTGGATGAGGCGGAAAAAATTTTGGATATACCAGTTGTATGGTTTAACTACAAAGAAGGATATCTTGCTGAAGATGATCAAATGAATGGAAAACCAGTACCGGGAATGTATGCAGAAGATGTTGCGAAATATTATCCAGTTGGAGCTTATAACAACGAAGAAGGACTTGTTGAGAACTGGAATGAACGTATGATCATTCCGGCCATGCTGAAACTTTTACAAAACCTGTACAAAAGAATATCTTAAAGGGGGAAAACAAAAATGAAAATCAGAGCGGAGCCGAAAGGCTCTTATTTTTATACTTAAAATTGCGCCGGCGCAACACCGGAGAAAGGAAGAAAGAGTGGAAACAATCATCTCATCATGCATCAGTGCAGCGGTAACTCTTCTGGTGTGCTTGATCAGTAATCATAGCCAGAATGAAAAGACACGTGCATTGATGGAGTACAAACTCGAAGAACTCACAAAAAGAGTAGACAAACATAACAATGTAGTGGAGAGAACCTATTCCCTGGAACAGAAAGTAGTTGTCCAGGAGGAGCAGATCAAGGTAGCAAACCACCGGATTTCAGATTTAGAAGAAAAGGAGAATGGACATGTTTAAGAATTGTGTATTTAAACCAAGTGTTGACACTGTGAAATGGCTGAAAAAAGCAGGAATCAGAGCCATCAAGACAATGGCACAGACTGCGGTCGGCGTGATTGGAGCTGGAAGTGTCATCTCGGCGGTAGACTGGAAGATGGTAGCATCGGCAGCAGTCGTGGCCGGAGTGGTAAGTATTCTTACCAGCGTAGCGGGTATTCCGGAAGTAGAGGCAGAAGAGGGCGAATGATCGTCCTCTTTTCTCATTCAGAAAGGAAGAAACACATGTTAAAGATAATGGGAAAGGCCCAGGCATCCGTAACACAGATGCAGGCATACATCAAAAGAGCGAATCCAAAGGTGTCCGATTCGGTCATCAAGATGATTCCACTTTATATTACAGAGGGAACACAGGAAGGAGTAAGAGGAGATATAGCTTTTGCTCAGTCCTGCCTGGAAACCGGAAACTTTACGTTCTCCGGAACTGCGGTAACTCTGAGCCAGAATAACTTCTGCGGCCTGGGTGTTACAAAAACCGGAATGAAAGGCAGCAGCTTCAAGACCCCGGCAGAGGGCATCCGGGCGCAGATCCAGCACCTGCAGGCCTACGCATCCACAGGCCGGCTAAAGAATCGTTGCGTGGATCCGCGCTATACATACGTCAACAGAGGCTGTGCAGAGCACGTGGAGCATCTGGGCATTCAGGAGAATCCAAAAGGTCAGGGGTGGGCATCCGGCCGGAATTACGGCCAGAAGATCATTAATATTCTGAATAGCATATTATCCATTAAGGCATCAAATAAGACATCAAAAACAGAAAAGGAGAGTACAACCATGAATATCAACACAAGTCTTATCAGTAACAACAACAGCTATGCAGGTCATAAACCGGCATATATCGTAATTCACAACACAGATAACTATGCCAAGGGTGCAAATGCGAAAGCGCATGCTAAGGCTCAGCATGATGGCAACTTTAAAGGCTATTCCGCACATGTATATGTGGATGACACAGAGGCGTATCAGGCGCTTCCATATAACCGTGGCGCATGGCACGTAGGGGTTAACTACGGCGGTCGGCTGTTTGGTACTGTCAACAACAGAAATTCAGTAGGGATCGAGATGTGCGTCCAGGCAGGCTATAACTATGAGAAAGCTTTCCAGAATACAGTCCAGGTGTGCAAACAGCTTATGAAACAGCTGGGAATCCCGGCAGACAGAGTTGTGCAGCATTATGATGTATGTGCAAAGAACTGCCCGTCAGCAATTCGAGCAAAAGGTGACTGGAACCGGTTCAAGCAGCTGATCGGAGCTAAGACCGCCACACCGACGGTAGATAAGTACTATCGCACAAGAAAGTCCTGGGCTGACAGCAAGAGCCAGATCGGAGCATACAAGAGCCTTGAGAATGCAAAGAAAGAGTGGAAACAGGGATACACCATCTATGACTGGAACGGAAAAGCAGTGTATCCGGTACAGACTTCAAAAAAGGCAGTAGTTCTGACGGGAAAGTTTGAGACCCAGCTTCCAATCATCCGGAAAGGGAATTCCGGCGTTGCAGTTTCTGTGCTGCAGTCTGTACTTGGTGTTACTGTGGATGGCAATTTCGGAGACGATACAGAAACATCCCTGAAAGTTTTCCAGAAAAACACAGGCGTAAAGGCAAATGGAACCTGCGGTATTGATTCCTGGAAAAGAGTGATCGAACACATGAAAACCAACACAAAATAACTTCCTATTGTAGAAAAAGTCCGGCAGGTACCCACTGCCGGACAGATTGTATCATCATTCGGAAAGTTAAATTATCTGTTATTGTACTCAGGTGGGCCGGACGGAGAAATAGGAGCTTCCATGCGGTATCTTTCCCAGCGTTTTACCGCACCGAACCGGATGGTCGCGGCAGTGCTCAATGATGTGGGAACAGAAGAACTGGCACATTTGGAAATCGTGTCCACCATTGTCCATCAGCTGACAAAGGATCTTTCTATGGAAGAAATCGAGAACAGCGGACTTGGGCCGTATTATATTGACCACACGGTGGGAATCTGGCCGCAGGCTGCAGGTGGAGTGCCCTTTAATGCCTGCGAATTCCAGAGTAAGGGTGATCCGATCACGGATCTGTTTGAAGATCTGGCAGCAGAACAGAAGGCACGCTCCACCTACGATAATATCCTCCGGGTGGTGAAAAATATCCCGGAGGTTGCAGATCCCATCCGTTTCCTTCGGGCAAGAGAGGTAGTCCATTTCCAGCGTTTCGGTGAAGCACTGAGATCCGTGCAGGAGCAGCTGGATGCCAAAAATTTCTATGCCTTTAACCCGAGCTTTGATGCTCCGTGCAAAGCCTCCTGTGAAGAGTGATGGATCAGAGAAAAAATCTGTCTGACAGGAATCATATCTGAAATAAAAAGAGCTGCACAGCCGGCAGGGATCCTGCGGCTGTGCAGCTTTGAATTTGTTTTTTGGGAAAAAGATGTTTGTAACCTGCATTTCTTGTTATGCGTCTTTTTTATCGTCTTTATGCAGATTCTTCTGTGCTGTGGAAAGCATAAGCTTGATCCTGTTCAGCTGATTTACTTCGCTGGCACCTGGATCGTAGTCGATGGCAACAATGTTGGCTTCCGGATGCTCACGGCGAACTTCCTTGATGACACCTTTTCCTACGATGTGGTTCGGCAGGCATCCAAAAGGCTGGATGCAGACGATGTTCGGGATACCGCCATGGATGAGTTCCATCATCTCTCCGGTCAGGAACCATCCTTCACCGGTCTGATTTCCGGCAGAAACGATGGGCGCAGCCATTTTTGCAAGATCACGGATATCTGCGGCCGGTGTAAAGTGGCGGCTCTGCTCCAGGGCCTCATTTGCTGTTTTTCTCAGCCAGTCGATGGCTCTGAGGCCAAGATTTGCGATGGTTGCCTTGGATTTCTTGAATCCAAGCTTTTCAACCTTGAAATTCTGGTTGTAGAAGCAGTAGCAGATAAAGTCGATAAGATCCGGAACAACCGGTTCTGCCCCCTCTGCCTCCAGAAGATCTGCCAGGTGGTTGTTGGCAGCAGGCAGGAACTTGACAAGGATCTCACCTACGATACCAACGCGAGGCTTTTTCTCATCGGAGATCGGGATTGTATCAAAATCATGGACCATCTCACGGCACATTTTTTTGAAGGTACCATGGCTGACGCTGCTGCCTGTTACGAAGGCAATGACGCGCTGCTCCCAGATTTTGTGCTTGCGGTTTACGATACCCTTTTCCAGCTCGTAAGGACGCATGCGATATACGCATTTCATCAGGATATCACCGAATACGGCACCGTAAACGATGCGCCTGATCAGCGGCAGTGTCAGCTTAAAGCCAGGGTTGCTCTCCAGTCCGCTTAAGTTGAGGGAGATAACCGGAATCTGCTCCATACCGGCTTTTTTCAGGGCGCGGCGGATGAATGCGATATAGTTGGAGGCACGGCAGCCGCCGCCTGTCTGAGACATGATGACTGCAGTTTTGTTCAGGTCATATTTGCCGGAAAGAAGAGCATCCATGATCTGTCCCACAACCATCAGGGACGGATAGCAGGCATCGTTGTTTACATATTTAAGACCCACATCAACAGCATGCTTGTTGTCGTTGGGGAGGACTTCCAGGTTATAGCCGGATGCTTTAAAAGCAGCCTCAAAGATTCCGAAGTGGAATGGAGACATCTGCGGGCAGAGAATGGTGTACTCCTTACGCATCTGCTTGGTAAAGGATATCTTCTCAATGGAAGCTGGCTTGATGTTCCTTTTTTTATTCTGTGCCTGTTTTGCACGGATAGCAGCGATCAGGGAACGGATACGGATCCTTGCCGCACCCAGGTTGTTGACCTCATCGATCTTCAGGCAGGTGTAGATCTTGTCACTTCCATCCAGGATCTCATAAACCTCATCGGTGGTAACGGCATCAGGCTTGTGATGTGGTAAGCATCATCAGTTGCACCGTATCCGACAAGTTCACAATAAATGTGAGCTCCTCTCTTCTTTGCGTGTTCAAGTTCTTCTATAACTATAAAGCCTGCACCTTCACTTAGAACAAATCCGTCACGTTCTGCGTCAAACGGTCTTGACGCTGTTTTAGGATCGTCATTTCTTGTTGACATAGCTTTCATATTACAGAAACCTGCAAATGCAAGCGGACTTACAGCCGCCTCTGCACCGCCTGCGATGATAACATCGTTAGCACCGTGCTGAATGTGTCTTAAAGCGTCACCGATAGCGTTTGTACCCGAAGCACAAGCTGTAACGATATTTTCATTTACACCTCTTGCTCCGTACTTAATAGCAATCTGTGCAGCGCCCATATTACCTATCATCATAGGAATAAAGAACGGACTTACACGTCCCGGGCCTCTGTCAAGAAGTGACTTATGCTGTTCCTCAAGAGTATGGA
>OLRH01002032.1_pt1 | contig 10236 bp, 8 predicted proteins | sample 1672321 | NCBI WGS metagenome assembly OLRH01 (sample SAMEA3136671, study PRJEB25190) | human gut metagenome | reverse complement strand
ATAGTTGGAGGCCATAGAGTAGTTGTACGCACCGGTGGTACACACTGCCACAGTGTCGCCGCGGCCCACGGAGGCAGGCAGCATCACATGCTCCTGGATAATATCGCCGCTCTCGCAGCAGCGGCCCACCACAGAGGCCTCGAAGTCGCACTTCTCATTCATTTTATTAGCCAGCAGGCAGGTATAGTTGGCTTTATACAGCGCATAGCGTGGATTATCCGGCATGCCGCCGTCAATGGAGACATAGTTTTTATAGCCGGGGATCTTCTTCACCGTGCCACAGGTATACAGAGTCATGCCTGCCGCGCCCACGATGCTGCGGCCGGGCTCCATATGGATCTCAGGCATTTCAATGTTCAGCCGCTTGCAAGCCGTCTGGATGGCTCCCGCCACCTGGCTCACCTTGGTGTCCACATCCAGGAAGGGATCACTCTCGACATAGCGGACGCCATAGCCGCCGCCCAGATCCAGCTGCTGCGCCATATAGCCGTGCTTTTCCTTCATAGCGGCAATGAACTCCAGCATAATGACGGCCGCACGCTCAAAAATATCCTCACCGAATACTTGGGAACCCACATGACAGTGGAAGCCCATCAGCTCCACATGGGGCTGGGCCAAGGTAAACACGGTGATCTCCTCCGCTTGTCCGGTCTCCACGGCAGAGCCGAACTTACTATCCACCTTGCCGGTGGAAATGGCCTCATAGGTATGGGGATCAATGCCCGGGGTCAGGCGCAGCAGCACCTTCTGCTTGATACCCCGGCGGCCGGCCTCGGCCTCAATGGCCTTGATTTCTTCCACATTGTCCGCTACAAAGTAGCCAATATGGTTATCCATACCGTACACGATATCCCCATCGGTCTTATTGTTGCTGTGGAAGTAGGCGTGGGACAGATCGTAGCCCGCCTGCAGGGCGGTGTAGATCTCGCCTGAGGATACCACATCGATGCCCATGCCCTCCTCCTTCATGATCTCGTAGATGCGCTTGAAGGCGTTGGCCTTGCTGGCATACAGGGGGCGGCTGGAGGGGCCGAAATGCTTCTTGAAGGCATTCTGATACACGCGGCACTGATGGCGGATATAGTCTTCATCCAGCAGATACAGCGGTGTGCCGTACTGCTTAGCCAGGGCCACTGTGTCCTGGCCGGCAAAGTGGAGGTGGCCATTGGCTCCGATAGTAATATTCTCACAGATCATAGCGATATCCTTTCTTTTTCCCACTGATTCGATTCTAATGTATGTGTAAGGCTCACAGCGAGCCGGATATACAAATTTAAGGCTTTTGTTTGTATTTAAGGTAGATAATATCTTGTATGAATGTGTCAGTGAAATTGGGCGCAGGGGCTGCGGCTCAACCACACCACAGCCCCCTGCCCATTCTGGCGAGAGCAGAGGAGGTACTGAAATAGATTACTCAGCCTTCTCGGCGACAGCAGCTTCCTTCTTCTTGGCCAGAGCCTTTTCCAGCCAATCCTTGCCGTCCGCAAAGCGGGAGACGATGTAGGTCACCACATAGTCGCCGGCAGAGTTGATCATGGTGGCGGGAGGATCGACCAGGTTGCCGATGGCCACCAGAATGGGGAATGCCAGTTCCATCTGATTGGGGAAGAAGATGGAGCAGATGATGTACTCGCCGATGTAGCCACCGCCGGGCACGCCGGACATACCGACGGAGGACAGCACGGCCACCAGAACGATGGGAATCAGCTTGCCCCAGCTCATATCCTGACCGAACACGCCCCAAACAAAGGCGATCTTCAACACGCAGGAGAAGCAGGAGCCATCCATGTGCATGGTAGCGCCCAGAGGCACGACCATCTCAGCCACGTCCTTGCTGACGCCGGTATCCTCAGCCTCTTCCAGGTTGGTGGGGATGGTAGCGACAGAGGAGCAGGTACCCAAGGAGACCACAGCGGGCTTGGTGATGTGTTTGAACATGGTCTTCACGCCGTGCTTGCCGCCGCCGAACCAAGCGAACAGCGGGAACGCAGTAAAGATATAGACAAAGCACAGGGGATAGTACACAGCCATGGCGCGGCCATAGGAGCCGGCGATCTGGGGACCGTAGTCAGCGACCAAGCCGGCGAAGATGGCGAAGAAGGCCACGGGAGCATAGTAGGTGATGATCTTGATGAACTTCATCATGACATCGGTCATGCTGCTGAGCCACTTGGCGACCAGGGTCTCAGAGCCGCCCGCCATGTTGGTGGCGAAGCCGAACAGCACGGAGAACACGATCAGGGGCAGCATGGCCTTGCGGGTCAGCAGACCCACGAAGTCGCTGGCGGTGAAGAAGTTGACGATCATGTCGGAGACGGAGGCGTACTCGCCCATTTCCTCAGAGGGGATGTCGTTCCAGGGAACCAGTACCGGGGGGAAGATCTTCATCAGCGCGAACATGATGACAGCAGCGATGGCGCCGGTGATGACGAAGGTCGCCACCGTGGTGCCCATGATCTTACCGGCACGCTTCATGCTCTTCATGTTGGCAATGGAGCCCGCAATGGACACGAACACCAGGGGAACCACCACGCAGAACATCATGTTGATGAACACGGTGCCAAGGGGCTTTACGACAGGGGCCACACTGGGGGCCAGCCAGCCCACCAGCGCGCCAATGATCATTGCGCCCAGCATGATGCCAAGGAAAATATAATTCTTGACTACAGCTTTCTTTTCCATAAGTTTTTACTCCTCCTAACTGATTTTGGTTGATTTGACTGCTCTCTATGTAAAGCATATGCTTACATACCTTAGTTAAATAGTTGTAATTAGTGTCAGATGGTCAGGGCCTCGTCGGTAATCTCACCCTTGCAGACGATGTTGGTGGGGCCGGTGAGAAATAGATCGGTGACATGTCCGCTGCCGTCCCGCTCTACGTCAATATACAGGGTACCGCCGGTCATATCCACCCGGACGTTTTTTCCGGAGACCTTGCCCAGCAGCGTCAGCACAGTCACCACAGAGCCGGTACCGGTGCCGCAGGCATAGGTGAAGTCCTCCACCCCCCGCTCATAGGTGCGCTCATATACATGGTCCGGGCCGATGATCTCGTAAAAGTTCACATTAGCGCCCTTGGGGAAATCCTTACAGAACCGCAGCTTGCGACCCAACCGGAACAGTGTCTGCGTGTCGAAATTCTTCAGGTCCTTCATGGGCACTGCCGCATGTGGGATGCCGGGGTTGCCCAGCTCCACATAGGCGCAATCATAGGTCGCGCCGTCCACCTCCGCCTTGCCATCCAGGCGCATGTTGCAGGGATCGTTGAGCCGCACACGGTACAGCCGGCGATCCACCCGCCAACCAGTGACTAGGCCCGCCGTGGTCTCCACCTTCTGCACCTCGCCGGCCAATCCGTTTTCATAGCCATACCGACAGATGCAGCGGGCACCGTTGCCGCACATCTCCCCCATGGAGCCATCGGAATTGAAAAACAGCATCTTATAGTCGCCGCCGTAGGTAGGCTTTTTAACCACCATAAATCCGTCGGCACCGATGGACATATGCCGCTCACAGACAGTGCGGATGATCTCCGGCCACTTCTCATCGGGTATAGCATCCTGTCGGTCATCCACCACAATAAAGTCGTTGCCGGCACCGTTCATTTTCCAAAACTCCATGGCGTAACCCCCTCCTTTTTGCTTGTAATTGCATTGTACATGTCCTTTATAAGCTTGTCAAATTTTTGTCATAGTCCTATTATTCGGATGCGCCATCCTAAAATCAGGACTATCGAGCATATTTTATGGCACTTTCCTACCAAGAGATAGTCTATACGCAGTGGCCGACATATGCAGACCCCCGGCTTCCGCGTAAAGCAGATCCCGGGGGCCACCATTTTATAATTCTCTTTTCCCTTCTGCTGGCGTATTCCGTTTTATTGGACCCTTCCCTCCTGCCTCAGGATCCTCCTGTAAAGCCATAGAGCTGCCAACATAGAGATGCAATCCACAATGGGCTGCACCATGGTACAGCCGTACATGGGGAGTAATCCATTCAGCAGAAACAGCAGCGGGATATCCAGTACGCCCTTGCGCAGCACGGAGCAAATCAGGGATTCCTTCACTCGTCCCATAGCCTGAAACTGGGTGATCATGGGGTAGCACACAGCCATCATCGGCATAGCCAGCACCATGATTCGCAGAAAGGACGCTCCGTAGGCAACGGTGGCTGGTGTGTCAATAAATAGTCCCACCAGCACCGGCGCCAACAGCTCATAAGTCAGCACACACACCAGCGAAAATAAAACCGATATGCCGCAGCCCAGCTTAAATACCTGATGCCGCCGCTCCCGGTTGCCGGAAGCGTAGTTATAGGCCAATAGCGGCAGTATGCCGCCGGAAACGCCTATGGAAAAATACAGGGGCAGCATGTCCAGCTTCTTTACGATACCCAGCGCAGCCACTGCATCGGTGTCGTAGGCGGACATGAACTTCATCAGTGCCCCTACTGCCACCATGGTCAGCAAATACTGGGCACAGGAGGGAAAGCCGATTTTCACTATGCTGCCCATGTGCTTAGCGGTATACCGCAAGCTGCTGGGCCGCAGCGATACCACAGAGCTGCGGCGCCTGTTAAAAATGCAGAAGAGCAGAAACAACGTACCAATGCCATTGGAGATGGCTGTAGCCAGCCCCGCCCCCTGGGCTCCCAATCCCAAAAACTGCGGCAGCACGAATAGCGGATCCAGGGCAATGTTGATAAGGCCGCCTAAAGATACGCCCGCCGATGCTATCCCCGCACTGCCCTCTGCGCGCAAGAGGTTTGCAATCAAAATGTTGATGATGGCGCAGGGACCGCCCCAAATAACTACCCATTTGGCATAGTGGAACGCCAACGCATACGTCTCCGACGTAGCTCCGCACAGGTGCAGCAATGGAGATGCAAGCCAAGCGAAGACAACGGAAAACAGCACCGCCGCAAGCAGACACCACCAAAAGGAGATGGCCGCAATGCATCGGGCATCCGTGTCTTCATGCCGTCCCAAGGCCCGGGCCATGCAGCTGGCCCCACCTACGGCAAACAGATTAGCAATGGCCGTCATCAGTACGGTAATGGTGTACGCCACCGATACCGCCGCCGTCTGCAGCGGGTCATTCAGTAGTCCTACAAAATAGGTGTCCGCCAGATTGTAGGCCAACAACACCATCTGACTGGCGATAGCGGGTAAAATCTGCCGCCGCACCGCCTGGGATGCGGGCATTTGCTCAAATAGATAAGTTTTATCGGTTGAACGATCCATATCGTGCCTCCCGCATATTATTCAAAATTATTTTACACCGGGTAAAAACAGATAGCAAGCAAAGAAGCTGTCGTATGAATCGTATTCTTCAAGTATTCCTTTAATCCCGCCCCTCCCCCTATTCACTTACACATTGAGCTGTCTCCTTGCTTCAAATGAATCTGCGCAGGGCATTTACACGGTTATTGGGATTCTGTCCCCGTGACCTCAAAAAGCTTTCCCGCTTTTCTGTGCCGGGCAACGATTTTCGTTGTGTTTTTCTCCTCAGTATGCTACCATAAAAGAAACAAAGCAGCAGCGGCACAGTAAGCCGCATGAAAGGAGTTCCCATGAAGAAACCACCCAAACCTAAAGATACGGCCCGCCGGCTCAAGTCCACAATCCGCCAGCAGCCGGCTGTTTTTGCCGTTTATGTAGTTCTGCGGCTGATTGTGGTGGCAGAGCTGGTTCTGTCCATCCTCCGGGGCGAATACGAGAGCGCCTTCATCTGCCTGCTGGTGCTGATTTTATTTATTTTACCTTTTTTCATCCAGCAAAACTTTGGTATCCAACTGCCGACCACCCTGGAAATCATCATACTTCTGTTCATATTTGCGGCAGAAATACTGGGCGAGCTGGAGGGTTATTTCATCACCTACCCCAACTGGGACACCATGCTCCACACCACTACAGGCTTTCTCTGCGCAGCCACCGGCTTTGCCCTCATTGATATTCTCAACCGAAACAGCCGCATCAAGTTTCAGCTCTCCCCCATATATGTGGCTTTGGCTGCTTTCTGCTTTTCCATGACCGTGGGTGTGCTGTGGGAATTTTTCGAGTTTGGCATGGATCGGCTCTTCCATTTGGATATGCAAAAGGACACGGTGGTTCAAAGCATCACCTCCGTGATGCTGGATCCCACTAACGGCAATACCCCCGTCACGATAGACGGCATCCACTCTGTGGCGGTCAATGGCAATGACCTTGGCTTTGACGGCTACTTGGATATCGGCCTGTATGATACCATGGAGGATCTGTTCGTCAACTTTATTGGCGCCGTGACCTTCAGTGTTATTGGGTATTTCTATATCAAGCACCGGGGCAAGGGAAAGCTGGCCCGGGCTTTCATCCCGACCCTCAGCGAGCAGGAGGAGCAAGACCCCGCCGCGCCGGACTCTTCCCGGGAAAACTCTAAATAACACACCGCGGCCCACCACTCCCTAAAGGTCGTGCAGAAGTGGCTGGGCCATTCGGACATAAAAATGACAGCCAATATCTACGGACATTTAGATGCAGCTCGGAAGCAATCCATAGCGGGCAAAATGGGCAGTCTTTTTTCCAGTGCTGAGTTCGAATGATGGTGTTAGAAAACTGTTAGAAATCAGACGGTTTTCTGGTCCGCAACAGAAAAAGAAAAATTCCCGAAACCCTTCGGTTTTCGTTGATAAGGCAGTAAGTCAAATTATCATCGAAGCTGAATCGGCAATGGGAGAAAAGCCGAGTTGCAAAGCCACGGACTGAAAACGAAATGTTAAAAGGACTTAGCTGTCAGGCGTAGCAATGGCAAGGAAAATCACCGAGATCAGTCCACTACGGACTTTTCTCGGTGGTTTTCTTATATCCGTACATTCGATTTACGCTAATTCTCCTGCTACAATAATTGCAGAAAATCAAAGGAGGAACAGCGTGAAGCAGGTCCCGTCAACAACTTTTTGCTGAGCGTCTTCTTCGCTGCCTTGCAGATCAGCGCGGCGCAAGCCATGCAGACAGCCGCCGTCTACCTTATTCGATCTCCTGTTCCAAATCAGCAAACGGATTTGACGCAAAAAACTGAATCGTAATGTCCCAGCCATCGCATAGCTTTTTGATGGTTGAAATCGTTGCACTGTTGTTGCGCCCGCTGGCAATATTATTGACGGTCGATTGCGTGACACCGTTCATATTGCACAGTTTGTTGATGGAAATATCCCGCTCCCGGCATAACTCTGCGATTCTCCCGTTGACAGCTTCTCCGTCATTCTTAACCGTTAGACTGCAGGCCAAAGCAAAATTTTATAAATCAGAGAGTCAGTTTCAACTAGGCATGCCCCGCCAATAAAAGCGACAGCCCAAATAGCGGTACGTATGAGTCCCTCTATTAGCATAGCGCCCAGGTCTGTATCATATTTAAATAATAATAGGTACTCCTGACAATGCCGGATAACTTCAACAGGTCTTGCAGCGGATATCTCTGCCTTAGTTCTAAAACAATTAGGGCTTTTTGCCGTTCTTTTGCTCTTCCGCAAGAACTAAGGCACTCAGTTTTTTTAAGTATTATAACTCCTATTTTGTATTCTGCACTATATTTTCTTTGCTGTCCTCTTTTAGCCATAAAATATGCACCCCAAAAGTGTCTAACTTTTGGGGTGCATATCAAATCGACCCAGGAAAAATTATAACTATTTGAAGTCAAACACGGTGTTTAATCAAAAACCATGGGCCAATATAGGATTTTATCGATCAGCGCATTATTTCTAGAAAGCAATGCCATAACAATCAAAATAACAGTCCAAATTGCAGTGCGTATCAGGCCGGAGATCATCATGGAACCGAAATCTGTTTCATATTTGAATTTTTTGACTAAAATCGGAATAAGCACAAATGAATAAAGAGAGACTACCATAAATAGACTGGCACCTTTTGCAGCCAGTTCCATGACAGCAACAGCAATCAGTGCGATGCTTACCCATATGTAGCCTGTTTTTTTTGAATATGTACGCCTTGGTTTTCTGATATACCCAGGCTTATTTGTGTATCTGCGTCTTGATTTTCTCATAATGCATGCTCCTTACTCTGTAGTTACTTATAGAAGCCCTCTTATCTTTAAAATCGATTCGATTGCCGGTTTTAGCACAAGAGCAAAATACTTTTAGTCTTGGCGTTTTTCGCGTCTCCGGTGCCAAAAATCTATCGGTTTGTCCGTGCAGGAAATACCGCATTCTTGACACCATTCCTTTGCAAAAGTAATCAAGTATTTTTCTTCAAAACGGCGGTATTCCTCCGTCAAGTGCTCGCTGTTCAGCAAAGCCCAAAAACTGCAGGATTCAGCTTCCTCATCTTTGGCAGATCGGAGCAGCCGAAGATATTTATTGCGCAATACGCTGTTATTTATAAAGTCGAAGAATTCCTTGTGTATGCCGCTTACAGGCACTTGCGGCAGGGATAAACAAGTTTTCTGATCCTCTGCCGGTAAATTGCGGTAATCATCCTCGTATATGATTATAAATTTTTCCGGGTAGAAAAAAAGCGGTTTTAAAGCGAGAAATGCATAATAGCACGCATGCAGATTCAGATAGTCCATAAATAAAATTCACCTCAATAGTTCAATATACCCCCAAACCAAATGTGGAGAGAATGCGCTTTATCGTTGTAATGTCCATATTTACCAGAACCATGCACTTCTGGTGGCGTTGTTACCCCGATAGAGACCGCCAATGCCTTTGCATGAATTTGATAATGCGTATAAATGCCCCATGTCGAATATCCAAGGTCATTTACTTCCTTGTGTGCTTTGCAGTAGGAGGACGGGTCATACTCTTTAGCTATCCTTAAATTATTGCATGCGCCAAGACAGCCAAGCATAGCAAGCGTATAGATCACAATAAAAATCGGGCCGAGAACTGCGTAAGCTACAGATAGAATCAGTTCAAAATACAGGAAACGCGGGATCAGTTTCCCCTTTGTGATCTTAAACCATTTTCGCATCCAGTTTGCGGGAGCAATGTACCGCTTGGGATAGCGAGGGAGGTTTGAGCCCAGTTCTTTAATTTGGCGCAGCGCATTTCTCTTAAATGCTATAGATGGCATTATTGAGAACCAAACAATTAGTAAAATCATATAATACATATCGGCCTCCGCCTCATCGCATATTCCGAGTTGGTACATGCTCTGCACCTCTTATAAATGCGGTATTACTCAAGTTTCCACCCAAAACGATCTTTAAAGTCGTTGTAGCACTTTGGGCAGATCCAAATTTCATTATTCAATGTACTATAGCCGATTTTTAGATCGGCATCGCCTTTTCCGAATTTAGCCATGCAAAACTCACAATGGTCATGGTCGTTTGATGGATTATGCGGCTCATATAAATGATAAATTAAATGCGCACCTGTTAAATACCGCTCCTGCTCTCTAAATAAGCGCCAATCTTCGTTTGAATTCATATAAAACTACTCCTTTCATTTGGGGAGAATTGTGCTGTCCGGAAAAATTCTGAAAGTTTGAGACTGCCCACGTATTCCATAATCCCAATGAGGGCCAATGGGGGCCGTGACTCAAATCGGGGTGGAGCGATTCCCCGGTTCGGGGATTGACAAAATTGCCCTGCCCAGTCAAAGGCGACCCGGATCCTCGCCACTCAAATCCGGGAATATCACATTTTGCGGGATTATTGCCAGGATATCTCATATTTGATCCGCTATTAAGTTGAGATATATTATTTGAAAATCGTGCTTTTGGCATTGTGGCCATTGCCTGACCGGCGTATACATTTACGGCGAAAGTCAGCGCATCATATGCGAATCCAGCAACTGCCGCGCCGGTCTGCCCGCCAATAGCTCCGCCGACTGCCTGCACCCCCGTTTTAACAATATTGTCTTCCCGCAGTACAGCCGAACCGACGGCGCTGTTCACAATTTGACCGATGCCTTGTGTGGCGGTTGCAGCGCCATGGACCATCAGGAATCCTGCCGCAACCGCGCCAAAGCCGGTCCAACCCATGGCTGCGCCCAAAGCGGAACCAGCCGCCATTTGGAGCGTTCCGCTCAAAACGTTCAGCGCACCTGTCAGCCACTTAGGCCAGTTGCCGTCCGGGTCAGACATGTTCACGGGATCGTTGAAACAGTAGGCAAAAAGATTGTAGCCCTGCGTAGTTCCGCCAACGCCTGCCAATTCCGAGTCAACATTGATAAACCGCCCGAAGTCCGGGTTATAGTACCGGCTATTCAGGTAATAAAGGCCCGTCTCGGTGTCGTAAT
>OLRH01002024.1_pt1 | contig 10259 bp, 6 predicted proteins | sample 1672321 | NCBI WGS metagenome assembly OLRH01 (sample SAMEA3136671, study PRJEB25190) | human gut metagenome | reverse complement strand
AATGATTGGACTCAACTTTATGGTGAGGCTTTAACAATGTATTTTTCAGCAGTACGCCTTTGGCAATGACCAGGAAGAAACGCAGCGGATTAAGGTAAGTAAGGTATTGCAGTATGACCGGCATATTATCGATAGGCGAGATAAATCCTGATAATAATACGGCTGGCATCTGAAAAGTAAAGACGCCTAAAATAGCCTGCTGCTGCGTTCTGCATAAGGATGAAATAAACAGACCGACACCGACCAAAGCTAAAAGAGCGATAAAGTCTGCTGCTAAAAAAACGGCAAGTGAACCAACTAAAGGAAAATCAAAAAAATGTACCGAAATAGCAAGCATCACCATTGTCAGCAGCCAGGCCAAAAGCTGGGCCGGTACGGCTTTGCCGATAAGGATCTCGGTAGAAGACAGAGGACTGACAATGAGCTGGTCAAAAGTACCTACTTCCTTTTCCCGGGCAATAGACAGCGAAGTCAGCAAAAGCACGATGACCATCGAGAGCATGGCCATCAGGGACACGAGTGAGTAATACTTGTAATCAAGATTGACATTGAACCAGTTTCTGGTGACTATTTCCAGGCGTGGCTCACTGCCGGATAATTCTTTGGCATAGCTTTGAATGATCTGCGTAGCATAACTGCCGATGATCGAAGCGGAATTGGTCTGTCTGCCGTCTGTTATCAACTGCACGCTGGCGCCGGTCTTGTTTTTTATAGATACGGCAAAATCAGGCGGTATTTCCAGAGCCAGGCTTGCTTTTTGGATATCAATGCTTTGCTTGAGCTGTTCAGGCGTGTCAACAACCACAACGGAATTGAACCAGGGCGAATTTGTAAAATGGCTGATCAGTTCGCGGGAGTAGTAGCTGCGGCTGTTATCCAGCACTAGCATATCAATATTTTTTACTTCCATTGTCACAGCGTTGGCAAAAACAATAAGCTGAATAATAGGCATGATAGTAACGATCATTCTGCTGCGGGGATCTTTCCAGATAGCTTTAAATTCTTTAATGATCAGCGTCAATAATCGTGTTGTCATTTTTCCAACCTCACTAACGTATTTTTATAAACTAAAAATAACAACACAAGGCACAGACAGCTTAAATAAACAGTGTTGATCAGAACTATATCGCTGATAGTTCCGGCTAAAAACTCACTTTCAATAAATGCCACAAAATAACGCTGCGGCAAAACAGCTGTTAAATATCTGAAAAAAGCAGGCATGGACGAAATCGGGAACATCAGCCCGGAAAGGAGCAGCGCCGGTAAAAAACCCATGACTAAAGAGATCTGACAGGCCAGAAATTGATTTTTAAAAATCGTGGACACCAGTAAGCCGATGCCCATACAGGTCAGTAAAAACAGGCTGCCAACCAGAAATAGTATGATATAAGAACCGCGGAAGGGCAGGTCAAAAACAGCGACGCATAAAAATACGTTAAACAAAAGCGAGCAGATACCCAAAATATAGTAAGAAAAATATTTTCCGGCTACAAAATGCAATCTGCTGAGCCTGGTGCTTAACAAAGCTTCCATTGTACCCCGTTCCCATTCCCTGGCTACGACAAGCGCTGTTAAAAGGATACCGACCAGACTTAGGGTTACAGCCAGAGAACCCGGCAAAATAAAATAATGGCTGTCAAGCTTCTCGTTATACCAGATCCGCAGCTGCGGATCTATCAGATTTACCTGCTGCTTACTGTAGCCGGTCGTTTCCAGCCACTGATAAATAACGCCGCTGGCATAGCTTTGGACATAGTTGGCAGTGTTTGTTTCGCTGCCATCGGTAATGACCAGGATCTGTGCGGTGCGTCCGTTGTTAAGATTGACAGTAAAATCGTTAGGAACGATCACGGCTCCCTGAAGTCTGGAATTGACGATATCGCTGTACATGGCGTCTTTGTCATCGTAGACCTTCGTTCTGATATACTGATTATTACTGAAAGACCTGGCCAGAGAAACTACTCTGGGGTTGGCGTCATCCAGCTTAAGGCCCAGATTGATATTGACGGAGTCGACGTTGATGCCATACATATAAATCAAAGACAGCAGCGTCGGCAAAATAAAAGCAATCAAAATACTGCTGGGATCGCGAAAGATCTGCAGGAATTCTTTTTTGATAAAAGCCCATAAAATTTTCATAGTCGGCCGCTTTCTGCATCTTTGCGGTTAATAAGCGTGATAAAGGCATCTTCCATCGTCGCTGCAGCCGCCTGCGCTTTTAAAGCTGCCGGAGTGCCGACGGCTATCGTTTCGCCCTGATAAAATAAGCTGATGTTATCGCAATATTCAGCTTCATCCATAAAATGAGTAGTAATCAAAATCGTGACGCCTTTTTGTGCCAGAGCGCGCAGATGACACCAAAATTCTTTGCGGGTGACCACGTCTACGCCGGAGGTGGCTTCGTCCAGAAATAAGATCGGCGGATTATGGATAAGCGCGCAGGCTAAAGATAAGCGCTGTTTGATGCCTAAAGGCAGTTTTTCTGACAGCTGGTCAAAATAGACAGTCAAGCTAAAATAAGACGCGATGCTGTCGACACGCTCTTTGATTTTAGCCAGGGGAATACCGTAAATACCGGCAAAGAATTCCAGATTTTCTCGGACTGTCATATTGCCGTATAATGAAAATTTCTGTGCCATATAGCCTAGATAGGAGCGGGCTAAAGTAGGATTTTCCCGGATATCCACCCCCATGATTTTTGCAGTGCCGTCTGTTGGCCGGGCCAGGCCGCACATCATTTTAAAAGAAGTAGATTTACCGGCACCATTAGGACCCAGCAAGCCAAAAATTTCACCTTTTTTGATGTGAAAGGTGTTATTTTTAACGGCAGCAAAGTTACCGTACATTTTTAAAAGGTTTAAGGCTTCCACAGGATATTCCACAGTGCTTTCCTGATAAACATAATGGGCTGCGATCTGAGATGCTTTTTCTTCATAGCCGCCCATCAGGCGGATGACCTCACGTTCAAAATCAGCAGAAGTGGCAGCCAGTGCTTCCGGAGGACCGTGATAGATGACTTTGCCCTTATCGATAACGACGGTATTGTCAAAACTGTTAGCTTCGTCCAGATAAGCCGTAGACCAGACTACGGTAGTATCTTCTTTGATCGTAGCCCGTACCAGACGCATTAGATCGCGGCGGGAGATAGGATCTACGCCTACGGAAGGCTCATCTAAGACCAGAAATTTAGGGTCGCCCAAAAGTGCACAGGCTAAACCAAGCTTCTGCTTCATACCGCCGGACAAATTACCGGCCAGTCGCTTTTGGAAGGGCTGCAGCCCAGTGAATTCCAAAAGCTCATCAAAATTTTTATCGACTGATTTCAGATCTGCATAGAATTCCAGATTTTCACGTACGGTCAGGTCTTCATACAGACCAAATTTTTGCGGCATATAACCGATTTGAGCGATAAGCTCTTTTTTTTGCCGGGCCGGGTCATAACCAAGGGTCGTCACGGTTCCCGAATCGGCGTACAAAAGCCCGATAATGATACGCAGAAGCGTGGTTTTACCCGCGGCATCAGCACCTACGATACCGGTCATTTGTCCTGTAGGTATGGTAAGCGTCAAATCGTCTATAGCAGTTGTATGTTCAAATTTTTTAGTAATATTATTTATTACTACCGTATCCATTTTATTTACCCCGGCTATCCTTCAAATCGATCAAAACAGTCGTGGGCATTCCCTGACGCAGGAATTTATCCGGGTTATCGGCATAAACACGGATCATGTAGACTAAATCTGTACGCAGATCTGTCGTCTGTACGCTTTTGGGCGTAAATTCGCTGACAGGAGAAATATAACCGATATGTCCCTGATATGTTTTCCGGGTTCCTGTCTGAGGATCAGTACTGTCGGTAATGATCTGTGCCGGCATACCATCGTAAATATTGCCGAGATCTGTTTCGTTGATATAGGCTCTGACCCAGATCGGGCGCGGCTTGGATAAAGTATAGATAGCCGTTCCTTTTTGAATGATCGTGCCCGGCTCAACTAAACGTGCGGTGACAATGCCTTCTTCCAATGCGTAAAGTTTGGAGTAATCACTTTGCCTGGTTAAAAGGTCTTTCGCGGTTACGGATGCATTATAAGCAGAGCGCGCTTCCTTCAAGGTATTTTCCACAGTTTCAAAGTCCAGCTTGGAAATCGCGCCTGTGCCGTATAAAACAGTATATTTATCATAGACGGACTGTGCCTGGATCATTGCGGCATAGGCCTTGGCTACTTCACTTTCCGACTTGGCTTCCTGCAGCTTGTAGTCTGCCGCGTCGATCTCTGCGACTAAACTGCCTTCCTGTACTGTATCGCCTTCTTCAAAATACATTTTTGTGATTTGACCCGGAACCTGAAAGCCAATGTCAAATTGGCGGATATCCACATTCCCATATAGTGTTACCAGCGTAGGATCTTTTTCTGCAGGTTTTAAGAAAAACCATAAGCAGCTTATTGCTGCTGTTATTACTGCTATCATGATTAAAATTTTTTTATTCATCATAAGGCTCCTTTGTGTGCTTTCTTAATTTAATAATAGAAGAAGAGCAGCCTCTTGGCAATCAACAGATCAGGGGCTTTTGTCGGATTTTGCAGTCATTGCAGCCAGCAGGGCGGGCTGGTCGATAAAGCTGCGCAGTTTGAGCCAGAAATCGAGCGGTGAAAGCGGACTGTTATGCTCGTAGCAGTAAACCAGTACCTGCAGATGGCCATTGATGATAAATTCTATCAGCAGCTGCAGCTGCGGCGTTATCTGCTGCGCTGTCAGCTGCAGATTCTGGATCAGTACTTTCCGGATATGGCTTTTCATTTTATGGACAAAACGCGGATCGCCGTTCTGACCAAGGAGCATTGCCAAAATACGGGCATTGCTTTTAAAAAATCTTTGTGACAGCAGACGTTCTTCTGCTGTAGGCACGCCTGTACGGAAAATACGAAGGCCATGCGGCAGAAAAGTTTCAACAAGCTGAAATAATTCATTTTCTAATTGTTTCAGCAGATCATCTGTATTGTTGAAATAGGCATAAAAAGTACTGCGGTTATAACCGGCTTTTTTTGTAAGCTGTGAAACGGTTATTTTGTCGCAGGGCAGGGTCTGGCACAGCTGCAGAAAAGCTTCCACAATGCATGCACGTGCTGTTGTCGGCTTAGTCATGGCAAAATCCCCTTTGCTTTTATTAATTTAATTATACTATAATCTGTCAGACTGCAAAAGAGAAGAGCGGTAAGCCACAGGTAATCGATCAGGAACAGATAATTTATTGCCCGGGTAATATTTACAGCTTTTTTACGTTGCTCAGGTCTATTTTTACGCTTTCTGGCATTTACCTGCCGCTGCGGCAGCGTTATTATATGGTTATCAAAGAGAGGTGAAGATAAATGACGGCCGTAACTTTTAATGCTTGTCTGACTTTAGCAGTATTGAGTGTATTAACCTTTTCCTGCTGGCGTAAATACAGAATCTGCCTGCATACTATCGTACATAAATAAAGCGGTGTCAGGGAGAGGGAAGTGGACCTGATGGTTGATTTGCTGGTGGTGCTGTTTTTTCCGGCAGTACTGGCAGTACTGCTGAGCATAGCAGAGCTGCGCATTAAATATGCAGAAAAATAGCAGAAGCGGTAGAAAACAAAAAATAAAAATGCTTTGTCCTAAAGTTTACTTTCATGGACAAGGCATTTTTATTTTTTCATCTAGTAGTTGACAGGTGTGATGTAAATTTTCTGAATATTTTTTGCTGATGGGAGCATACCTGCTATATAAGTGAATAATATATTTTTCTCATATCTGAAATAGGCAAAAATGGATTACTGTAAATGATGCATAAGTATATTGTATACATCAATAATAATAGATAACAGGTTTATTTATTGGTACCTTTAAAATGATGGAGGATCAAGGTGATTTAAATTTGAAGGGATTCTTAACAGATCGTGTTTTCTGAAAACACAAAGCTTGATTAGGGGGGGACTTGTGCTAAAATACAACTAATAAATCAAATAGTATGCTTTATTATAAAATTTATAGCACTAATAGTAAGCTTATTTTTTGGGGCAAAATGAAAAGTTGAGAACTTTTTCATTTATTGCGGTTTGCAGCTTGAAAACCTCATAGTGCATTGGAATCAGGTATGTTCTAGAGTGAAACTATAGAACATTAAAAGGAAAGCCGGTGAGAATCCGGCACTGTCTCGCAACTGTGAAAGAGAGCTATATGCCTGCAGTATTCTCGCAAAGGAACGAATGGCAATGATCTGAAGTCAGGGCCCTGCCTGATCCAAAACTCTGAAAACCTGCGATGTACGGGTTGGAGAACAGAATGAGAAATTATTTGCGATGTGCAGATAGTTTTATTTTTGTTCGCCGGCAAGGTTACAGAAGTAAGAAAGTTGTATTTTGGCGGCAGCAAGACCAAATACAGCTTTTTTTTGGTTGGGTAATGAAACAGTGAAGATGAAAGAGGCTGCTGTTTTATTTATAAAAAGTTTTGAAAAATGGGCGATGAAAGGGTGGTAAAAGAGAATATAACTAATTGATTTTATTGCAAATCTATAATTTATAGTTAAGGAAGGTTGTAGGCTGATGTACAAAAAGGATAATAAATTCAATAATATAGTCTCGGGGATTGCAATATCTCTTGGCTGTATATGTGCTGGTGGGACAACATTTGCTGCTGATATGACTGCAGATGGCGTAACTGTAGAAAAAGGTACGCTGCAGTATGCTGCCAGCCAGAGCATAGGCAGTAATAATACTTTTTTGAATTTCGATAATGTAAAGCCGTTGGAGGATAAAGTTACTCAAACTACATCCTATTTACAGTTAAGCGATGTAGATGTCAACAATACTCCGATAATTTCGTATATTAAAGGTTATGGTTCAGATGGTTATAGTGATTATACGCCTTTTGGTTATATCGTTGATAGTACAGGCAATGTATTCAAAAGTGAAAAAACTAAAACCGAAGGATATAATGCTATCATAGTAAAAATATATAACCCCGATACCGGTGAATATGATACGCATTTGTCGTGTTCAGATAGTGGACAGGCTGCTGGAAATACGTATTTTGACCAAAATTCTATTGTTAATAATGCTAATAACGTATTAAAAAATCCAAACGTGATCAATGAATTGCAGAAGGCATATGCAGAAGGTGGTTCTGCAGCAGTAAAAAAATTAATGGGCAAGTATTTGCCGCAGATTTATCTGGCCAAAGTTGATAATTTACAGGATATAATTGATGCGGAAAATACGGATTCCAACATCAATAAATATATAGACAGCATCACTTCAGAAAATATGGAATATCTTCCTTCCGTATACAGAACTGTTGTAAAAACAGAAAGTTCTTCGAGTGGTTCCGGAAGCAGTAGCAACAGCTATTCTTATGATTCAGTAAAGATGGAGAAGGAGGCTGTGTGGAGACCGGATGACAGGGCCGAGGCATATAAACAGGGGAATATTTTGGCGGATGGCTTTGATGGAGGCAAGATTGAAACTTCAAGCGGGCTATTTGGCGTAGATGAAAATGGTGAGGGATTTACGCAAAGTGATGTGAAAGAAGATGGTGTCGAGCATAGCAAGCAAACCGACCCGCTTTATTGGCTTTTCAGTAAGATTTATAATTCAACCGACCAAACTGGTGATAAAACATGGTTCTCTCCAATCACAGGATATCCCGGCATTTCGATCGATAACGTCGATTCTGAAGAAACAATTGGTTTAAATAACACCAAGACAGTAATATCAGTCAAGGATTTAAGCACCGGTGCAGGCAGTGTTATCGACTTAAGTTATATCAATACCAATGGTGATAATCCTCTGGTTTTGCAGGATAATGGCTATGGGGATATTGAAACAGGCTTTGAATATAAGGACAGCGATAATAAATGGAATCCGGCATATGTAAAGTTGAGCAGAATTTTGATCGGGGAAAATGCGACGTTAGGGCAGAATACTACCTTTAGGCTCGGCGTCTACGGCTTGATCATCAAGACGCCCACTACTTCTTCTAATGGCAGAACGAATGACAGCGTGTACATAGTGAATGCAAACCAGGCACAAGAAGAAATAGATGCCGGAGAAAAAACTAATCTCAATGTTCAGCTTGGGTATGTGCCCGGTGTAGGCACAAAACCTTTTGGAGAAGAAACATACGGCGGCATCGTTATAGGGATTTATAATAATGCAGATAAATTTGATGTTGCAGGACAACAGAGTATTGCTGATGGAATATTCAGTACTTATCTCATAACGCCGGAAATCAGTCGTCACGATAATTATTTTCTTACTGAAAACAGCAAAATAAAATTCAGCCAAGATGAGGACGGAAATTATTTTAGCGCGCCTGGCGGAGGGACGGAAGGAAAAAAGATAATCATTATGGACCCGGACGATCCTACAAAGCCTTTTAGGGCTAAAGATGCGGATAATCTGACACAGGAAGAATGGGATTATTTAAACTCTCAAGGTGCAAGCAGTAGCGGTAGTTACGATAATTTACAAGGCAGCGCGTGGATACTTGACAGTTATAGTTTTGAAGATACGGGTGAAACTGCTGAAAGCGGTAAAACTGTTTCGGAAAATAGCGCCGTTATGAACAACTTTGTCAAAGCTTCTAATCTTAGTATGTTCAGACGCTTCGACAGCCTGCACGTCAGCAACCTGAACTGGACGGAAGTCGGCGGCAGAGGGCATGGCGGCGCTGACAGCGCTTTAATGGGAGAACTGCGCGAGAATCTGTGGGGCGATGTCTGGCATGGCAAGTTTGATGCCAAAGCCGGCTATACACGTAATACTAATCAGTCCTATAATGGAATACAGCTTGGTTATGACAAGCTGCTGAATAAAAACTTCTACAACGGCAAGGTCTATACCGGCTTCTATGTCAGCAAAATAGACGGTAAAAGTACTACTTTTTCCGGAAGCGGCGAGCAGGACAGTTACGGTGTCGGCATTTACAGCAGCTGGGTGGGCAATAAAGGACATTTTATCGATCTGGGAGTCAATGCGGCCAAAGTAAAAAATGATTATCATTTCAGTGGTAATACCGGCGCCGGCAGTATCGGTAATGTCAAAGGTGAAAATAATATATGGGCTTACGGGTTTGGCGCTCAATACGGCAAACGCAATGAACTTAGTGCCAACTGGTTTTGGGAGCCTTCCATTTCGATGTATGTCGGACGTGTCGAACAAAATGATTATACTCTAAGCAACGGCTTGGGAGTTTATGAAAGCGCTTATAACACAGCTATCGGTAAGCTGGGAGTGAAAGCCGGACGTAATATAGGCGATAAAGGTAATATCTATGCCGGTGTCAGCTGGGGCCATGAGTTTGCGGGTGGGCAAAAGCTGCATCAGACTTACGGTACGCAAAACCGCCTTCTTGAAACAGTAGGCAGCAACGATAGCTGGTGGGAATGGAATGTCGGCGGCAAGGTCAAAATTTCCTCTAACGGTACCTTCAATCTGGACTTTATCAAAACTGCTGGCAGTGAGGTTGGCAACGAATGGAGCATCAACGGCGGTTTGAATTTCAGTTGGGGCGGTTTTGGCAGTGGCGCTGAAAAAACTGCAGCGTTTAACGGCAGCCTGGCACCGGTAGGGACTGGTTTTGAGAAAGCACAGTCGCCTACCGTTGTTGTGGGTCAGGCAGCCAAGATAGGCAATGTACGACTGCCCCAGATGCAGTCGCAGCAGGAATTTATTTCCGCTGCCGGCAGTGACAGCCATGTTTATGAGCTGGGTGATGGCAGCAGCAGGGTTGTTCGTGACGATACAGCCGCAGTCAGCGGTAGCATGGCTGACGGTATGGGTGAGTTTGAACTGGGCGGGCTGACTGTTGAAGCTAAACGTCCAGAGTGGGAGAAAAATCTCAGCCCAGGTCAGGTGAGCGTTATTTATCCGGCTCAGTTTGAAGGCGAGCAGAAGAATCTGCCGGAACTGCTGGACAGGGTACCTGGCCTCTTTATTCAGCGGGTCAATGGAGCCGGTCACTATACGGTAGCACGTGTGCGTGGGTCAACGGCGGCGCAGGTCAGCGTTTATGTAGACGGTGTACAGATGAATCTGACGGGTGACGCTGCCGTCAATCTGTCGGCGATTCCGGCTGATAATATCGAACGCATTGAAGTCTATCGTGGTTATGTTCCGGCCCGTTTTGCTGGTGCTCCGTTGGGCGGCGTTATCAATATCGTCACGAAAAAGCCAAACGAAGGGCACGGTCATATCACGTAATTAAACTAAAGAGTTCCTGTACAGCAAAAGA
>OLRH01002021.1_pt1 | contig 10266 bp, 10 predicted proteins | sample 1672321 | NCBI WGS metagenome assembly OLRH01 (sample SAMEA3136671, study PRJEB25190) | human gut metagenome | reverse complement strand
GGCTGCCTGCTCGCCGGCTGCTGCTACGGAATAGAGCTGGATCCCGCAAACCCGACAAAATCCTTCTGAGGCCGTGGTGGTTTCGGGACTTCGCTTCAACGGTTCCGAATCGCAGTGGAGGGGAGCCGGGACGGCGATTCCGGTATTTTCTCTCCGTACGGATTATGGGTTCGGCATAGGGGAGTTTATCGATTTGAAATATTTGGTAGATTGGGCGTTAAGAACAGGACAGTCGTTTATACAGCTACTCCCGGTGAACGATACGACGATGTCGGGTACATGGCAAGACTCCTATCCCTATAATGCCAACTCTACTTTTGCTCTGCATCCGCAGTACCTTCGGTTATCCGAAGTCGGGTATTTGAACGACGAGGTGGAGCAAGCCCGCTTCGATGCGTTACGAGAAGAATTGAACCGGTTGCCCGATGTCGATTACGAGCGGGTGAACCGTGCGAAGATGGAATATTTGAGACTTTTGTTCGAGGAGCAGGGCGAGGCTACGCTATCGAGCGACGGATTCAAAGCCTTTTTTCGGGATAATAGCTTTTGGTTACGTCCTTACGCAGCATTTTGCAGTTTGAGAGACCGATTTGGAACTGCCGATTTTAGCTGTTGGGAAGAACATTCGTTTTACGATGAATCGGCCATTGCCGACTATTGTGCCGTGTGGAGTCCGTGGTATAAATCGGTCGCATTGTATTATTATATTCAGTATCATTTGCATGTTCAATTATCCGAAGTCAAGGAGTATGCCCATCGGGCAGGAGTGGTTTTGAAAGGCGATATTCCCATAGGAATCAGTCGTACCAGTGTCGATGCGTGGGTCAATCCGCAACTTTTTCATATGGATAGTCAGGCAGGGGCGCCACCCGACGATTTCTCGATAGAAGGCCAGAACTGGGGATTTCCAACGTATAATTGGGAGATCATGGCTCGTGATGGATATGCGTGGTGGAAAGCCCGGTTGCGCAAGATGTCGGAGTATTTCGATGCTTACCGAATTGATCATATTTTGGGCTTTTTCAGAATTTGGGAAATTCCGTTCAATGCCGTTCATGGTCTGCTGGGACACTTTAATCCGGCGTTACCGTTCTCTCCCGAAGAGTTGCAGGGATACGGATTCCGTTTTGATGCTTCGTGGCAAACGGTTCCTTATATTCGGGAAGATTTTTTTGACGAGATTTTCGGTGCATATACCGGAGAAGTGAAAGAGCGGTTCTTGGTACATAAGGGAGACGGACGATGGGATTTGAATGTCTTGGTCGATACTCAGCGTAAGATAGTCGGATATTTCTCCGGGGCGAGTGACGATATGAGTATTTTGATAAGAGACGGGTTGATGCGGCTTATCGACGATGTCCTTTTCCTCGAAGATCCCGATCGTCCGGGGTATTATCACCCCCGTATCTCGGCTCAGCATACACATGTTTATCATAGCCTCGATGAAGATCAGAAGTCTTGTTTCAATCGTTTGTATGACGATTTTTATTACCATCGTCACGATGTTTTTTGGAAAGACGAGGCGTTGCGGAAGTTACCTGCTCTCATATCGTCGACCGACATGCTGGTCTGTGGCGAAGATTTGGGAATGATCCCGCACTGCGTTCCCGAAGTGATGGAGCGTTTACAGATACTCTCGTTGGAAATACAACGAATGCCTAAGGAGTCTTGGCGCGAATTTGGGGATACATGGGCTTATCCTTATCGATCGGTATGTACGACCTCGACTCACGATATGTCGGGAATAAGGGTATGGTGGGAAGAGGATAGAGCTCGAACACAACGATTTTTCAATGAAATTCTCGGCGAACAGGGCGAGGCTCCTTCTTTCTGTGAACCGTGGATTTGCGAGAAGATAGTCGAGTTGAATCTCTTTTCTCCTTCGATGCTTGCTATTTTACCGTTACAGGATTGGCTGTCGATAGACGGGCGGTTACGTCGGGAAAATCCGCAGGAGGAGCGGATAAATATACCGGCTCATTCCCGTCACTATTGGCGATACCGCATGCACCTGTCGATAGAACAGCTTTTGGAAGAAGGGGTATTTAATACCCGCCTTCGGGAATTGATTGAACGTAGCGGGAGATAGGGGCTTTTACAAGGCATATCCCTCGAAATCGTATAGCACTGTCGACAGATAACGTTCTCCCGTATCGGGTAAAAGTACGACGATTGTTTTGCCTTTGTTTTCGGGTAATTGAGCCAATCGGGTAGCTGCGAAAGCAGCCGCTCCGGAGGAGATACCTACTAATAGACCCTCTGTCGCTGTCAGTTCTCTACTGGTGCGAATGGCATCGTCGTTGCTTACGGGGATTATTTGATCGACCACGGAAGCATCGAATGTCTTGGGAACGAACCCGGCGCCGATGCCCTGTATTTTATGGGATCCGGCTTTACCTCCCGATAGAACCGGCGAGTCTTTCGGTTCTACGGCTACGATTTTTATAGCAGGGTTGTGTTTTTTTAGTCCGGTTCCTACGCCGCTGATGGTTCCTCCTGTACCTACTCCGGCGACGAATATATCGATTTTGCCTTCGGTGTCTCTCCATGTTTCTTCGGCCGTTGTTTTCGCATGAATGGCGGGATTGGCGGGGTTTTCGAATTGTTGCAGAATGATGCTTCCCTCTATCTCTTCATTCAGTTCTTTCGCCTTTTGAATGGCTCCTGCCATACCTTCGCTACCGGGAGTAAGTATTAACTGAGCTCCTAATGCTTTGAGCAGATTGCGCCTTTCCATGCTCATCGTATCGGGCATGGTCAGTATGAGCCGATAGCCTCTTACTGCCGAAACGAATGCGAGACCTACACCTGTATTTCCGCTTGTGGGTTCTATAATTGTGGCATGGGATTTCAACAGCCCTTTTTGTTCGGCATCTTCTATCATAGATAAAGCGATACGGTCTTTTACGCTCCCGGCCGGATTGAAGTATTCCAGTTTAGCGACCAGTATTCCGTTCAACTCGTGTTTTTTATTGTAATTCGAGAGTTCCAATAGAGGAGTATTCCCTATCAAGTCGGTTAGACTTTTGGCTATTTTCTTCATGTTTATATGTTTATGGTGATACAAAGATAGTGCAAACGAGGGCAGGAGCAAATTAATTTGATGATATCGAGTGGGGCTTATATTTGTTTTAGTATTGAAAGTATGTTAATCTCCCTTTTCGATACGTTCGGTCTCACTTTCATGTGCGAATGTTTCTTTGATTGCAAATACGCACAAAGCTCCTGCGAATAACAGAATACCCGAAATCCCCAACATGACGGGCTGGCTACCGCCTAACCATCGTAGCAGAGAACCTCCTACTAAGGCTGCGAGAATTTGGGGAACACAGATCGTGCCGTTGAACAGTCCTAAATAGGCTCCCATGTTTTTCCCCGAGATGGAATTGGTGAGGATTGTGAAGGGGAGAGCCAATATGGCTGCCCAAGCGCAACCGATGAGGAAGAAAGGCAGGAACATCAGATAGGCATTGTGAATGAAAGGAACCAGTGTGAAACCGGCTCCGCCGATAAGTAGGCTGAGGCTATATGCCGCTTTTCTGTTTTTTATCAAGGGGAGAAGCGGGGCCCAACATACCGAGCCTATGGCTTGTATGGCGAATAATACGCCTGTCCAGTTCCCGGCTGATTGGTAGCCGGGGGAAGCCGGCTCGGTCGAGTGCCAGACATTGTCGGCGATGGCTCCTGTGGAATAGGTCCACATATACATGAAAGCCGACCAACAGAAAAACTGAACGAGACCGACCGTCCAGAAAACTTTCGGAGCGTGGAGCAGCAGGGATATGAAATTATTCTTCTCTGTCAGTTCTTTGTCCGAAATTTGGTGAAACTTCCGGAACTCCGCAGGTGGCATTTCCTTTACTCGTATCGAAGAATAGAGGGTACACAGTATCAATATGGCTGCCCCTCCGTAGAAAGAGAAAATTACCGAATCGGGGATAACTCCGGGAGCTGCGATATTGCTGATGCCGATGTAGGTGAACAGGATAGGGAACAGGTAGCCGACTAAACTTCCGGCATTGGAAAGGAAACTTTGTATGGAGTAAGCGAGTCCTTTTTGCCGTTCGTTGACCATATCGCCTACCAACATTTTGAAAGGTTGCATGGCCATATTGATAGATGTGTCCAACATCATGAGGGCTATTAACCCGAACCACATTGCATGGATATATCCCTTGAATGAAGCGGCATTAGGCAATAGGCACATGACTGCTACGGCGATGGCCGAGCCGGCGATAAGGTATGGAATACGTCGCCCGAAACGATTCCAAGTGTGGTCGCTCAATGCGCCCACGATAGGTTGTACGATAATTCCCGCTAACGGAGGAAGTATCCAGAAATAACTTAAATTATGCGGATCGGCCCCTAAGGTGGCGAATATCCGGCTAATGTTGGCGCTTTGAAGAGCATAGGCTATCTGAACGCCGAAGAATCCGAAACTGATATCCCATAGTCTTCGGAAACTTAAATCGGGTTTTACTCTCATTCCATCGAAAAGAGAGGAGCATTGGGTTTATTGTAAATCCGTTGTTCTGTTTATTCCGGGAAGGTCATGCCATACAGTTTCTCTATTTCCTGAGGCCAAAGGTTCTCATTCGGAGTTTCGAGAATCAACGGTATGTTATCAAAACGCTTATCTTGCATTAATCGTTCAAAGAACCCCATACCCAATACGCCTGCGCCTAAACTGTCGTGACGGTCTACACGGGAGTCGAGTCCTTTTTTTGCATCGTTCAGGTGCATTCCTCGCAAGTATTCGAATCCGATAATTCGGTCGAATTCCCGCCAAGTCGCATCATATCCTTCGGTTGTCGCCAAATCGTAACCTCCGGCAAAAGCATGGCAGGAATCTATGCAGACTCCTACACGACTTTTGTCCTCTATCCGGTCGATGATAACCGCTAAATGCTCGAACTTGAATCCTACGTTACTGCCTTGCCCGGCCGTGTTTTCTATAACGGCGGTAACCCCATCGGTCTTTTCGAGAGCCAAATTGATCGATTGGGCGATACGGGCTAAACACTCGTCGGTCGAAATCTCTTTCAAGTGACTGCCGGGGTGGAAATTCAATAGTTTCAATCCCAGCTGTTCGCAACGTCGCATTTCGTCCAGAAAAGCCGCCCGAGATTTGGTTAGCCCTTCTTCCTGAGGATGTCCGAGGTTGATTAGGTAGCTGTCATGCGGTAGTATATATTGGGGTGAGAATCCGTATTTTTCGCAATTCTCCTTGAACAGTTCTATGCTTTTTTCCGATAACGGAGGCGATTGCCATTGCCTTTGATTTTTTGTGAACAAGGCGAAGGCTTTGGCTCCTATGGCATGTGCGTTTACCGGAGCGTTTTCTACACCGCCCGCAGCACTTACGTGGGCTCCTATAAATTTCATGATTCCGGTCGTTTTTGTTCTTTAAGCAAAACTACAAAAAAAAGCCGATTGCTGCCGAGATGAATGAGTTAAGATTTGAGATGGTTCCTGAAAACTTCTTTATCTTTGTGAGTACGAAGATAGGATGCGGTTCGGTATAGCCAAATCGGAAATGGGGTTTCCGTTTGTCTCTGCTCTCACCTTTCGCTATCTTTGTAGTTACAAAGTATAGAGTATGAATAAGGTATATTATTGGATATTTTTTCTGCTATTGCTCGCCGGTTGTCAGGATAGAACGGATTCGTCGTACGTGATTACAGGAAAAGTGGTTAACTCGCTGACTGACGGGAATGTCGTTTATTTGTCTCATAGTAACGGAGATGAATTGGTGAATTTGGATAGTGCGATAGTCGATGGCGGAGTTTTTTCTTTTCACGGAGTACAGGAGGAACCGATTATGGCTTATCTGCGGTTTAACCGTTATCTCGATTCTTTGGCTGTGCCCGTGTTATTTGTGTTGGAAAATGGAGCGATGGAGGCGGTGATGGATATTTCGTATTCGAGTGTCGCAGGGACGGAGCAGAATAACATATTCGAGGAATATAAACGGGAGGCGTATCGCCTCGATTCTTTACGCCGTTGTTTGCATAGCCATTACGTCGAACAGGTGGAGAAGCGTATGATGGATGCCGGTTTGGAACAATCGATGTGCGATGAAGATTTTCGTTTGAGCAGCCAAGAGGAGAAGCTGGCCTACCGGTTTATTCGACGGAATCATTATTCACCGGCTGCGATATGGGTGCTGGAACAGATGCAAAGCCGTTTCGATGAAGATGAGTTGCGAAGCCTTTTGTCGGGATTCGGTGGGCGAAGCAAGAATGCGCAGATATTGTCCGATATTTCTTTGCGCTTGCGTAACGCCGATAAAGTCGAGCCGGGAAATCCGTATGTAGATGTTCCATTGATAGAGTATTCGGGACGGAAAGAGAATCTGTCGGGATATATAGGATATGCGAGATATACGGCTATTGGCTTTTGGCGTTCGGATAGCGAGCCTTCTTGCCGGGATATGACGAAATTCGGAGAACTGTATCGGGCGTATGGTTATCGGGGCGCGACCTTTTTGTCTGTTTCGTTGGATAAAAAACGGGACATATGGCGAGAAAAAGTGAGAACTTTGGGATTGCCTTCACATCACTGTGCGGCCGCGGAACCCGATGTAATCGAAACCCGATATGCTCTGGTGTCAGTTCCCAATTTTATGCTTATTGCCCCCGATGGGTCCATCGATTCCCGTAACCTGACGGTGACAAAGTTGGAACAGAGGCTGCAAGAACTGTTACCCTATCGGGCGAGAAGAGATACTGCTGTGTCGTCTGTACCGGATACCACTGGATTTGTAAAACGATTGTCAATATAGTTTGTCTCCACAATACTCGGCAATGTCGTAGTAATGAGATTTTTTCATATTGCAAGTATTGTAATTTGTCTAAAAATGGGAATCAAGGCAAAATAGAACTTCTGCCTTGACTCTACATAGAGATCCCCTCTGCCTTTAATCTTTGAGATTGGCGAAAGGTCTGTGTCCCCCGTGCTGTTCTTTGAATCGGGCGATGAGTGCGGTTTCGACCGTTTCGGGATCTTCGTCGGGAGTAGGTTTCCAGCACAACAGCAAATTGCCGGAATTTTTTATTTGCCAAATGTATCGGCCGCCCCAGTGCCCTATATTTTGTCTATTCCCGAATTTCAGATATTGATTTAATCGTTTTCGGAGGGTTGTTCCGGCTTTTCCGATGTAGACCACACAAGTATTTTTTACCCAGTTGGTTTCCAACTCGGTTATCGACACATTGGGGTCTTTCCCTTTAAAGAATCCTCCTGTACCGCAGGGGAGAAACTCGGGTATATTTTCCCCTGTATAGACAACCATATACACTCCTGCTGTTCGGGGTATTGCCGTACTGTCGGTTTGCAGTTGAGCCACTGGAATGAATCCCTCGAAACCGGAGGCTTTCAAATCATCGATAGTGTTGAATTTCATAGATATATCATTTAATTTGTTTCATGATATTTGTAGTTAAGTTTGTTTTAATAATTCATATATCCTATTAGATTCTCGTTTTCATCGAGATAAAATATTTGATTTTCGTTGTTCATTCCTCCAAATCCATTTCTTGCTTGGTATTTTGGACATATTAAGCATGGCTCCGAACGAAACTGTTCCGGAATTATACCAGTATATCCACAAAACGGGCAACAAAGAGTTGGTTGGTCTGAGATTTGTGTTTGGATTGTATGTTGGTTTTCCTTCGCTCTTTGTTTATTCTGTCTATCCAATTTTTCTTTTTCCGCCTTCCCTTTTTCTGATAAAGGGATTTTCCATTGTTTTGGAGATTTTTGCGTTTGATAGGCGTGAGGAATCAGTCCTGATTCTACTATTTTTTTCAAGGCTTTGTTATCAGCGATTAAACGGGTAAAGGTAAGTAAACGATTAGCTTCCGCTAAAAGCATATAAGGCTTGTTTTTTTGTATAAGCTGAATATCTATTGCCTGTATGATTTTTTCGATATTTCCCATAACGATAATTTTAGTGTAGAATGTCTGGGTGATTTGTAATAACAAGTCTTGGGGTATTGTATTTTATTCGGTATTTTATTCGTATCGTTAATGATTTTCAGTACTTAGTTGCACTCTGTTTCAATAGGTTTGTTTCGTTCGGCGGCTTGTCGCAGCGTATCGTATAGGCGAGTGCGCAAGGTGTGTGGCGCGATTACCTCGACCGATCGGCTGCGGGAAAGCAGTTCCATGACGAAGTCGTTGGTAATGCGCAATCGCAGTTTGACGGTGATACCTGTTTCGTCTTCGGAGAGTAGTTGTTGCGAGTGATGCAGGGGTAGTGTTTTCACGAAAGCTCCATCGACCGAGTCGTATTTGAGTATGATATCCTCGACCGGGTCTTCGGGATTGTTCCATATCCCGTAACTTTCCCGAAAGAGGGAGGGGATATCTATGTGTTCGTCACGGAGAAATTGTGTATCTTCGAGAATATTTATCGCCGAGATACGGTCCACTCCGAACGATTTCAGTTTGCTGTCGGTGTCGTAGCCGATGAGATACCATCGGTATTGCGATTCTTTCAAGAAATGGGGCATGAGCCGTTTGTGAACGATTTTTCCGTTATGGCGTACTAAGGTGTAGTCAAATTCAATGGGATTCCTTTTTCGTATCGCTTTTAGGAGGGGAGCGATGAGTTCGTGCCGTATGGCGTTCTGGCGATGCTCGGCGAGGACGTATTTTTGCAAAACACTGTCGGTATTGATAGAACTGAGCAGTTCGAAGTTGAGCAGTAGTTCTTTGTAGTTGTCGGTCATCTTGTCGAGTTCGGCAATGTAGTATCCTCGTGATTTGTCGTTACGAATGACTATGCCGAACATTTCGTCGATAAGTCCGAAATCGCGCTGCATGGTTCGTTGCGAATAGTTCGAATCTTTGTTGTCGTATAGGGCGAGGGTATTCTCTACGTGTGCGACGAGTGCGTCTGTCGGGACGTATCGAACTGCCGATAGTTTGTTGATGAGTATCGCCAAGCGTCGTATTTGACTGAGTTTTGCCATATCTGTTTGTTTTTGCTTCTTGTGCAAATATAATGATGCAGAACGACAAAACGTGTCGTGTTGATAAATAAGTGGGAATTTAAAAAGAAGAACGCCCGACAAAATCGGGCGTTCTTACTATAAGAAGTTTCGATGATTATTCGGCAACGACTTCGAAGGGGATTTCTACGCTGACTTCTTTGTGAAGTTTCACGATAGCTTTGTAGTTACCCACTTCTTTAACCGTATCTTTAATAACGATTTGTTTGCGGTCTACGATATGTCCCAATTTTTCGAGTGCTTCGGCAATCTGAATGTTGTTTACAGAACCGAAGATCGTACCGGTCGAGCTAGTTTTAGCACCGATGGTAAGAGACACGCCTTCGAGAGCGGCAGCCAAAGCCAAAGCATCGGCTTTGATCTTTTCGAGCTTGTGAGCGCGTTGTTTCAAATCTTCTTCGCGAACTTTCAATGCAGAAGGAGAAGCGATCACTGCTTTTCCTTGCGGGATAAGGTAGTTGCGACCATATCCGCTTTTCACTGTAACGACATCGTCTTTGTAACCGAGGTTAGCGACATCTTCTTTCAATATTACTTGCATGCTAAATTCCTCCTTCGTTTAATTATTTCATCATATCAGTTACATAAGGGAGCAGCGCCAAGTGACGGGCTCTTTTCACAGCTTGTGCAATACGACGTTGAAATTTCAACGAAGTTCCTGTGATACGACGGGGCAGGATCTTACCTTGTTCGTTCAAGAATTTTTTTAGGAATTCGGGATCTTTGTAATCGATATATTTGATACCGTTTTTCTTGAAACGGCAGTATTTTTTCTTTTTGATGTCGACCGAGGGAGGGGTCAAATATCTGATTTCAGATTGTGCTTGTGCCATTTTTTAGTTCTCCTTTACTTCTTCTTTGTTAGACGATTTAACACTTCTTCTCTTTGCTGCGTATTCGGCTGCAAATTTATCCATTCTGAATGTCAAGAAACGGATTACACGTTCGTCACGACGGAATTGGATTTCCAATTTAGCGATGACAGAAGGTTCGGCGTCGAATTCCAACAGGGTGTAGAACCCGGTGGTCTTTTTTTGGATAGGATAGGCGAGTTTGCGCAATCCCCAGTTTTCTTCATTCACGATTACTGCGCCTTGTTCGGTGAGAATCGTTTTGAATTTTTCTACCGCTTCCTTCATCTGTACATCAGACAAAACGGGAGTTAAGATGAAAACGGTTTCGTAATGATTCATACTCGTTTAGTTTAACGTAATTAGTATAATGTTTTTTATTTGCGGGGCATCTCCGC
>OLRH01002020.1_pt1 | contig 10266 bp, 4 predicted proteins | sample 1672321 | NCBI WGS metagenome assembly OLRH01 (sample SAMEA3136671, study PRJEB25190) | human gut metagenome | reverse complement strand
CCTTCCGGAACTGCGGACATTGGCTGAAAGCAACGGCAAATCCTCGGGGACGATAGTTCTGGTCGGCGATCCGTCGGGGTGCCTTCGTCTCAGCGAAAGGATGATGGTCTGTGACGATTTCGACAATATTGACGCGCGGAAAATCAGCGACGGCCTGCCGGACTTTGCGGGGGAGACAATCGTCTCTATCCTGAATTTCGCCGACACCGCCTATATGAACCGGCCTGCCACGAAAGACGGACAGACTGTCTTGCGGGAGTTGACGGTAAACGGCGCGCTCGCCGCTCTTAAAATTCCTTCCCGCTGCAAGATCCTCATCATCTGCAACCCGATTCTTTCTGAATATGGCGGAAGCGATGTCAGCGATCTCTTCGAAAGGATAGGCTGCGATGTCCCGGTAATATGTTCGTCTGACACAACGTTTTCATTCACTGAGGCTTGCTTCCGAAAGATGAGGGAAAGGGACGTTTTCACGCACAACATTGCCTACCCTGTCGCAAGGCTTTATATGGCGGTGCGTGATTCCTTGGATTCCAAGGTGTCCGTCCTTCCGTTCATTGACAGTCTTGTCCCGGCTTCGTACCCAGACACGGTCGGGGTTCTTGCTCCAAACACTTATTATTCCTATGTCGTACAAAATCAGCATTAGTCCGGAGGAAATGGAACAGCTGGAGCCTTCGAGCTTTCCAGGTAAGATTAAGGTCATTGACAACCAAGGCTTTGAGTTTCTCAAGGCCATCAGTTATCTGAGGCGGCAGAAGGTTATCGGTTTCGACACGGAGTCCCGGCCTTGTTTCTCGGCGAACCAGCCGCACTACGGGGTCTCTCTGTTGCAGCTTTCCGGCAAGGAGAGGGCTTTCCTGTTCAGGGTGAAGCTTATGGGCGGAATCCCTAAGTCCCTTCGCAAGATACTGGGTAACAAAGAAATAATCAAGGTGGGAGCAGCGGTCACTGATGATGTCCGCGGATTGAAGAAGCATCACGATTTCGAGCCGAAATCCTTCGTCGATCTCCAGAAGATGGTCTGGGAATATGGCATCAAGGACAAGAGTGTCAAGAAAATGGCCGCGATAATCCTTGGGGTGCGGATTTCCAAGACCCAGCAGCTTTCCAACTGGGAGGCGGATGTCCTCTCGGATTCGCAGCAGGCCTATGCCGCGACAGACGCTTGGATATGCCGTGAGATGTACTACAAGCTATTGGCCTCGGAGAAGAATCCGTTGACTCCGGAGCAGATGCTTCCAAACCCTCCAAAACACACTGAAAATGACAAAGATAATATTAAAGAAAGGTAGAGAGGACTCTCTTTTGAGATTCCATCCGTGGGTATTCTCTGGTGCCATCGCCCAGATTGTCGGCGAGCCGGCTGAAGGTGACATCGTCGGTGTGTTCTCTCAGGGCGGGGATTTTCTGGCTTACGGGCACTATCAGATAGGATCTATCGCCGTCCGTGTGCTGAGTTTCGCCGGCGAGGATGTCCTTTCGCCAGACTTTTGGAAGAATATGATCGCCCGGGCGCTCCGGGTACGTGTCGCCGTTGGACTGGCCTGCCCGGTTTCTTCGGCCGCCGAGCCAGTTTCTTCGGCCGCCGAGCCAGTTTCTCCGGCCGCCGAGCCGGTTTCTTCGGCCGCCGAACCTGTCTCTCCGGTCGCTGAGCCAGTTTCTCCGGTCGCTGAACCAGTTTCTCCGGTCGCCGAGCCAGTTTCTCCGGTCGCTGAGCCTGTCGAAGCGACTGGCCTTGTCAGAGAACCCGCCCTCACCAACTGCTACCGCCTTATCCACGGCGAAGGCGACGGTCTCCCCGGCCTGATCATAGACTATTACGATGGCGTCTGCGTTATGCAGGCCCACTCCGTAGGAATGTTCCGTGCGAAAGGCGCGATCTGCGAGGCCCTGAAATCCGTCTATGGCCCGTCCTTGAAGGCAGTCTATGACAAGAGCTCCGGCACAGCCCCGTTCAAGGCCGGCCTCGACCTTGTTGACGGCTACCTTTACCGCTCCGAGAACTTCTCCGATGACGAGCAGATCGTCCTTGAGAACGGCCATAAATTCTTTGTCAATTGGACCGAAGGCCAGAAGACCGGCTTCTTCCTCGACCAAAGGGAGAACCGGGCCCTTGTCGGGAAATATTCCCGAGGCCGCAACGTCCTGAACCTCTTCTGCTACACCGGAGGCTTCTCCGTCTATGCCCTCGGCGCCGGCGCAGTTCACGTTGATTCCGTGGACAGCTCCCGCAAGGCCATCGATATGGTAGAAAGGAATATGTTCCTGAACGGTTTCGAGCCATCCCGACACACAGGCTATTGCGCCGATGCCATCGAGTTCCTGCGCAACGTCCCAGAGGACAAGTACGATCTGATGATCGTGGATCCTCCGGCATTCGCCAAGCATAGAGGTGCCCTGAACAACGCCCTCCGTGCCTATCAGCGTCTGAACGCCGCCGCGATCTCCAAGGTCGCTCCCGGAGGCTTGGTCTTCACGTTCAGCTGCTCGCAAGTCGTTGACAAGGAGGCCTTTGCCCTCGCCGTGTTCTCCGCCGCCGCCCAGACCGGCCGCAGCGTCCGTATCCTCGATCGTCTGAACCAGCCCGCTGACCACGCCGTCAACATCTACCACCCGGAAGGCGAGTACCTCAAGGGACTCCTTCTCTACGTGGAGTAGCGATGATGTCATCAGATACCGCTGAATGACGTGGCATTTATGCCTTTGACAATCAACTGATTAAATAAACTCCTGGTGCCGAATCCTGTACCAGGAGTTTGTGTTTTCTTTTGATTATCAGTTAGTTATCTGCCATGCTGCCAAAACGCTGCTTGGCCTTCGGTTGGTACTCTGCTTAAAGTACATTACACTTTAGGCGCTATTTGTCTTCTGTAGATGTTCAGGTTCGCACTGTCCAGTACTGTGTTGATATGATCCAAACGTTCGCGCTGGCTGATCGCGCTATCCTCAAAATCAATGTCCTCTCGTATGCGGATGCTTCCTTGTCCTGTGGCGCTTATGTATTCATCCCGATAAACGGGCACTTGATGTGATCTTCCATCGCCACCCCATACGCTGACATATGTAAGTCGTTGCATTCTACGGTAACCATAGGCATAGACCGTTATGACCGAATCACCGTTCCCCACCTCCCGTTTCTCTGTCTTGAGGATACTGTCAGTGACACAACTTGGGTGCTTAAAGCGATCTTCTCCCCAGAAGTTAGCCAAAGATTCGTCCTCCCAGAATGAGCTGCGCTTGAGAGTTCCTCTGCCATAAATCGCCTCCAAAGGCCTTATTTGCTGGTACATCGGTACGCAAAGAAGTGGCGCGAGACTGAAATAGATAGCCTTAAATATTCCGCGTTGATTTCTTGGAACTCTTTCTTAGCCTTCTCATCTTGTTCTTGTAGAAGTCAAAGTCATCGCCATATCCAACTTGCCGATCCTTCAGCAAACATAAAATATTCTCTTGTGCGAGGGGGGGGGAACAATTGCTTCTTAGTTAAGAGAGGTACACCAGAAGTGTGCTTTCTGTACCAATGTCGCGCCTCAGTATATTCGGTGCATACAAAGGTATTCTCTCGTACATTTTCTGTCCTGTAAAACAATAGGAGGCCGCTCTTCCAGGTGTGAAAAACTATGCGCACCTGAAACATTACTCTTCTGATAGCTAACAAGTTAGAGTTTTAGGTGCGAGCATATTCGCACACCTAAGAGTCGGCCCCCCTCGTACAGAGTGTTCTATTGGTGTTCTGGACTTCCAAGTGCGAGAAACCAGACGCACCTGGAACACCATAGGCTTGATAGCCAGTGAATTGCTCTTCCAGGTGTGAATATGTTCGCACACCTGAGTGCTATGGGCATATTGTGGAATAGTCTGTGGAGCCTGCATTGTCTGTTAAACGAACTATTTCACAGGCGTTACTTTGTGTAAATCGCGCTTTTAGAAGGGCAATGATTTCTTTACGAGCGTTTTTCCGTCATATTCCTGCTTTTAAAGGAAGACGGGCAAATTTGGGGATTGACTATCTTTTGGCGTATCGCACTAATATTAAGATAATTATATGCAATGTGTTATTGACTGGATATGCTGACAATTATCGATTGGCTATATTTTGTGGTCAACTCGTATGTATATCAAAAAGCCTCTGACAATAATTCGTCAAAGGCTTTTCCAGAGGTGCCTAGCGGAATCGAACCGCTGTAGCAGGTTTTGCAGACCTGTGCCTAACCGCTCGGCCAAAGCACCGTTGATTGGGAATGCAAAGATAACGCTTTTTCTGTTATCCGCAAATATTTCTGCCCTAAAACGGTTGGAAAAACTTTGGAATATGATGACGGGCTGGTTGAATATTCCTTATAATTAAGTAAATTTGTAGGCTGGCGTGTTGAAAAACGTGGCTGGCTGGTTCGGTTATAGAGTCCGCCAAAGCGATATACACGGTCACTGAGCTTGTCGAAGTGACAATTGTGGAAGGATGTCGGTGAAGGACGCTTCGACAGGCTCAGCGACTGCAAATGCGGTGACTATAAGCTCGATGGCTGGATGTTTGGCAACAGTTGGCTCAGCGACCGAGAACAGAAATTGAAATTAATGATGCTAAAATGAATATGAGAAAGATAATGTCATTGATGGCTGCCGTGTGGGTGTCCGCGGTGGTGGCTGTGGCGCAGGAGTCGCCGGTCAAGTTCGCGTTCCTGACTGATCTGCATTATTCGGCTGGAAGCGGTTCCGTAAAGGACCTCAGCCGTTGTGTCAAGGATGTCAACACATTGGACGGGTTGGATTTCGTCCTGATAGGCGGTGATTTGACGGACTTCGGGACTGACGAGGAGATCGCGGCGGTGAAGCAGATGTTGGACTCGCTCAGGTACAAGTACTATGTCGTGGCTGGAAACCATGACGCCAAATGGTCGGAGAGTGGATGCAACACTTTCCTGAAGGTGTTCGGGTACGAAAACTACGAGTTTGAGTGCAAGGGTTGGCGGTTCATCGGCTGCAACTGCGGGCCGGATATGAGGATGGCTCCCGCGCTGATTCCTCAGGAGAGTATGGAATGGCTCAAAGGCCTCAAGCCGGGAAAGAAGACGATATTCATAAACCATTACCCGCAGGACACATCGGTGCTCAACTATTTTGATGTGACGCGTGAGCTCAAGAGGATCGGCACTCGGTTCGAGATTGGAGGACACTGGCACAGGAATGTGGCGCTGGATTATGACGGTCTGCCGGGCGTTCTTGACCGCTCGACTCTGACGGCCGGAAGGCAGCCGGGCTACAATGTGTTCACAATCCAGAACGACAGTGTGACCGTCTCTGAAAGAAGACTTTATGGATCCACGACTGTGCAGATGGAGCCTTGGTACACGAGGAAACTGACAGAGGTGAAGGACACCGTGACATACGATGCCGACGGCCTGCCGGCATCATACCCGTGGATGCGCTACGATGTCAATGGCGACAGCCCTGTCAAGGAGGTCTGGAAGCTGAAGGATGACAGCAATATAGTCGCTGGCTTCGCAAGAAATGGAAACCGCGCCTGGTACACCACCGCTTCCGGCAATGTGCGCTGCGTAAGCGTCAAGGACGGCAAGCGAATATGGACGAAGAAGTTTCCGGGCAAGATATTCTCGACTCCGGCCGTGCAGGGAAAATACCTTGTCTTCGGCTGCACCGACGGCAACATCTATGCGCTGAACGCCAAAAACGGAAGGACGATCTGGAAATATGCCGCAAGGAAATCCGTGCTGGGCAGTCCTGTGATATTCAATGACAGGGTCTATGTCGGCGCTTCGGACGGTTGCTTCAGGGCCCTTGACTTGAAGACCGGAAAGGCTGTGTGGACATATTCAGACGTGCAGGGATTCGTTGAGTGCCGCGCCTATGTCGATCGGGATCAGGTTGTGTTCGGCACTTGGGGAAACAGACTTTATTCGCTTGATCCTCAGACTGGTGCGCTCCAATGGGAGTGGAAATGCGAGAAGCCTTCGAGGATGTACTCCCCGGCGGCCGTGTGGCCAGTCAAGGCATCAGGGAAGATATTCATAGCTGTTCCGGACAGGAGGCTTTATGCGCTTGACGCGGCGACCGGAAAGGAACTCCGGCATTATGAGAAGTCTGCTCGTGAGGCGGTAGGTGTCTCGCCGGACGGGAAGAAGGTCTATTGCAAATCTATGTGGCACACAATTACTTCCGTGGATGCGGCGAGCCTTGAGGTGGATTGGTGCGCTGAGACTGGGGCTGGGTACGAGATTTCGCCGACTTCGATCGTCCGCATTGGAAATGAGGTGATTATGCCGACAGACAAGGGCAACATAATTGGCTTTGACGCTGAGGACGGCAGCAGGCTTTGGGCCCGCAAGATCTCCATCGCGCTTGTGAATCCGATGGAGGTCTGGAGCGAAGGGGAAGTGACTTACATTCTCGCCTCCACAATGGACGGAACAGTGACATTGCTGCGCAGATAGCGGCTTAGAATGAAGTGACCATAATAAAGTGAATAGTTATATTATCGAATATGAAAAAAACACTACTGATTCTGGCGGCAGCCTTAGCCGCGACCCCGCTTTTTGCGGGCAAGAACGACAAGATGGAGCCTTGGCAGGATCCTAACGTGTTCGAGGAGAACCGCCTGCCGATGGCCGCCACCTTTGTCACCGACCAGCAGAAGACCCTGACTCTGAACGGAGTCTGGAAGTTCAAATGGAACGAGACCATCGAGGGCCGCACAAAAGGCTTCGAGGCCGTGGACTACAACGACACGGACTGGGGCACGATCCCGGTCCCTGGAATGTGGGAGCTGAACGGGTACAACGACCCGATCTACCTTAACGTCGGCTTCGCCTGGAGGGGGCACTACGAGAACAATCCTCCGTACCCTCCGACTGAGCACAACTACGTCGGTCAGTATCGCCGCATGTTCAACGTTGACAAGTCGTGGATCGGGAAACAGATCTGCCTGTGCATCGGCTCCGCCACCTCCAACGTCCGTGTCTGGGTCAACGGAAAGATGGTCGGCTACAGCGAGGACAGCAAGCTGGAGGCCCGCTTCGACCTGACCAAGTACGTCAAGGCAGGCGAGAACCTCATCGCCCTTGAGATCTTCCGCTGGTGCGACGGCTCGTATCTTGAGGACCAGGACTTCTGGAGGCTCAGCGGAATAGCCCGCGGGGTCTATGTCTATACCCGCGAGAGGGAGCGCATCGAGGATGTGAACATCATCGCCGGGATGGACGGGAACTTCACTGTCAACGCGAAGGTCACCAAGGGCGTGAGGAACGTCCGTGTCGCCGTCATCGACAGGAACGGCAACCAGGTGGCTTACAGGGAGGCGACTCCGGTAAAAGGGGAGGTCATCCTGAATGGAATGGTTCAGAATCCTGATCTCTGGAGCGCTGAGATCCCGAACCTCTACACTTTGAAAGTGACTGCCTCCGACAGGAAGAACGTTGTGGAAAGCACGTCCATCGATTTCGGATTCAGAACTGTCGAGATCAAGAACGGCCAGCTGCTTGTCAACGGCCAGCCTGTCCTCATCAAGGGCGCGAATCGCCACGAGATGAACGCCGACAAGGGCTATGTCGTCTCCGAGGAGGACATGATCAACGACATCCGCATAATGAAGGAACTGAATATGAACGCAGTGCGCACCTGCCATTATCCGAATGACCCTCGCTGGTACGCCCTCTGCGACAAGTACGGCCTCTATGTGGTGGATGAGGGCAACATCGAGTCCCACGGAATTGGGTACGGCGACAAGACTCTGGCGAAGAGACCGGATTACAAGGCCGCCCACCTCATCCGTGACCAGAGGATGATGCGAAGAGACTTCAACCACCCGTCGGTTATTATCTGGAGCCTTGGCAACGAGGCCGGATTCGGCGATACTTTCGTCGCCTGCTACGACTGGCTCAAAGCGAATGATCCTACCAGACCGGTTCAGTACGAAAGAGCCGAGAAGGCCAGTCAGAACGACATCATCTGCCCGATGTATGCCTCTCCGAAGTGGTGTGAGGATTTCGCAAAAGGAAACCCTGACAGACCGCTGATACAGTGCGAATATGCCCACGCGATGGGCAACTCGATGGGAAATTTCAAGGAATATTGGGACCTCATCCGCAAGTATCCTAACTATCAGGGCGGCTTCATCTGGGATTTTGTTGACCAGGCGCTCCGCTGGCCGTCCAACGAGGGCGGAACCGACCACATCTTCGCGTTCGGTGGTGATTTCAATGAATATGATCCTTCGGACGGCTCGTTCAACTGCAACGGCGTCATCGCCGCCGACAGGACCCTGCACCCTCACGCCTACGAGGTCCGCTACCAGCACAGGAATATTCATACATCACTTGCAGGCCAGGGCCGCGTGAACGTTTACAATGAATATTTCTTCAAGGATCTGAGCCAGTATCGGATGCTCTGGAATATTTCCGTTGACGGTGAGGCCGTGTCCTCGGGAGTCGTTGAGAACCTGAACATCGCCCCGCGGAAGACCGAGACTGTGGACCTTGGCTTCAAGACCATCCCTCAGGCTGACGCTGACATATTCCTTAACGTTTCGTATGTCCTCAAGACTGCCGACGGTGTGCTTCCGGCCGGAACCGAGGTGGCTTATGACCAGATTATGCTTAGGGAAAAGTCAGGTGCCGCTTTCGTCGCCGGATCCGCTTCAGTTAGCGGCAAGTCATTGGCTCACAGCGAGACCGCCGACGCTTATGTGTTCTCCGGCTCCTTCGCTTTCGCCGGCACGCAGGCTGACCGTGTCGGCGACTGGACCGCTACGTTCGACAAGGCCACAGGATTCCTCACCGGTTACACCGTGAACGGTGTCCAGATGCTGTCCGAGCCGTTGACTCCGGAGTTCGCCCGCGCACCTAACGAGAACGATATGGGTGCGATGACGATCCGCGAGATGTACAACACCTGGCGTTATCCTGTCTATAAACTGAAAGCCGGTTCGCTTGTTGTTGACAAGGCGACCGATGGTGTCGGCCTTATGGCTTTGTCCGCTGAATATGAACCAATAGCCGGCGGGGCGGCCACCGTGAGGATGTTCTACGAGATATTCCCTGACGGAAGCATCAAGGCGACAGAGACGATGAAGGAAGCCGGCGGTCTGGCCAAGGCTCCGGCTCTTATGCGTTTCGGAATGAAGTTCGCGATGCCGGGCCGTTTCACCACCGTGGATTTCTACGGCAAGGGCCCTTGGGAGAACTACTCCGACAGGAACTCCGCCGCCGTTGTCGGCCGTTATGTGCAGAGTGTCAACGACCAGTACCACTACGGCTATGTCCGCACTCAGGAGTCCGGCACGAAGACCGGCCTGAGATATTTCCGTCTCCTTGACTCAAACGGCACCGGCCTTGAGGTCACCGCTGACGAGAGGTTCTCCGCCTCCGCCCTTCCGTTCTCGATGAGGGATCTGGACTGCCTTGAGAACGGTACTCCGAAGCGTGCCAACAAGACCAACACCCAGAACGGCGAGGCCCGCCATTCCCTGAACCTTAAGGCCAAGGCGCACGAGAACGACCGCGCCAACGGCACGACATACGTCAACTTCGACCTCAGGCAGATGGGTGTGGGTGGCATTAATTCCTGGGGGACAATTCCTCTGGACCAGTACCTCATCCCGGCCACCGAACGTGAGTTCAGATTCGTCATCCGCCCGGTGGGCAACTAGAATCTGTCGTGGCGCTTAACGCCTTGAATATGAGCGTAAAACATTCTGTCCTGGTGCCGTAACAGGTACCAGGACAGTATGTTTTTGCATGAAGACCAGGCGGTTATCCGCCATGCCGGCTTTTACCATTGGTCACTTCGAAAGGCTCAGTGACCATGCTAATTGCGGTCGCTGAGCTTGTCGAAGCGCCTCCACCGTTTCAGAAGCGGGAAATACTGCCGCATCTGATCCTTGTACTGTTCCCGGGTGATTGGCTCAGGAATATGCTTGTTCACCTCATCGACAAACCGCGAGCAGTGATCTATCATCTCGTCCATCGTGCAGTCCTGGAGGAACTTGCCGTCCTTATAGCAGTACTGGCAGTAGTCAAAGCTCACGCTTCCGTCAGCGTTGGTCCCGCAGTCCTCTTTCCTTGTCAGCGGCATCCCGCAACTCTGGCAGAACTGCGGAAGCTGCTCCTCGTTGAAATCCTTCTCCTTCGCCGGGAACGTGGCCTCGAACGCCTCGAAATCCTCAGGATTCTCGTCAGCGACATAATAACCTTTCGGAGTCATATAAGTGCCCTCGACTCCGTCCAGATAGCCTGGGATGAGCTCCTTGGC
>OLRH01002019.1_pt1 | contig 10266 bp, 11 predicted proteins | sample 1672321 | NCBI WGS metagenome assembly OLRH01 (sample SAMEA3136671, study PRJEB25190) | human gut metagenome | reverse complement strand
TTTCGATCATTATTTCACTAATGGCGGCCTTGCAGAATCTTTCAATCTTGAAGATAAGAGGGAGTATCTGAATTCATTATGTCAGAAGATACTGCTTGGCGATATAGTGGAGCGGAATAAAGTGCGCAATGCACGTGCTTTTCGTCTTCTCACAAGAAAATTGGCAGACAGTGTGATGCAACCGTCATCCCTCAGCAGGTTAAAACATATTATTGATTCCAGCGGAGATAGCATAAGCCTGCCTATATTGAAAGATTATTTGGAGTATTTGGAAGAGTCCTACCTGTTTTTCTCTATCCCGAATATGAGTTCATCCATATCGGAGCAGTCCACAATCCGGAAAAGATACATTGTGGATAATGGATTGCTTAACTTGTTTCTTTTCAGTGGAGAAACGAAGTTGTTGGAGAATATAGTAGCATGTAAATTAATCAGAAAATACAGAAACACACCCGAAGAAACGCAGGTTTACTATTATAATAAAAACGTAGAGATAGATTTTTGTATTCCGTCTGCCAAAATGGCTATCCAAGTATCTTACAGTTTGGGAGACGATGCGACCTATAGACGAGAAACAGGCGCGCTGGAAAAGTTCTTGAACGTTTATCCGGATTTTACCGCAATAGTCATCACCAGAGACAATGAGCAAACTATCGACATCAATGGGCATCACATCAATGTAATACCTATATGGAAATGGTTATGTCTGGAATAGTGCACTCAAACAGTGCAATTTTAATATAGAACCTGCACTTAAGGAGTGAAAATTCGTTATATTTGCGGGCAACGTTCTTCTATAATCAGATGCGAGTAAGGAATGATGTGATATCCTCCCGTATATCTGATTTTGTCATAGGGAAATACACCTTCGAAGTAGGCGGCAGAAAGAAAGGGCAAAAGCAGATTGAAAATATCGCTGACGCATATATAGTGAAAGATGACATCGAGTTCGCCCAAGGCAACGTCATTCCTCTCTGGGCTTTCGGACTAAACTACTAGATGGTAGGGCTGGAACTTTTTTTGTTATTTTTGTAAGTAAGTTCAGGGGATTGTAACGAGTAGTTCAGAAGTATTAATTGATTAAAATGCCCAAAGATATGAGACACTTGGTCATAAAGAATTAAGGATGGTGTAGATATGTTCTTCAATTTCGAGATGTATGTATGAAGCGGAAGATTTTGAATGTAATGCCTGAGTGCTATGTTGATACAAACCTGATAGAATATCTTCTGGATGGAGTAGTAAATCATCAACATTGCTGCTCAAAGGTAGTGGGCCAGTTGAACAACACATTTGCAGACAAGTTCGCTATCGGAATTATCGATAAAGATAAAGTAGAACTCGGCTATATACAGGCTTGTGACGAGATTGCCAAGACTGACCACTTGACATTATTGATGCATAAATCCCGTCATCAGTATCTGATTACGATTTCTCCTGCCGTGGATAAATTTGTATTGGACAGCGCTAAAGAGCAAGGAGTCGATACGGAAAAATACAACCTTCCGTCAACTCTTAAGGAGTTCACCAAACTATCCAAGTCAGTCACCTCCAACACGGATGAGCGATTCAAGAACTTATTCGCAGCTATTAACAGCAACTCTGAATTCAGAGCGCTAAAGATGACTTTGAAATATTTGTTGGACAAACAATACAATACGGATATTTCTGAACTGACACAGATTTTTGGTGGTGAAGCACGTGAAGAAAATCGAATAACGGGTGAAGTGTAGACTTTCTTAATGTTATCGCACTCATTGAGAGCATAATTATACATATTTTCGCTCTCATGCAGTGTGTTTTAATCAGGCCACAGATATGTGGAGACTGGTTGTGGCTTGGGGCATATTGAAAACATTAAACGACGATTATTAATTTTAACATATCATGAGCATTTTTGCAGGAAAAACATTGATGATTACCGGTGGTACCGGTAGTTTCGGGAATGCTGTTCTGAAGCGTTTCCTCAGAACGGACATTGCTGAGATCAGGATTTTCTCACGCGACGAGAAGAAACAGGACGACATGCGCCACGAGTATCAGGCGAAATTCCCTGACGTTGCACACAAGATAAAATTCTACATCGGTGACGTCAGAAGCCTGGAAAGCGTGCGCTCGGCGATGCCAGGCACAGATTACATCTTCCATGCAGCCGCCCTCAAGCAGGTCCCTAGCTGCGAATTCTTCCCGATGGAAGCAGTGAGGACCAATGTGATAGGCACTGACAATGTTCTTACGGCAGCTATCGAAAACAATGTCGGAGCGGTCATCTGTCTCTCTACCGACAAGGCGGCCTATCCGATCAACGCTATGGGCATCACCAAGGCCATAGAGGAGAAAATCGCTGTCGCCAAGAGCCGTAATTCGCACAACACCAAGATCTGCTGCACACGTTACGGCAATGTCATGTGTTCTCGTGGTTCCGTGATTCCTCTATGGATCGAGCAGATCCGCAGCGGCAACCCTATCACATTGACAGAGCCTAAGATGACACGTTTCATCATGTCCCTCGAAGAGGCTGTGGACCTGGTGCTTTTCGCATTCGAGCATGGCCACAATGGCGACATTCTCGTTCAGAAAGCTCCGGCATGCACCATCCAGACACAGGCAGAAGCTGTCTGCGACCTTTTCGGCGGCAGGAAAGAGGACATCAAGGTCATCGGCATCCGTCACGGCGAGAAGATGTACGAGACACTCCTTACCAAGGAAGAATGCGCCAAAGCAGAGGATATGGGCAACTTCTACCGTGTCCCGGCGGACAACCGCGACCTGAACTACGACCAGTACTTCACCAAAGGTGATGTAAAACGTGCCACCATAGATGAGTTCAATTCTGACAACGCTTACCGTCTGAACTTGGAAGAAACAATCGCCAAAATAGGTGCTCTGGAATACATTCAGAACGAATTGAACGGAGTTGAAAATCTCGCGAAATAATGAAGATTCTGGTTACCGGCGCCAAAGGATTCGTGGGAAAGAACCTTTGCTGCCAACTGAACAACATAAAAGAAGGCAAGGCCCGCTGCTATGGAGACCTCCAGGTCGATGAAGTATTTGAATACGACATTGACTCGACTCCTGAGCAGCTGGACAGTTGGTGCGGCGAGTGCGATTTCGTCTTCAACCTCGCGGGCGTGAACCGGCCTAAGGACAATGACGAGTTCATGAAGGGCAATTACGGTTTCGCATCCACGCTGCTCGATACATTGAAAAAGCACCACAACACTTGTCCAGTGATGCTCTCAAGCTCACAACAAGCCTCATTGACAGGACGTTTCGGCAACAGCGAATACGGCAGGAGCAAGAAAGCCGGCGAGGATCTTTTCCTGGAATATGGCAAAGAGACCGGTGCCAAAGTTCTCGTTTACCGTTTCCCGAACCTTTACGGAAAATGGTGCCGCCCGAACTACAATTCGGCCATCGCCACGTTCTGCAACAATATCGCCAATGACCTCCCAATCCAGGTCAATGACAGAAGCGTACAGATGGAGGTCCTCTACATCGACGATCTGGTCGAGGAGATGATCTGCGCGCTCAAAAGTCAGGAACATCATTGCGAATTCGAGGGACTTGACGTACTGCCATCCGCTGAAGGACGTTATTGCTATTGTCCTGTCACTCACAAGACCACGCTTGGAGAAATCGTTGATACCATATATGAATGCGCACGTGCAGTGCGTGCAGTGCCCGATTCTGCGGAAGGACCTTCGACGGCTCTCGAAATGCCGCAAGACGGTCTGCGTTATCGCCTGATGTCCACATTCCTCAGCTACCTGCCGAAAGAAAAGGCGATTTTCGATTTGAAGATGAACGAGGATCAGCGCGGGTCTTTTACCGAGCTGGTACACACGCTGAATTGCGGTCAGGTAAGCATCAACATTTCCAAGCCTGGCATCACGAAAGGAGAGCATTGGCACAACTCGAAATGGGAGCAGTTCATCGTGGTTTCCGGCCACGGCCTGATCCAGATGCGCAAGGAGGGAAGTGACGAGGTCATTGAATATGAAGTCAGCGGCGACCGCATCCAATCCGTCATCATGCTGCCTGGCTACACGCACAACATCATCAATCTTTCTGAGACCGAAGATCTCGTGACCGTAATGTATTGCAACGAAGTCTTCAATCCTGAAAGACCAGACACATATTTCGATAAAGTGGAGAAATAAGGAAATGGAAAAGACACCTAAATTCGATTATTCAGATATTCACTGGAAGGAGAACGGCAAACTCAAGCTCTGTATAGTAGTAGGTACGCGCCCTGAGATTATCCGCCTGGCGGCGGTCATCACCAAATGCCGCCAGTATTTCGATGTCATCCTCGCCCATACAGGCCAGAACTACGACTACAACCTGAACGGCATCTTCTTTAGAGACCTCAAACTCGCTGAACCGGAAGTATATATGGATGCGGTAGGTGACGACCTCGGAGCGACATGCGGCAACATCATCAACTGCTCATACAAACTTTTCGCCCAGACCAAGCCGGACGCAGTGCTGGTTCTCGGCGACACGAACAGCTGTCTCTCTGTCATTGGCGCGAAACGTCTTCACATCCCGATCTTCCACATGGAGGCCGGCAACCGCTGCAAGGACGAGTGCCTCCCGGAGGAGACGAACCGCCGCATAGTTGACATCATCTCGGATGTCAATCTGGCATATTCAGAGCATGCGAGAAGGTACCTCGCCGAGTGTGGCCTGCCGAAGGAGCGTACCTACGTGACCGGGTCGCCGATGGCCGAGGTGCTGCACCAGAACCTCGCCGAGATCGAGGCCTCGGATATTCATAAGCGGTTGGAGTTGGAGAAGGGAAAGTATATTCTTTTGTCCGCCCACCGCGAGGAGAACATCGACACGGAAAAGAACTTCCTCAGCCTTTTCAATGCGGTAAACGCGATGGCAGCCAAGTATGACATGCCGGTTTTATATTCATGCCACCCGAGGTCCCGCAAACGCCTGGAGCAGAGCGGCTTTAAGCTCGATTCACGTGTCATCCAGCATGAGCCGCTCGGATTCCACGACTATAACTGCCTCCAGATGAACGCCTTCGCTGTGGTCAGCGACAGCGGCACCCTCCCTGAAGAAAGTTCATTCTTCACCAGCGTAGGCCATCCGTTCCCTGCCATCTGCATCCGCACCTCTACCGAGCGTCCCGAGGCCCTTGACAAGGCCTGCTTCATCCTCGCCGGCATTGACGAGCGCAGCCTTCTGCAGGCCGTGGACACCGCCGTGGAGATGAACCGCGCCGGCGACTTCGGCCTTCCTGTCCCGACCTACACCGACGAGAACGTCTCCACCAAGGTCGTCAAGATCATCCAGTCCTACACCGGCATCGTCAACAGGATGGTCTGGAGGAAGTCATAAAACTCATGCAAAATGTTGTGCACAATATGGGTGCATGATACAGGGAAAAATTGCACTTTTTGAGTGCAATTGCTATCTTTGCAATAGTATTGCATAGATATACAAAATTAATTGAGTATGGTTGACGAGGCGTTATACGAATACATGCGTTTGCAGCTGGAACTTACGACCAGCAGTTTTCACAGGTATCTTTATGAACGTGTGAACTGGACTTCCCGTATGATCGCGATCACAGGGGCAAGAGGAGTCGGCAAATCCACGATGATCCTGCAATATCTTAAGGAACAGGCTTCGGATTGCAAGTTTCTATACATATCCGCTGACCATACATATTTCAGCACTCACTCTCTCGTCGAGGTTGCGGATGAGTTCTCGAAGGATGCTGGCCATTTGCTCGTCATAGACGAAGTTCACAAGTATTCTGACTGGTCCCGCGAACTCAAGCAGATATATGACACTCATCCTGACATGAGGGTGATTTTCTCAGGATCTTCCATACTGGACATCATGGACGGTGTCGCTGATCTCAGTCGAAGGGTACTACCTTATACGCTGTATGGTTTGTCCTTCAGAGAGTATCTGGAACTGTTTCACAACATAAACGCATCTAAGTATTCACTTGACGAGATACTCGCGGGCAAGTCACGTATTGACGGTGTGCTTCATCCTCTCCCTCTTTTCAGACGTTACCTTGCAGAGGGCTACTATCCATTTGCATTGGAGGGAGATTTCCCGATGAGGATGCAGAATGTCATAACAAAAACGATAGAATCAGACATCGCACAGTATGCCGAACTAAAAGCACCGACAGCAAAAAAACTAAAAAAGATGCTGGCTGTTATCTCGACACTTGCTCCGTATAAACCTAATGCGGATAGCCTCGCGTCTGAAATCGGAGTCAGCCGAAACAGCGTCTCAGACTATCTCGCGTTGCTGGAGAAGGCTCAGCTGATAGGTCAACTTAGGGACGATACGGGAGGAATGAGGGGACTGGGCAAAGTGGAGAAGGTCTATATTGACAACCCAAGTCTGATGACAGTCTTGTCCGGAGGGAAAGCTGACATAGGGAACATGAGGGAAACTTTTTTCTACAACCAGATGCGTGTGGAGAATGATGTGGTTTCCTCACGTCAGTCTGATTTCGTCATCGGTGACCGCACATTCGAGATCGGTGGCCGGAATAAAGGAAAAAGACAGATTGAGGACCTTCCGGATTCCTATATCGTAAAGGATGACATTGAATTCGCTCACGGCAACACGCTGCCCCTTTGGTCTTTCGGCCTAAATTACTGATAGCAGACGCGGCTATTTTGACTATATGGATCTTTAAATATATTAACACAATAGCAATGGAGCTTAATGGTTAGTGGTCAAATTTTGGACCGCACGCGTCCACATTTCCGCATTGAGTTCTGAACAAGTCTGCTCATCTTTGTCACGAATCAAAAAAAACGGAGTCAAAGATGAAGGAAGATCCGACAATCAACTACGCGTTCGCGCTCAAGCACTACAACCAGAACGGCCGCGGCCGCTCGATGAAGAAGTTCTGCGAGGAGGAGGGGTATGACTATGAGAAGTTCATGCAATATTCACGCAGGGGCCAGAAAGATTACAGCGTCCTCAAGGAGGCCGACGATCGCCAGTCATCTGGCGGGTTCATCCCGCTGGTCGTGGACAGAATGCCGGAAGGAGGCCTCGGCATCCGCGACGTGCGTGTGCGGTTCACGAACGGTATGGAGCTGTCGCAGTGCGAGGGCGACATCAGCGAGCTGTTCGGCATGGTCAGGAAGATGCTTGGATAGTGGCGCCATGGTGACGATGTCAAGTGAATATTCCATCTACCTGTATAGGGAGAAGGTGGACCTGCGCAAGGGAATATCCGGCCTGAGCGGTATCGTCCGCGATGAGATGAGGCTTAATCCGAACACCGCGAAGAGCGTCTAAGTGTTCAGCGGCAGGAACTTCGTGCGTAAATCAGAGCGTAACGCCGGCCGAGGCAAGGATGACGAGAGGCTTTCAGTTTGCAGAGAGACTTGCGCAACGCCTTAAGCCGGGGGAACACGGCGGACATAATGAGGAGGATAGAGGAGCGTCTGGAGGTGTTCCGGAAGTCTGACTTCGCGGGCTGCGGCGAACTGCTGAGGAAGGCCCTGAAATATGCGATAGGCGAATGGCCTGCGATGAAGAGGGTGCTTGAGTGTGGCGACGTGGAACTGTCGAACAACCTCAGCGAGCAGATGATGCGTCGTATAAAGATGAACCTGAAGAACGCCGGGAACATCGGAAGCGAGAGGTCGGCCAGGCACAACGCGTTCATGTACTCGGTGATCGAGAGCTGCAAGATGGTGAGGCGTAACGTGGAAGATTATCTGAAATACCTTTTGAATCGGCTGCGGACGGCAAGGGACGGCGACGAACTGACGAACTGCCTGCCTTGTTATCTGCCCGCATAGCAGAAAAATCAAAATAATCGAAAAAATAAGTTTAAGGAAACCGCTGAAAATCAGCGGCAAGCATCAGCTTGCGGAAAAGTGGACGCGTACACACGTTGGGTATCAGCCTTGTGATGGTGGCCGAACTGTATCATTGGAGATGACGGATTCCGCTGTTCTTCAAGTGAGTCAGGCCGCATCTCAGGATAAAAAAGTTCTGAGGCAACTCCGAAAACGCCGTTAGGATTCAGATCAACTCCGCAGTCATCAGCTATTGCATGATGGCCATAGTGCAGAAGAAGATGCGCGTCAAGAGGTCCATCTACGAGATACTGCAGATCGTAAGCATCTCACTGACAGACACTGCGCCTATGGAATGCTTGTTTGGAAAACCTGACTGTAATATTGTCAATTACAGAGAACCGACTTTATTTGATTTTTAATTATTAAAATTTATAAACTTGCCCACTTTTTAGTGGACATCAGTGATTATGAGTAGTAAATGGAAAAATGCGGAAATAGACCGATGGAAACCGATCTATCAGCATAGTTGGAGTTATCGAGTTTATAAGGCATATGATGAAGAACTTAATATACTCATAACATCTTTCTTATATTCAAAAGGTTATACATATTCACATTTGCGTCAAGACGGTGCTGTATGGGATAGTCTTGTAAAAGATTATATGGGGGATACTGCAACTAATAATGTATTAACAATAAGACAATGGTCAAAGTCTTTTAATATATTTGAAAATTGGATGCGGCTTGGCTTTCTTTTGTCAATCAGTTCTTATTTTGAAAACTATTTGGCTAGCATTATTAAAGAAAGTATAGAATCCGACCCAGGTTTAATATTTGGATGTTCTCATGCAATCGATGGTATGTATTTGAAAAAAAATAATATTGCTCTTAAGAAAGATTCGATATCTCAGATTATAATGTTGTGTACAAAGGGTGATTGGTGTTCAAGAATTACACATATTAAGAATTTATATGGTAAAATTCCATGTATACTTGCTAGCTCAGTATCTGAATTGAATAAGATTAGAAAAATTCGAAATGATGTAGGCCATGCATTTGGGCGTGATATTGAGCGTTCTCAAAATTACGAAAATTTTGTGATCAGTCCCATGACAGTGTTGCAAGTTAATCGTTTTAATCATTATCAGCGTTTAATAACACAAATAGTGCGAGAATTTGATTTGTATATGGTGCAAAAACACATTGGATGTTATGAGCCGCTACTACATTATCACAATATGTATAAAAAAATCAAGGATTTTGATAAGGGAGACAAAATGGTGTTTCTGAAAAAATCATTAGGAGCGGATGTGAATATGTTGATGTCAAAACAAGACTGTAGAGGCATTATCAAATATTACGATAGTCTTTAATACACTTTTACTAGTTGAATTTTGATATAACAACGAGCTGCATACCGAGTGATAGGAACTTCATCCTAAATATTCTGAAGAAGATAGTATGTAAAGTCCCCGGAGACTTTTTCTATGATATCGTGATAGAGTAAAAGGAGTATATGAGTATACATATAGCGACAAGAGCAACGTGCCAAACAAGAACTTTGTTTAAAAGAAGATTACAGAATCGAAGGTCGTAGTGTGTCAACATGCGGAAGTTATGTTGCTGGAAATCCTGGTGGTGGTTTCATTCCAGAACGTGTCTAACTTAATGGATTACCAGCTTGTGGATGCATATATCTAACAAATGATAGTATATGAAGTCAGATAAACAACTTGCAGAGTTTATATTTAATTTGTTCCGAAAAGCAAAAAGCAGAGCAGGTCATATTATAGTGATGCGGACTTTTCGAGTTAACGTTCAAGACAATCTTAGCCCAAAGGAGCAAGAGAATATTATAGATATAGCAAATAGATTGATATCGAGCGGTTACATTACATATGAAAATGCAACACTAGGAATAGAATGCTTGCGCCTTACAGAAAAAGGCTATGAATATATCAATTCTGATAACCCTTCGCTCGAAGGATTTGATGTGGATACGAAATCATCTGAGTTTGAATCAGGAGAAGAAAAGAATGTACCGAGTGAGATAACAGTTGAAATAGTAAAAGGACTTGAAACTATTTACATACAAGCAATACAAGGAGAAGATAAATATAATGATGCTTCAGCTATTGAAGCTTTCGATAACTGGTACAGAGCGCTTCTTACGTAACTTTCCTGATAACAATGACGACTATAGATTCATTAAAGAACAAAACGGTAACGGTAACGGTTACGTTAATATAGTGTTTACAATGCAATCCAAGCGCGTGCCTCTGTGCTTCTTGATGAAGTAGAACGTCGACACGCAAAACCAGCAATTGATACATATGCTACGCCCTATGTACAGGCGAACGTTAAAAATATCTCAAGAATTCAAATGAACAGTAAGCCTATCTATAAAATATTCGTTAGTTCAACGTTTAAGGATCTTGAGGAAGAGAGA
>OLRH01002012.1_pt1 | contig 10288 bp, 9 predicted proteins | sample 1672321 | NCBI WGS metagenome assembly OLRH01 (sample SAMEA3136671, study PRJEB25190) | human gut metagenome | reverse complement strand
CCGTATAATAAGGAAAATAGAAAATGAACGAAATATTGGCAAAGCAGTTAGCAATTGATTTTTGCACGGATGTAAATTCAATCCTGAGCAAAGAGAATGTCTTCACGGAATATAAGCAACTAGAGGGTCGCAGAATCTTCAAAGAAGGAGAATGTTATTTTATGTATAGAAGGTGTACAGCAGACCTTTTTCGGAAGCATAAATACGGGAATCGTAATCATCCGTATGGAAATAAGTGCCCTGCACAGATATCTTTATGGGAAAAGAAAAAGCATACGAACAGGATTGTGTAAACTGATATCCCTGGCTTCCCTCCTGCCCCCGGGAATGAAAATGATTATAATCCACCGTTGTTCGTAACTGTAGATGATCCGGTGAATAAGTCAGTCGGTAACGAAGGCGATGCTGATAAGTAGGAAGGATAACTTTTCCATCCGTCCCCGCTACATCTCTCTCTTTTCGCTTATAGCGATAGTTAACATACATAGATAAATTTCGCTTAGGAGAATAGATTGACTGAAACATGCCATCCACACCTTGCGACGGTTTACTGATGCGGTATTTCCACCAGGGAAAAGAAAACAAATCCAGCGAAGCGAAGAATTTCCAATGTGCCAAAGGTGATGCTTCGGCAGCCAGATACCAGCCATTTTCATTTTGCGGTGTACTACTTTCACCAAACGAACGTGCAAACATTGCCCAGTAATCATGACTATAATATCTATGAACAATCAGCAGTTGATAACCAGTTAATATATTATATTTCAATTGATTCAACAGTGAATAACCTTGTTTGCCCATAGCTGCTTCACCTGTCAGAGTAAATCGATTCCAGCGATATTTGTAATCTACACCCACATTATGAAAGTAATTCCCTTGCAAATTATACTTGGCATAGGTTCTTAACACCGGTTGATAACTACGGTTGAAAAAGTAGTAAATGCCTGTTATTCCTACTTTTAGATTGTTCTTTTCATAGGTAATATTCCCACCCATCAGCTGTAAAGTGAAAGCATTTACTTTATCCGCTTCCTTCTCCGTACGATGCAATCCGGTTTTATAAATAGAGGTAATTTCATTCTCTTCTATGACTCCATCCATAGAACGATGTGAATAAAAACCGGATAACTGAAGTGCAGGGATAACCTCCACTGTTGCCGCAACACCCCTGAAATAATTATATTCATCCGTTGAACTGTGTTTCCGGATGCCACCACTACGGTTATCCACCGTTGAGAGAGAATAAGTTTTCCCTAGACGGAAATCAGTGCTAACTACTAGCCCTTGTCCGAAACTTAATCTGTAATTTCCCAATGCCAACGTTTTCAACTTACCCAGATTACGAAGCAGAAAGTAAATAGAATAATAATCATATCCTTTTTCATTATGCAGGGCAAAGAAAGGTTCTCCTGCATCCTTTTCAGCCGTAATTCCCATTTGGAGATAGTCTCCGTAGCGATACCCATATCTTAGAGAGTGGTACATTGCAGGTCCCAGATAATTCTTCTGATAACCTTTACGGGTATAGAAAGGCACATCCAGCCGGGTCAATACCTCCTGTTTACCATATTTCAACAGACTTTTCAACCGGGGAAAACCTATCTTTTCAGGCACAGGATGTACACAAACAAAAGGGAGAAGCAGGTCGATGGTATGCTTATCCATCTCTTCCACCAATTGCAGTTCATAAATGGTTTGCATCTGCCCGTGTATATACACATAAGCCAAGATATTTTCAATCTGAATGTCCGAAAGAAAAGGAAATTGCTCTAATTCACGTTTAGTAGTAACATTGATATTAACAGGTTCCTGCAGGCGATTGGAAAGCTCTTCAAGTTCATCTTCCCAGTTCTTTTCTTCTTCATCCATAGAGAGTTGCTCTATATTCTCTTCCCACAAGGACACACTTGTATTTTGAGCTTCAAGTACAGGAGTCATCAGCAGCATACTCAGAAAAACTCCCAACTTGAGTAATTTCATTCGTGTAAATAAGTTTAATTGTCGCGAAATTACCATAAATAAGTTAACACGACAAGGAAAACATCGACAATCAGATCAAATATAAAGATAAACACTTAATTTTGTGGCATGAACGCACGACTGAACATATTCATCATCGTAGTCTTCCTTCTGTTCGGAACTTCTCTATGCCAGGCACAGGAAACGAAAACCGAAGGATACCTGGTTCCTATGTGCGTTTACGAAGGAGACACTATCCCGTATATAAAGATACCCACCGTTTATATTTTCAAACCTCTCAAATTCAAGAACAAGAAACAGTTGAATGAATATAACCGACTGGTATATAACGTAAAGAAGGTATTGCCTATCTCCAAAGAAATCAACCGTGCAGTTATTGAAACTTACGAATATATGATGACTTTACCCGATGAGAAGAGCCGTCAGAAACACATGAAAGCAGTAGAAAAAAGCCTGAAAGAACAATATACTCCACGCATGAAAAAGCTTTCTTTCTCTCAAGGAAAGTTATTAATCAAGTTAGTGGATCGCCAAACCAATTCCACGGGTTACGAACTGGTAAAAGCCTTCATGGGACCTTTTAAAGCAGGTTTCTATCAGACTTTCGCCGCACTGTTCGGTGCCAGTCTGAAAAAACAATATGATCCTACAGGAGATGATGCACTTACCGAACGGGTCATTCTGTTAGTAGAAAGCGGACAACTTTAAAATAGAAGTATACTACTCCTTATTTATGTAATTTTTCAATCCCAACAGCCCCCTGTAATAACCTTCAAAGATCGTATGACTGTGTTTTTCTATATTCAAAGAATCATAGTTCAAAACAATCTTCGGACAAGTGGATAAAATCTTTATTGCCTCCTCTGTGGCAGGCTTAAATGACTCTTCTATTTTATCCTTCTTCCCGCTTGCCAGATACATATAAAGTTGGTTAGCCCCTTTGTACTCTTTAGTAAATTCTGAAAGTTTATCAATCATCATCTTCCTGCTATACATATAGTTAGGAGATACAGACAGAATACATTGAAACAAACCGGGATTGCTAAGTAAAGCATACGTCACAAACGTGCCGCCTAACGAATGTCCTACCAGTATATTCCGCAAACCCGTATTATATCTGCTCTTTATAAAAGGAATAATTTCCTTTTCCAGAGATAACAATAAAGAATCCCCCTTTCCAGGATCATCATACCCCTTTACCGATTCTTCATCCGTATAAGGAGGAGTTAATTCACTCTGCCTGTTAGGATTCAAAATACCAACGATTATACAGGGAACACCCGGATACAATAATTCAAAGGTGGAACAAAACAAATTGAAAGTAGGCGGATATTGAGCGTCGAATACATAGATAGTCAACAATGAATCACTTTTCAACGTAGCATCTACCCCACTCCGGTATACTTGTAGTTCGCGTGAATCATCAAAATATTCAGAGTCATAAATATACCTGTCGCCCAATGGCTGCAATGAATAAAAGTCTGCTTGCGCTTTACCATTCCAGCTATGAAAAATACAGAATAAAAGAATTAATAAAACCTTTTTCATAGTTTGAATCCTCCTGTTGATATGATGTTAAGAACATTGTTAGTAATGAAAAACAGTCATTATAGAAGGCCATGTATTTCAAACACTTATCTATGTTGAAAACTTCTATGAACCATTGTTCATTTCTCTATTGATAAGGACATGATAACCACTGTTTGAACCCTGTTCAAACAACTTATCAACATCTTGTTATTTCAGTTTCTTGAATAAATCCCAGATAACGATACCGGCAGTTACAGATACGTTCAATGAGTGTTTCGTACCATATTGGGGTATCTCAATACATCCATCGGAATGGTCAATAACCTCCTGCTGAACTCCTTTCACCTCATTGCCCATAACTACTGCATACTTCTTAGTACGGTCTAAAGACAACTCATCCAGCATGATACTGCCTTCCGCCTGCTCTACGGAATAAACAGTATACCCTTCTTTTTTATCTGTTGTTTATAGCCACACAGCTTCAACACAGTTATCAACATACTTCCAGTCGACAGTGAATTCAGCACCTAAAGCTGTTTTATGCATCTCAGGATGGGGCGGAGTAGCTGTAATGCCACACAGGTAGATACATTCCACCCGGAAAGCATCCGAAGTACGAAATACAGAACCAATGTTATGAAGACTGCGGATATTATCCAATACCACCACCAGGGGCAGTTTCTCAGCTTCCTTAAACTCCTCTATACTAATACGATTCAGTTCTGTTATTTTCAGTTTACGCATAACAACTATACTCTTTAAATGGCTTTTATTAATAGATTGATTTACAAAGACTTATTTAACACAAGTGTTTCATTTGTACCACACTTGTATTTCATTTATACAACACAAGCATTACAGACAAGCCACACAAGTGTAGAACAAACAACGTACTTATACGTTATCTTTTTATTCCTGTTGCAAAGATACTTCTTTCCGTTCACATCCCTGTTAATAACCGTTGAAAAGCTGTCAAAAGAGTAGGGAAAGAAATTCAAAAATAATTCTTGCAATATTCAAAACAACGTATATGCACCCACCGGAATGAACATTCCAAAAAAGTTAAGAGAAACTTTCCGAGGTTATATAAACACATTTTTCAGCCCTATTACACCGGTTTATAACCATAAAGTTATTAACTTTGCACTTTATCAACAAGGTGTTGAAAGAGTTTTATAGATGGCTTATTATCAAGAGATATACCTTTTATTTGCCCGTTGATAACGTACGGATAAAGTTTTATCTCATACTAATAACTTCATAGACAAGAAAAATCGTATTTACTTGTCGACACTATTAACAGCCTATCATCACCATCAAAGGATTTTTAAATTAGAAAGAGAAATAAAAAATATAATTATGAATAATCTCATAGAAGCTATCAAGCAACTTAAAAAAGAGAAGAACGCGATTATTCTGGGGCACTATTACCAGAAGGGGGAAATACAGGATATAGCCGATTACGTCGGCGATAGTCTGGCATTGGCTCAATGGGCAGCCAAAACGGAAGCGGATATCATTGTGATGTGCGGTGTTCACTTTATGGGTGAAACGGCCAAGGTGCTTTGTCCGAATAAGAAAGTGCTGGTTCCTGATATGGCAGCCGGTTGTTCGTTGGCGGACAGTTGTCCGGCGGACAAGTTCAGTCAGTTTGTCAAAGAGCATCCCGGATACACGGTGATATCTTACGTGAATACGACAGCTGCCGTGAAAGCAGTGACGGATGTTGTGGTAACTTCTACCAATGCGAAGCAGATCGTGGAAAGTTTCCCCAAAGATGAGAAAATAATCTTTGGTCCTGACAGAAACCTGGGGAATTATATTAACTCTATCACGGGGCGCAATATGTTATTATGGGACGGCGCATGCCATGTACACGAACAATTCTCGGTTGAAAAAATTGTTGAATTAAAAGCGCAGCATCCCGATGCAGTGGTCTTGGCACATCCCGAATGTAAGAGTGTAGTTCTGAAGTTGGCTGATGTGGTAGGTTCAACCGCAGCATTGCTGAAGTATGCAGTGAATCATCCCGAGAAAGAGTATATTGTTGCTACCGAATCGGGCATCCTTCATGAGATGCAGAAGAAATGTCCGCAAACGACGTTTATTCCGGCTCCTCCTAACGATAGTACCTGTGCCTGCAATGAATGTAGCTTCATGAGATTAAATACGCTGGAAAAGCTTTATAATTGCTTGAAAGACGAATCTCCGGAAATAACAGTAGATCCTGAAATTGCTGAGAAAGCAGTGAAGCCTATCAAGAGGATGCTGGAGATTTCGGCAAAACTGGGGCTTTGATAAAGTGGTAAAGTGATAGAGGTGATAATGGTAGGGTGACATTACTCTTACTACTTTATCACCTCTATCACTTTACCACCCTTATTCTCCTCTTATAAATGCAATTTTCGTAACAATCCCCTCTTTTCCTTCACTGTCTGCGGCAAGTACCATATATATTCCTGTGGCCACTCTCCTACCTTGTTTATTTCTTCCGTCCCAGGTGAATTGCCCTCCCAGGGAAGTACCTTGGTAAATAAGATGTCCGGCAGTATCCACAATCTTCACATCACTGTCGTAAACCATTCCCGTAACAGTAATCACTCCGCTGTAGTCTGGACGTACCGGATTAGGATAAGCACGTACATTACTCTCTTTAAAGCTGTTTTCAGCCTCTGTAGCGTCACTTTGGTAAGAAACGAGCCCCTTGCCTGTTCCGATGAAGACTTCGCCGGTACGGGGATGTATGGCAATAGATACGATGCTATTGGAAAGCAGCGGACTGTTTTCTTCCGTAAAGTGATGAATCGTTTCCATTCCATCCGCACTTATCAGGTAAATTCCATTGGACGCCGTACCTATCCATTTTCTGTTGGCACCATCTATTGCAATGGCATTAATCGCTTCGTTCACTAATAAGAAATCAGCCAACCCGCTGTCATCATTACGCGGAACTTTAATCTGTGTACAATAGAAGTTATCATTGAAATAGCGGGAGGGATTGTTCAGTACCAAAGGACCTCTGTTAGTACCGATCCAGATAACTCCCTCTTTATCCTCGGCAATGCAATAAACTGCCAGCTGTTCTAAAAGGGCTCCGTCCTGATTTGTGAACCGGGTAATAAACTTGTGTTGGTCGTCCGAAGTATCTGCTATAGTACCGTTATAATTCAGGCAGAACAATCCTCCCGACTCTATACGTGAAGAAGTGGCCCACAGCCAACCTCTTTTATCAAAGATAGTTCGTCCGAAATTACTTGCCTTTACTATTTCCGGATAATGAAGACTTACCCAGTCACCATTTTTCATCAATACACTCACTGCATGTTGTGTCTCGCAACTCACCATCCAAAGGTTATTTTCTTTGTCATAAATCAGTCCGTTCACGCGTACATAACTATCTGCCCAAGGTTCATTAGGTACAGCACTTTCCAACGGACTGTTATGCATACTATACCAGTTTATGAACTTCCCATCTTTAAATTCGTAAATCCCTTCTCCTGCCGATGCTGCAAAATGATGAGCTGCGTCTTTAGGATCCTGCACAATACAGTTTATATCATCGTATCGATGTTTGGTTTGTTCACTGATGCCTTCTTCCTGGAAACTGTTCCAGGTATTATTTTCAAAGGTCATAATGGTTCCGGGCCTGTCAAGTCTGTTGGCTATATGCCCTCCTCCGGTAATCAGCAATCGTTCTCCGGCAAAATTCATATAATACGGATAGTTCCGTACAGGACTATTCGGAGTAATGTTTTCGGGTACTTCTCCTTTGAAAGGAATATCGTGGTATTGCGAGAGGAATTCAGAGGTATCATCCGACACTTTCTTCCAGTTCTTAATATCCAGTAGATTATCTGTCAATAATCCTGCAAACAATCCTTCGGAAGTAGCGGCATAAAGATGATTATCCGATACATTACATGCCAGAACGTTTTTATTCAGAGGATAGTAATTGCTGATTTCCCGCTTTTTCAGATTGATACAAAGAATACCCGATGCAGTGGATAAATACGTGTATTCCTTATAAAAACAAGCGTGGTTGACCGTCTTATCCTGTGTCATATTCTTGTTTTTATAATCGGGAAGGTTATAGATATCCTCCTCATTTACCAACAGGTCTATATTCGCATTGGAATAAATAATGACTAATGATTTATAAGCTGACTGGTAAGCAATATAAGATATTTCCGTATCGCTTAATGGAAAGGATTTTGAATAAGTTCGTATGCTGGTATCTTCTTTATCATAAGCATATAAATCACCATTGGCAAGGATGAAGAGTTTACTTCCAATGACTTCACTGCGGGTAGGATTATGATAAGAAAGGTAAGTTTGCCACTCTCCTATCGCGTTTTGCGAATAGGCAGGCAGAAGATAGATTAAGCAGAGAAGAAATATATATTGAAATCTCATAAAATCAGAGTTATATTAGTTTGTAAGCAACACACTTACAAACTAATAACTCTATATTTACGGGTTTATTGTATGCTATTAAGGAATTTGCAAAGTTTGTTTGTAGCTATGGCACGGTGGCTGATTTTGTTTTTCAGTTCGTTGCCCATCTCTGCAAAAGTCTGCGTATATCCTTCGGGAACAAATATAGGATCATATCCGAAACCTGAGTTTCCTCTTCTGGTTTTGATGATTTCTCCTTTGATTACACCTTCGAACAAATGCTCTTTTCCGTCGATAATCAGTGCAAATGCAGTGCGGAATTGCGCTTTTCGGTTCTCTATTCCTTCCATGGCATGCAGCAGTTTCAGCATATTTGCTTCTGCATTATGTCCGTCTCCGGCATAACGTGCCGAATAAACTCCCGGTTCTCCATTCAAAGCTTCTACTTCCAGACCGGTATCATCGGCAAAACAATCCATCTGGTAGTTTTCATAAATGTACTGTGCTTTCAGTAAAGCGTTTCCTTCCAAAGTATCGGCAGTTTCAGGTATGTCCGTATGGCAATGAATGTCTTTCAGACTAAGAAGTTCTATTCTGTTACCTAAAATAGCGGTTACTTCTTCCAATTTGTGTGCATTGTTTGTGGCAAATACGAATTTATGTTTCATATGTTGATTGGTTCTTATTTCACTTTCAGTCGGTCAAAACCTTCTCCATAGACTCCGATAACGGAACTTTGAGAGATAAATGCGTTCGGGTCAATGTCTTTCACCAAACGGAAAATATCAATTGACTGGCGCTTATAAGCTAATACAACGAGTACTTTTACATTGTGTTTACTGTACCATCCTATACCGTCCAGAACAGTTACACCGCGATGTGTTTCCTTCGTAATGCGGTCGGCAATCTTTTCATACTCTTTGGAGAAGATGAAGAATTGCACGGACTGGCGGGCACTGTTCACAATATAGTCTAATACAAAACCGATAACAAACAAAGTTACAAAACCAAATATCACGCGTCTCCAGTCATGGAATACGAAGTAACAGGAACTGATGATAATCACATCGCAAAGCATAACCATACGCCCCAGTGTGACGTCTTTATACTTATGTATGATAGCGGCGATAATATCTGTTCCTCCCGTGCTTCCGTTGCAATTGAATACGATTCCAAGGCCTGCACCGCACATGACGGCACCTATCATACAAGCCATGAAGTCCTGCCCCGGTCCCAGTATAAGCGGTGGCGTATTGTCGGGACCATTCACAAGCATTTGGAAAAACCATAAAAAGAATGTCAGCCCGAAGATGGCGAACGTGGTTTTAATACTGAATTTAGGACCCAGTATTTTAATGGCAAATGTCATTAAGACAGCATTGATGATGAAGTATGACCATTGAATAGGAAAGTCCGTGGCGTAATAGATGATTGCACCGATACCCGTAGTTCCTCCTGTCGTTATCTGATAAGGAATCAGAAACAACGCCCATCCCAAGGCATAACTGATAAGACCGACAGTGATGAAGATATAGTCTCGCAACTCTCTCATCATTTCGGCTTTGGTTGGTTTTGTGATTTGCATATTAATCAGTTACAAGATATTAACTACGAGTTACAAGTTACGAACTACAAGAGAGCGAGTCAAGTTACCTTTTCTCTCTCTACTTGTAGCTTATAGCCCGTAGCTCGTAACTAATTTATTTAATAACAATGTTTACGATCTTCTTCGGGACGACAATCACTTTCACTACTGATTTGCCTTCCATCCATTTAGCCGAACGTTCATCTGCCAATACGGTGCTTTGAATGGCTTCTGATGTTTCGTCAGCAGGAAATTCCATATTGAAGCGTGCCTTACCATTGAAAGATATGGTGTAGTTGATTGTATCTTCCACCAGGTATTCTTCGTTGTAAGCAGGCCACTTGGCATCGCAAACTGAGTCTGCATGGCCCAGTGTATCCCACAACTCTTCACATACGTGCGGAGCGAAAGGAGCCAATACAATAACCAGTTGATTCAATATTTCTTTCTTGCTGCATTTCAAACTGAATAACTCGTTTACGCAGATCATGAAAGCACTGACGGAAGTATTGTAAGAGAACTGTTCAATATCACCCGTTACTTTCTTAATCAGTTTATGCAAAGATTTCAGTTCTTCCTTGGTTGCAGGTTCATCCGTCACTATATAGCTGCCGTTACGGTCGTAGAACAGTGACCAGAATTTCTTGATGAAGCGGTACACACCATCGATACCGTTCGTATCCCAAGGCTTGGATTGCTCTACCGGACCGAGGAACATCTCGTACATACGCAATGTATCCGCACCGTATTTCTCAACGATCATATCGGGATTAACGACGTTGAACATGGATTTACTCA
>OLRH01002001.1_pt1 | contig 10310 bp, 10 predicted proteins | sample 1672321 | NCBI WGS metagenome assembly OLRH01 (sample SAMEA3136671, study PRJEB25190) | human gut metagenome | reverse complement strand
CGTCCAATAAGAACGGCTGGAAATAGAAAAGGAACGTCATTTTAGGCGTTCCATAGTCTATAAGTTATTCAATTTTTTCTTGTTTCAATACTGATGTGCTGTACCATATCTTTGCATATCTAGGAAAACTTGCGTATCAAGGCTCATTCGTTAGTAGTAAATAAGTAGTAAATTGATGTGTTTGTTTCCTTGAAAATGCTGATAGATACTGTGTTTTAGCGGATAATCAGATTTTTATTGTGTTTATTATCAAAAAACAAATAAAATCAATCAACTTAAATCCTTTATACAATCCAAAGAAGTATACAAAGGTGATAGCCAATACGAAAATCTTTTGAACTACTTCATTTTGAAATATAAATATCAAACTGACAATGATGAACTATCCTATTTTATAGTGAATAAAGTACCCATTATAATTGATAATACTATGGGGAAATATAAACAATTCTTTTATGAAGAACTAAGTATGCTTGTCGAACAAACCAAGCGTTATAAAGACTTGAAAACATATTTAGATTCAACCAATGATATGTTACCAATTTGAAAAAGCGGAAATCGAACGAGTAATTATTTATCAAACTAATAATAATATTAGATATAAAATACACATTCAATTTCTCATCAAGAAAATACTCTCTATATTATTGGTATTAATTTGGTGGCAAAGTAACCTATAAGCACATAAAAAGTGCCTTATATAAGGCACTTTTTTTCATTTTATCTCTACTCAAACTCGATTTTGTATACTTTTAAATCCATGCAACATATACATTATATGGTCATTTACACAATTACTTCCTGTATTATTTTATATTCCAAATCATTTATGTATATTATGTACTCATTTTGGAGTCACTGTGAGTACACATTGAGTACAAACCATTTCATTCTAACAATACATACAATTAAAATATTGTTTCACTCAATTTCTAACATTTGACTCATCAATTGTTTTATTATTTCTAAATTTGTAGAAAACTCAATATGACTCGCATATTTATATTTGCGACAATAATTCTTCCATAAATTCTGCAATGTTGAATCTTCACTTATTGAGCATAATATTTCTTCATAATGCTCTAATACAGAAAGTGTCTCTCTTTTTCTACATGTTTTATCAAATGCCAATGATAAATCATTATAGTTTATTGAATCGTTATAACGATCAAATAAAGTCGTTACATCATAAAAATCACGCATACGTGTATTCAACAATCCTCTAGAAAGAATTGTTTGAATTTTTTCTGCAAGTATTGTCTCTAAATTATATGACCACAGTTGTATTGATTTGTCTTCTAACAACAACGGATATTCATATCTTACTTCTCTAGGTGTAATCACATCACCTGTTGATATATCTATTTTGATTGGTACTATTAAATTTTCTAATTTTGCATCCATATGAATTCTTATTCCTGGATACTCCATATTGTCCATGATATCAGATACATCATTTAAGATAAATTCAATGTGATCATCAAGAGAAATATCTTTAATTTCATTTACAATCCTTGTGGTTTCTTCTTTGGTTAAATCAAAATTACGTATTGTTGTATCAATATCCATAGTCGATCGCATCGATATACCAATCATAGAAGTAACCAAGATTCCACCCTTAACAATGAAATCGTCTTTATATTTAGAATACGTTATTCTTTCAAGAAAACGCTCCATCATATAAATACGTAACAAAGTTATAGGATCCGATCCATTTTGTTTGGCAACATTTTTAATTCTACCTTTTATTTGTGCTGGAGTTAGATACATTACAATAAAACCTCCATATATTGTCTAATTATCTTTTCAATTCGAAATGCTTTTGCATACACCATTAAACGATTAAGATCCTTATCACTTCTTTGTAAATAAGTTTTAATCGCCATATTAAAATCCTGAATTTCGAAATTACGTCTACTTCTCACTAAATCACAAATTGTTCTTTCCAAATCATACATTGGGATTTCATGACCAAATTGATTTGTGATTGTAGTCTTTCCTAAATCTAAAAGTTCCTTTTTCACTGTATAAACCTTATAACCAGAGTTTGTTAAAGCAGAAGGATTATATCCACTATAAATTGTAATACAATGCACAAAAGGTTCTCGATCAACCAGACCATAATAATATAAGGCATCATCATGAGAAATAACTCCTTTTGGACAACGCTGTGACAAAACATAAGCTTCATCTTCCAACACATCTTTTGAAATATAAATACCTGGGCCAACTTTTTCCATACAATTCCTTTTTATAAAATTATAAATAGACTGTCTCGATACATTCACATTCTTTAATTTTTTAACATTCAAAACCTCAATTTTTTTAGAATCCTTTACTCCTTCCATACTCTCACCACCAATTTACATTCTTGCTAATATTATATATTTTATTAGCAAGAATGTAAACTTATACTTAATACACAATTTATTCACGCCTAATAATTCATGTACTCATTTTGTACTCACGGACAAAATTGACATATAAAAAATCCCTTATATAAAGGATTTTTGATGTTTATTGAATTATTCGAGCTCGGAAAAGAAAGTTATAACGTAAACATTATTGTTTACTATATATACGCAAATTACAGTATTTATTTACAATTAACATGTATTATATATCTTAACTATTTTTATTGGTATCATTTTGGTAGCAGCTAGATACCTACAAGCAAATCTAAATATGGTTTAAATTATTTCACATGTATTCTCTTTTAAAAGCTACTATTTAAGTACTCTTCCACATCCATTATTTTGAGATTAATATGTCAAAGTAACTTCCCAATAACCATTTTTCGGCGATCCATGTCGTATAAGAATACCAAGCTCTTTTAATTTCTTAATATTACTTTCTATATTTCGACTGGCAATACCTATTCTATCAGCCAGTTTAATAGCCGATAATTGATTATCTTCCAAAAGCAGTTTAATAATCTTTTGCTGCGTATCGTTAAGTTCTATTTGTTGTTCTATTCCCGATACTTCTCCGATGTTTCTCCGATGTCTCTGCTTTCTTCCATCATCGGAAATAAATTACGGAATAATTCTACACGGAAAATATTATCGAACTCCTGACATCTAGGTTTCGGAAGTCCATACTCTTCAGCAGCGTTCAGGATTCTTTTTATTCCACTTCCCCATGCCTCAACGAGTCCCATTTGGCTAAATATATTGGCAATGCCTTTATTACGAATTTTCGAATGACCATTCATGACTTTCTCATAAGTCAATCCGTTATACAAGCCTCCCGGAGATGTCACTTCCAACCTGTCATCATAAATTGCAACCTGAATACAAGATTCATCCAACAGATTACGATGACAATGGGCATTAATGATCATTTCTCTTAATTTTTCATATAATTCTTGATTCATTACTTTTTACCCCCATAATATTCGGTTCCACGAGTGAATGCATATGTAGTATCTTCTTTATTTGTCATACGTTCAGGTTCGCGTTTTACTTCATCTTGACCTGATTCTAGAATCAACTTAATATTCTTATAGGTAGGATTAGATAAGCGAGAAAGCGCCAACTTACATGCATTTTCTAATCTTGCCTGCGAATATTTGTCAGATAATTTCAAAATAGACAAACATCCCTTGTAGGCTTGTTCTTCTACTTTGTAACGACTAAACATAATAGTGATTAGTTCAACAGTGGAAGGACCTATTGTTGCAGCCCAATTCATAAAGCGTTCTTTATTCCACTGGAACAATTGGTGGTTCTTTGGCATATGTGCCTCATTGGTAGAATACTGATTGCGATGACCATATAAGCGTTTATGTTGGCAGATCTGATTCTTTTTATAATAAACAGTGACTGTGTCTTTTGTTAGTTTTACTTCCACTCGTTTTCCAACATATTCATAAGGAATTGAATAATTCATTTTTTCTACTTGAATATGATAATTTAGCTGGACTGTTGCCATTTTCCATTCACTCAATTCAAATGGACGTTCTGGCAATGGATTCATAAAATCTTTTTCTTCATCCATGTAGACAGATTTTCTAGAACCTTCACGCTTTTGAAATTTTTCATCATTTAATTTGTTCATTTCAATATAGATAGCTTTATTCAATGATTCAAAAGTAAAGAATGTTCGATTACGTAAAATACCAATTATCGTTGTAGCCATACTGAATACAGATCCTTCTGCAGCTCCTTTATCTTTTGGCATTTTAACGCGTGCAGGAATAACAGCCATTCCATAATAGTCTGCCATTTCCTGGTAAGATTTATTCAAAACAGGATCCTCATACTTCTTGTGTTCAGTAACACCGGTTTTAAGATTATCTGGAACAAGAATGCGTGAGACACCACCAAAATATTCAAATGCGTGAATATGACAATTAATCCAATTCTTAGAATCCATCCGAGGACAAGCCTCTACATAACAGTACATGCTGAATGGAAGCACGGCTACAAACATATAAGCAGTAACATCCTGGTTCAATGAGCGATCATGAACCTTCATTGTCTTACCATCCCAGTCAACCATTATCCTATCCCCAGGCTTATGCGTGATATGCATCGTAAGCTTGTTCTTTTTTACATAGCTCGAGTAATTGTTACAAAATGCACTGTACTTTAGATATACCTTATGCGTACTTTTACATTGATCCACATATTCTTTCCAAAGCATTTTTAAACTGACTCCAACCTTCAAAAGCTCCTTATGCACATATGCATAGTCAGGCTGTTCATAAGAAACATCTATTCCATTTGATGGAAAAAGAAGTTCATTAATTTGGGATTCGCTTAAATTGTAAGCAGTGTTCCAATAGACACCTGCAGCATATGCTGCATCAAATACATCACGAACTGTATTTCGTGACACTTTCAGCATTCTAGCGATTTCACGCTGAGAATGATTCTCAAACCTAAGTTCAAGAATTCGTTTTAAATCTCGCATAAAAAAACACCTCCAATTTGTAAGATCTGTAGAACTTAATATTCTACAAATACATCTTACAACCGAAGGTGTATAAACGGCTCTGATTAATGGATTGGGTGGCTCTCAGTGCTGGACGGTGTGGCTCTGAGTGCGTGGAATACTCAACAAGCTACTATCAACTATAAGCACGACTGCCTGTCGTACAAAAATCAGGACGATAAAACTGTCCTGACTTTTAATGAATACTACAATTTATAAAAAGTATCATTTTATATCCCCGCAAAGCTATAATTTTTTATTGATGCTTTCTATATTTATTTAGCCCTTTAACACATTGAATTTAGATGAATAAGTATCAACAGCCACTCCTCGAATATATACATTTACTGCAAAAACACCATTAATAGCAGCAGCGACATTTACAATAGCCATTGCATTAACAGCCACAAAAAATAGTGGAGAAGGGGTATCTTCTTCATCAATAATCATTGGCTTATCATAGTCTTTCATCAGATTCATCTCCTTTCTAATAATCCCCAGCAAAACTATTCTGTATCAAACATTGATACATTTTTTTTGTTTTTTGCTTATCATTTAAATTAAAAACAAATTTTTTATTAATTTTTGGAACATCCATAACAATATAAGCATCTACCCCTGTATTAATATATACTTTAGCTTTATATATATCCTCTAATTCATTCCCATTTTTAGCCATTATATTAACATTAGCATCACCAGAATAATAATTATCATTTCCCCATCTATAACCATTAGGATTAATTTTAATAATTACATTTCCATAATATTTAACATTTTCTATCTCATCAAAATCTATTTTTTCTCCTTTTTTTAATTCGATATAGTTACTATGTAATGAAGCTTCTACTTTTGGATTATCTTTTATACTTGTAAACGTAGCATATATACCAACCATAGCAAAAACCATACACATAAAGAATAACTTTGCTTTCTTATTTCTTTTTAACTTTGAACTGAACTCAAACGGAAGTGCCAAAATGCATATAAATATAAAAAGTAATAACTCTTCAAGTAATCTATTATTCATGATAATTCCTCTTTATTAACATGCCACATTGAATAAATATTTATATCAGATTCATATTTTAAATAGCCTTTATTTTGAAAGCCAAGTAACTCACATACTTTAACATCTGCTTTTTTTACGTCGATATAAAATCCAAATGAATTTTTTCTATTATATACATTTTCATCTAAATCAGTGGAAATATAATTAAAAATTTCATTTGAATCATCAACTAAATCAAAGTTCTCATTGTATAGAATTGCCATTACCTGCCAAACAAAAGGATGTTCAACCATGTTTATCATAACAAGCGCACAATTTTCATTGTCTTTTTTTATAAAATATGAATGAATTAGCTTTGTATATATTCCATTCACAATCAATTGATTATTATAGAGAGTTGTTTTGTCTATCCCTACACTATAAAGTGATTTTTGAAAGTGTTCTTTAATAAAATATCTATTATTTAATTTTACAGGATAAATTTGCAAGTTATTTATTTGTTTACATATTGTAAATGGATTTAGTCTATCTTTCCAAGAGACAATTCCATAACTATCTAGCTTACAAAGTATATTTGCTATATCATTTTGAACAACTATTTGATTTTCTTTCTTTATATCGTTTGCTTTAAAATATAATGAAGTTACATCATGTATACTATTTTTCCCATTGCAGTTATCAAAAATAAATTTAGCATTTTTATTTAGAATAATTTTTTTTAAATTTAATTCATTAAGATATATGATTGTCTCATCATAGAAATCTTTAATATTTATTAAATTTTTATTTATTACTGGATAATATCTCATACCTATACACCTTTTTCTTCCAAATCATAAAACAAGCTAAATTGATAAAAAGTATTATCGCCCATTTTCACTTCTAGTTCTTTGTCAAAGTTTTCTTTTCTTAGCATTTCCATAATATTTACGTCCATATCAGATAACAAAAATTTAACTGTCATCTTTTTTATTGAGTAATCATTTTTTTGTAATTTTATGCAACATTCATCTAAGAAATCTCTATTTATATCACCACACATTATTACAACAAATTCTGAATACTTGTTGCAATATCTAAAATCAAATAAAGCTAATTTTGAAATATTTGAATCAATAATTTCAGCAACTGGTATAATATACTGATTAAATATCATATTTCTTAACTGCAAATGATTTTCAGTAAACAATAAATCTAATTTTTTAGAAAAATATAACTCTTTTTGATTTTTCTTAAAATAGCTTATAATTTCAACTATATTATTCGCATTCAAAATTCTCACCATATATCACTTTAGCTCCATCACTTGTTGAACAATATCTATATCATTATTAGCTTTATCTAATAAATCATAATTGATATTTCGATCTATTCCAACCCTAGGAAAAATTTCATACTGCATATGCAAATTCATTTTATTCCAATCTGTCATTAAAACTGCGCATTTTTTTATAAACGAATCTAAATATATATTTTGGATACCTACTTCTAAATACTCCATTAAACTTCTTTTTCTAATATTTCCAATTGTAATAGGCAAATACGGAGAAACAGTAATATCACCATAAGCTGATATACCTAAATCAATATAACTATCTTTTTTATTAGTAAAAGCAATATTGGTGAGATGTTCTAAAGGATCTCCCCACTCTATTGCCATTTTTTTGTTGTTCTTTTCTTTTAATAAGCGTGCTAAATTCATGTATTCTTCATCTGTTAAAGCGTAATCCTTCAATACAGTTCCCCGCCCCATAACCATTAATGGTTGAAAACGTAATAAGCCAATCCCTAGGTTTTGACAAAACCCTATAATATCTTTAATTTCATTAAAATTCTTCTTTGTTGGACAACACGCTAAGTGGACTATTAATTTTTCATCTAATGCTATTTTAATTGCGTTTATAACATGCCCATAGGCCTCCCTGTTATTTCTTAACCAATTATGCGTGTATTCAGTTAATCCATCCAAACTAAATTGAATGGAATTAAGTCCTTTTTTCTTTAAATTAGCCGCTATATCCTGATTCATAAAATATCCATTTGATACCATATTAATAGAAATATTACTATTTATTTTTTTTACTAAATCGCATATTCTATATACTAAATTGATTCTTAATAAAGGCTCTCCACCACAAATACAAATAGAATCTGGGTTAAGTCTCGCAATTTCTTCAAAAATTTTTAAAAGTTCATCATCATTCATCTCACGCTCCCTCTGATGCTCTCCGCTATAATTGTAACAATGTAGACATCTAAAATTACATTTATTAGTTATATCGATAGCTGCACTTCGAATTAAATATTTATAATCGTTCATAATATCCTCCGTTCTATAAATTTTATTTAAATTAACTTTTTTAAACCTCATCATTAAATTAATCTATATTAATTAATTTATCGCAATGTTTCAAAACTCTTTTATCATGAGAAACAATTATAATAATTCTTCCTTTTTTCATTTTTTCTATTTGTAGCATTACTTTTTCTACAGTTCCTTGATCTAAATATGAGGAAGGTTCATCAAAAAATAATAAACTTGCCTTGAATTTAGATAAACAATATAAAATATTTAATTTTTGTTTTTCCCCTCCAGATAGATTTCCTTTTTTCAAAGAATCAAGAAATCCATTTGAAATTTCTAAATTTAAAGATTGCAACAAGGTCATATTTTTTTTATCAGCCTTTCATATAACTCTGAATCCAAAAAATCATTTTGTTGACAGCAGTATGAAACACATTGTCTTCTAACAAATTTCATATCTAATTTATCTTGTAAGAATCCGTTATACCTAATAACCCCCTGATATTTTTGTTGATATAATCCTGTTAATATATCAATTAAAGTTGTTTTCCCACTTCCGTTATGTCCCTCAATTCCATATATATAATTTTGTTTGAAATCAATATTTAAGTTAGTATATAAAATATTTTCATTAAATCTAAATGTTAAATTTCTAACCAATATGTTTTTAACGTTATAGACTTTAATTTTTCCATTATGTTCTACTTGAATATTTAATAATTCATTTATGCGTTCAACAGATGATTTTATATTTTGAAACTCTTGCCCTAAATTCAAAAAATAATTTATTGCATTATTAATTGTAGACATATACGAAAAACATATGGTTAGATTTCCAATACTTAGTATACCCTTAATAACTAGATTGCCCCCTAGAAAAAATAGAGTTGCTGATTGTAACACATTGTTTAATTTACATAAACCAAAATAATTATTAAGAACAATCTGTCTTCTTAAAATTTTAGAAAATACTTCATCAAAAAAATTTTTTAATTTTGTAATAGCAATTTCTGAGTATTCGTTTATTTTAATAAATTTTATTCTTATTAATAACATATTTAAAAACGAAAAATATTTATTTGTATACTCTTTAACTGTATATCCTGTTAAATATATTTGATTTTTAAATTTAATAATGATTAACAAATTGAAGAAATTAAAAATAATAACAATTACAACCAATGTATAGTTCAATCTCCAAATAAAGAATAGCGACAATAACAACGACATAATATTTGTAAACATATTTTGTAAGAAAGTAATTTCAAAAGTCGCTATACTATTACAATCTGTATTAATTCTTTGCGTTAAATAAATTGGGTCTTTATCTGAAAAAAAAATATATTCTACATTGTGTAAATGATTAATAACATCTCTATTTAAATTAAAAGAATAATAGCTTTGTAATTTTGTATGTATTAATTGGTTTAAATATGTTCCAAAAATAATAATTATATTTATAAGTACGAAGTTTTTTATAAATTTTAGTACATATGTATCCTTAGAAGATGTTAATAGCATATCTATAAAAGTACCGGATAGTAATGGTACACTAATTGTCAATAAAGAAATTATAATATTCAGTAATATAAATAAAGAAAATATTTTAAAGTGCTTTTTAATATATACATGTAATAATTTAAATATTTTCATTTCCTACATTACCACTACTTTTTCCCAAGTGAATTGAGGATCTCCAAAATGACCATAACATGATGTTTTGTGATACACTGGCTTTCTTAAATCCAATTCAGAAATGATATTCCCAACTTCAAAATCAAAATTTTTCTTCACAATTTCTAATAATTTTTCATCTTCAAATTTACCAGTTCCAAATGTATCGATACATAAAGACACAGGTTGAGCACGACCAATCGCATACGCAACTTCCACTTCACAACGACGAGCTAATTTATTGGCAACAATATTTTTGGCAACATAACGACAATAATAAGCAGCACTACGATCTACCAGGAACTCCCCCGACTGGCCGTACATGCCGCAGGAGAGCATGACAGCCATGGCGGTGCGGCAGTGCTCTCTGGGCGCGCACAC
>OLRH01001999.1_pt1 | contig 10315 bp, 8 predicted proteins | sample 1672321 | NCBI WGS metagenome assembly OLRH01 (sample SAMEA3136671, study PRJEB25190) | human gut metagenome | reverse complement strand
GACAAATGGAAAGATGCCAATGATCGTCAGTGTAATCATTGCGTTGATTATTAACTCGAGCGCATATGTCGCTGAAATTATCCGTTCAGGTATTCAGTCGGTAGATAAAGGTCAAAGAGAAGCGGCTAAATCACTTGGTATGTCAAATGTACATATGATGACTAAAATCATTATTCCTCAAGCTATCAAGAATATCTTGCCTGCCTTAGGTAATGAATTCGTTATGATGATCAAGGAAACATCTTTGGCAAGTACATTCTATATTGGAGAATTAATGACTGTTAACAGTGTTATTAAATCGGCTACTTATAAATCCATTGAACCATTAGTAATTGTTGGTTTGATCTACTTTATTGTTACATATTCATTATCAAAATTAATTAAATACATGGAAGGGAAGTTGAGTGTCAGTGACTAAGGAACTAATTGTTGTAAAAGACTTACATAAAAATTTTGGAGATCTTGAAGTATTAAAAGGAATTGATCAAACAATCCATCAAGGAGAAGTTGTTAGTATTATTGGACCTAGTGGTTCAGGAAAATCTACTTTCTTACGTTGTCTTAACTTATTAGAAAAACCATCTAGTGGACAAATCATTTTCGAAGGTATAGATATTGCAGCTGAAAATGTTGATATTGATACACATCGTAAAAAGATTGGAATGATCTTTCAGCACTTTAATGTATTTCCACATTTAACAGTTTTAGAAAATATTACCATCACACCAATTCTAGAACTTAAAACACCAAAGGCCCAAGCTGAAAAAGAAGCAATTGAATTGCTTAAAAAAGTAGGCTTGGAAGATAAGAAGGATGAATATCCAAGAAAATTATCTGGTGGACAAAAACAGCGTCTAGCTATTGTTCGTGCTCTAGCTATGCATCCAGATGTAATTTTATGCGATGAACCAACAAGTGCATTAGATCCAGAAATGGTAAAAGGTGTACTAGAAGTCATTAAAGAATTGGCGGATCAAGGAATGACAATTGTGATCGTAACACACGAAATGGGATTTGCCCGTGAAACAAGTGATCGCGTATTATTTATGGATGAAGGTATTATTCAAGAACAAGGAACTCCAGAAGATATCTTTGAACATCCACAAAATCCAAGAACCATCAAATTTTTATCGCAAGTACTATAAGCTTGGGCACATGCTCAAGCTTTTCTTATGGTATAATTTAATAAATTGGAGGAAATTGATATGAATTCAGAATGGTCATTAGACATATTATACAAGGGATTTGATGATCCTAAATTTAGTGAAGATCTAACATCTTTTGAAAAGAAGGCAAAAGAATTGGATGAACTTTCAAAGACTTTAAGTCATGAAAATGAAAAGAAAGATCTTCTTCAAATTGTTAAAGTATTAGAAGAGTTTGAATTATTAGAAAAACATTTGAGTTGCTTTGGATCTTTGAGTCAATCCACAAATACGGCGAATGCGAAAGCGGCAGCAGCCATTGATAAAGTAGCTACTATCGCAAGTACAGCCAGTAAGGCTATGGCTGTATTCTCTCGCTATATTGCGGATATGAAAGATTTAAACAGCTATTTAGATTGTCCGGAACTTTGTGAATACAAATATTTTTTAAATGATATTCACGAAAGCGGAAAATATTTGTTAAGTGAAGACGTAGAAGAGGCACTTGCCAAAATGAATATTTCTGCAGGTTCTGCTTGGGAGAAGCAACAAAGTCTACTCACAAGTTCATTGGAAGTGGAATATGATGGTAAAAAGTTACCTTTGGCATCTGTTCGTAATCTAGCGTATGATGCAGATAAAGAAGTTCGTAAAGCTGCCTATGAAGCTGAACTTAAAAGTTATGCACCTATTGCGGATGCAGTAAGTTTTTCTTTAAACAACATTAAACTACAAGTGATTACCGAAGCTAAAATGCGTGGCTATACAAGTCCAATGGATATGACGCTACACCAGTCTCATGTATCCCAGAAAACATTAGATGCACTTCTTAGTGCAATGCAGAAATACTTGCCAGTATTCCATACGTATTTGAAAAGAAAAGCTGAAATGTTAGGGTATGAAAATGGCCTTCCTTGGTATGAATTATTTGCGCCAATTGGAAAATCAGCTACGACAAGTTTTACTCCAGAAACTACAAAAGAATATTTGGTTAATCATTTTAGACCATTTTCTGATGACTTGGCCGATATGATGGAAGAAGCATTTGACAATAACTGGATTGATTTTTATCCACATAAAGGAAAAGTTGGTGGAGCTTTCTGCTACAATATGCCGTTTGCGAAACAATCACGCGTATTAACTAATTTTGATGGAGGACTTGGAGACGTAGTTACTTTGGCTCATGAACTTGGACATGCATATCATGGATTAAACATTGAAAGTCATAGACCATTAAATTGGGAGTATTCTATGCCAGTTGCAGAAACGGCAAGTACATTCAATGAAAATATCATTATGAATGCAGTGATTGATGAAACAGAGGATAAAGAAGTTAAACTAGGTTTGATTGAAAATCAGCTTCAAGACTTATGTCAGATCATCTGTGATATTTATTCTCGTTACTTATTTGAAAAAGCCGTATTTGACAGAAGAAGTGATGAGTTCTTATTCAAGGATCAGTTGAATGAAATTATGTTGGACGCACAAAAACAAGCTTATGGCGATGGACTTGATCCAAATTGTTTACATCCATATATGTGGGTTTGTAAATCGCACTACTATTCTTCAGATCTAAGTTATTATAACTGGCCATATGCTTTTGGTGGATTGTTTGCGCGAGGCTTAGTTGTGAAATATCAAGAGATGGGTAAAGAAAAATTCGTTCCTAAATATAAAGAGATGTTACACACAACAACGGTTGCATCGGTAGAAGATACAGCTAAAGTATTGGGTATTGATTTAACGGATGAAGCTTTCTGGATTTCTGCATTAGAAACCGCAAAATCAAGAATTGAAGAATTTATCGAATTGTCGAAATAATTGCTTGGAAACAAGCAATTTTTTCTGCAAAAGTTCACAAATGATGATATAATCTATTGCGTTCGAATTTTTTCAAGGAGAGATTTAATGAGTACAGAAATGTTGATGAAAAATAGAGAACGTTTTATTAAAAACGTAAACAGTAATGAGAATGGTGCAGCCGCCCTTTCTTTAAGATTATTTTGTTACGCTAGATTTATGGCAGTAAAAAACCCGTATGCAGAAACGCATGACTGGGTATATGAAAACGAATTGACTAGTGTCCAAGCCAATCAATATGTATTCCGCTTACTGGATGGAAGTACAGAAAGACCATCTATGGATATGTTGATTCGTAAATTAAAAAGTGTTCGTTTGGTTCGTGATAGTGAAATGAATGGTAGAAAAATTTATGTCATCAAGTTCACGGATATCGAAATGGAAGAATTGATGAACAAGAGCATTATTGATAAGCCAAGCGAAAAGTTATTAAAAGAAAAGAAGTCTTCTGTAAAGAAAGAAAGAGAAGAAGTAGTAAATTCATCTTGGAAGGACATCTTTTTGAAAAACAGTAAAGGTGAGAACTTACAGATGTTACGTTTCTGGTTCTATATTCAGTATAATGCTGAAAAGAATGGAAAGAAATATGTTTCTAGAAGCCTAGCGTTAAGTGAAAGTGCGATTGAATATGTGTATAGGGGTATTCCTAAAAGAATGGAAGTTTTGCAGGATTTATTTGCACAAATGAAACAGATGAAGCTGGTTAAAGAAGATGTAGTTAAAAACGAAATAGTAGTTCGTCCAGCTAAACTAGAAGGTTTAGAAATCAAAAATTATATTAAGGATAAGCCTGTTGATTTAATGAGCTTTAATTACACGAATGTATAAGAAAACGACGAGATTTAGTTCTCGTCATTTTTATATATTTTATAATTGTTTTTGCCTGTTCGTTTTGTTTGATACAAGGCTTGATCGGCATGGCGATACAGTTCCATAAAGGTTGTTCCATCTTTAGGGGCAAAGGCAATTCCAATGCTGATGGATAATTTGAAATCTTTTAATTCTTCAATCTTTAATTCATTGACTTTTTGAAGTAGAGACTGAATTCTAGATTCAGCAATATTTTCATCTTGAATTAGAATAATAAATTCATCTCCTCCAATTCTTCCAACAATATCACTTTGTCTAAAATGATTCTTAAAGAGTAAGCCCAAGTTTTCTAAGACTTTATCACCTACCGCATGACCATAATTATCATTAACAGATTTAAAGGCATCTACATCAAGAATCAAGAAACAACAATGTTCTTTATTATTTAGTTTTTGATCAATGAGTTTTTGCGTTGTTTCCTTATTGAAAACGGAAGTTAATGGATCGATTTCAGATAAATGAATCAAATACTTATTTTCTCTTGAACTTGAATGAGCCAAATACACTATAAGACTCAATACGATCAATCCTAAAAATGTTGCCAATAAAGTTTCATAGTGAATAATAAATGTATATGATTCTTGAGCTGCATGAACCGGTACGATATAGCCGACCATCCAATCATTGATTTTTAGTGGGGAATAAGCTAAATATAAAGATTCTTTCTTTTTTGTCTGAATCAAGACAAGATCTGATTTTTGATTCTTAAAGTCGGTTTTGATTTTCTTTTGATTACAGACATTAAATAAATTATCGACTGTATTTAGCTTATGCTTTTTTTCATACTGTTTATTTCTAGTGATTAGATTTCCATCTTGATCGACAATAAAACTTTTTCCTTGTCCCTCAAACAGATCATCAAACAACATATTGCCTAGTTTTGTGACATTGTAAGAACCGCCTACTACACCAATGACTTGTCTATCTCTAAAGATGGGTACGCATAAAATAACACGTGTTTGTTGATCAACACTGCTTTCTAAAGGATCTGAAAGAGATTGTTTGCCTTGCATAGATTCTTTAAAATATCGACGATGAGCTACATTTTTTATGACTTCATTATCATATAGAGCATTTCCATTTGGATCGATGATTGCCGTTCGATTTAAATCTGTATTATGCATAAAGGCTTGAATTAAAGAAACATTATCCTCTGAAAATAAATCTTGAGATTTAGATAGTTCTTGTGCAAGTACATTTAAATAGGAATAGTTGATATTTAATATTGTATTTAAATGCTCACTTTGCCTTACAACATTGGTAATCAGAGTTTTTCTAGAATTATTTTCAACCGCAATTGAAACGCCGTTAAAGAAGATCGCGATTCCCATAATCAAAGTCAAAATGAAAGTGATAATTGCGACAATATAGTTCGTAATGAATTTTTTTCTTGGAAAATAATGATCTTTCATATGGGAACTCCTTTTTCTAATTATATCAAGAATTATGTTAAAAGAGTATCAAATTATATACAACTAACTATTATTTGTGAAATCTATCACATTTTCGTGTATTATATAAGGTATAAAGAAAATTGCTCCCAACATTAAGAGAATTCTGCGTGAAAGGTGCTTATAAGAAATTTGTAAGTAGAACTATGGCTATGCTCTTTTTGTGTGTGGAGTATAGCTTTTTTCTTTAAGAAGGAGATGAATATGGAAACACGTGTTGCCGTGATGGGAATTATTGTAGAAGATACAAATGCAGTGAATCTATTGAATGAAATTCTTCATGAATATAGTGAATATATTATTGGAAGAATGGGAATACCTTACAAACAAAAACATATAAGTGTAATTTCAATTGCGTTAGATGCCCCACAAAATACAATTGCTGCTTTGGCAGGTAAATTAGGAAATATACAGGGAATTAGTGTGAAAACAGCTTATTCCAATGTGATTAGCCATGATTGAAGCATATCGATTGATTGATAAACTTGAAAGAGAACACTCTTTAAGTTTATTAGAATATAAAACTTTAATTGAAGCTGAAAATGATGCTTTACGCTTATATGCTGCTAATAAAGCGAAAGAACAATCTACGTTAATATATGGAAATTCAGTCTATGTACGTGGACTTATTGAAGTAGGAAATTATTGTCGCAACGACTGCTTCTATTGTGGAATTCGCAAGTCCAATTTAAATTGTGATCGCTACATATTAGTCGAAGAAGATATTTTGCATTGCTGCAAAGAAGGTTATGAACTTGGTTTTCGCACTTTTGTTTTGCAAGGTGGCGAAGGAATTTATAAAAAGAATTTTGTCACAAATGTAGTTCAAAAGATTCGTAGTGAATATCCAGATTGTGCGATTACCCTTTCTTTAGGTGAAGAAGATAGAGATACATATAAGGCTTGGTTTGATGCGGGAGCCAATCGTTATTTATTAAGACATGAAACGGCTAGTAAAAATCATTATGAAAAGTTGCATCCAAAAAATATGTCTTTTGATCATCGTATGCAGTGTTTAAAAGACTTAAAGGAAATTGGCTATCAAGTAGGATGTGGCTTTATGGTAGGTTCACCTTATCAGACAAGTGAAACTTTGGCGATGGATTTGAAGTTTATTGAAACATTTAAACCTGACATGTGTGGTATTGGTCCTTTTATTTCCCAAAAGGATACACCGTTTAAAGATATGACATGTGGAACTTTGAATCAAACTTTATTCTTATTGTCTTTGATTCGTTTGATTCAACCAAATATTTTACTTCCTGCTACAACAGCTTTAGGAACGATTGATCCTCAAGGAAGAGAAAAGGGAATTCTTGCGGGGGCCAATGTAGTTATGCCTAATTTATCGCCGGTGAGTGTCAGAAAAAAATATGCATTGTATGATAATAAAATTTGTACAGGCGAAGAGAGCGCAGAATGTAAAGATTGTTTATCAAAGCGTATGGATTCAATAGGATACAAGATCGTAACTGATCGTGGAGATATTAAAAAATAAAAGAGGAGATATAAAAAATGAGTAATTATAACCCAAAATCATTAAAGGCAGAAGAATTTATTAGTCATGAAGAAATTCTTGAAACAATTGAATATGCCGAAAAGAACAAACATAATGTGGAATTGATTGATCAAATTTTAAATAAGGCTCGTCCACAAAAGACAGAGCATGGTGTTCATTGTGAAGGTTTAACGCACCGTGAAGCAAGTGTACTTTTAGCTTGTGACATTCCTGAAAAAGTAGAAGAAATGTATAAGCTTGCCAATGAAATTAAACAAGCATTCTATGGAAATCGTATTGTGATGTTTGCCCCATTATATTTATCAAATTATTGTGTAAATGGATGTGTATATTGTCCTTATCACATGAAGAATAAACATATTAAACGTATTAAATTAACACAAGATCAGATTCGTGATGAAGTTATAGCGCTACAAGATATGGGACATAAACGTTTGGCTATTGAAGCAGGCGAAGATCCAGTACACAATTCAATCGAATATATCTTGGATTCTATTAAAACTATTTATTCGATTCAACACAAGAATGGTGCCATTCGCCGTGTCAATGTAAATATTGCGGCTACAACGGTAGAAAATTATCGTAAATTAAAGGAAGCTGGAATAGGAACTTATATCTTATTCCAGGAAACATACAATAAAAAGAGTTATTTAGAGTTGCATCCGACAGGACCTAAACACGATTATGACTATCATACAGAAGCTATGGATAGAGCCATGGAAGGTGGAATTGATGATGTTGGATTGGGTGTATTATTTGGTCTGGAAGGCTATCAATATGAATTTGCCGGCTTAATGATGCATGCAGAACACTTAGAAGCTGTTCATGGTGTAGGTCCACATACAATTAGTGTGCCTCGTGTAAAACATGCAGATGATATTGATCCAGAAGCGTTCGATAATAGTTTGGCTGATGAAATCTTTGAAAAGATTGCAGCATGTATCCGTATTGCCGTTCCATATACAGGAATGATTATTTCTACACGTGAATCTCAAGAAGTTCGTGAAAAAATGCTTCACTTAGGTGTATCTCAAATTAGTGGGGCAAGTCGTACATCTGTTGGTGGATATACAGAAGAAGAGCGCCCTCATGATTCAGAACAATTTGATGTATCTGACCAAAGAACATTAGATGAAGTTGTGAACTGGCTGATGGAGTTAGGTTACATTCCATCTTTCTGTACGGCATGTTATAGAGAAGGAAGAACAGGAGACCGTTTCATGTCTTTGTGTAAGACAGGACAAATTCAAAATTGTTGTCATCCTAACGCATTGATGACTTTATGTGAATATTTAGTTGATTATGCGAGTGAAGATACAAAGAAGATTGGTTTTGAGTTGATTGAAAAAGAATTGAACAAGATTCCAAATGCGAAAGCTCAACAAATTGCTCGTGACAATGTGGATGCGATCAAGTCAAGCAATCGTAGAGATTTCAGGTTCTAATTATGTCTAATTTAAATAGTACGATAAGCGCGAATCGTACACACATTGGATTTTTCGGTTTAAGAAATGCTGGAAAATCCAGTGTAGTCAATGCGATTACCAACCAGAGTATGTCTTTAGTTTCTAATATAAAGGGAACTACGACAGACCCTGTCAAGAAATCAATGGAAATCTTACCGATTGGACCTGTTGTGATTGTGGATACGCCGGGTATGGATGATGAAGGTACTTTGGGTGAATTGAGAATTAAAAGAACGTTAGAAGTTTTAAAAACAATGGATATGGCCGTATTGGTAGTTGATGCGAATGTAGGTCTACAAAAAATAGATTTGGATTTGATTGACATGTTTAAAGAAAATAAATTACCTTATTTTATAGTTTTTAATAAGTGTGATTTGATTGAAGAAAAGAAAGAACTGGCTTCTAATGAAATCTATGTGAGTGCTCTAAACAATGACAATATAGATGGATTAAAGCAATTGTTGGCTAGTGTCGCAAAGAAACAGGAAGAAAAGACAATTATTGGTGATTTAATTGATCCGGGCGATGTTATTGTGCTTGTTATTCCAATTGATCAATCGGCTCCTAAAGGAAGATTGATTTTACCTCAACAACTTGTATTAAGAGATATTTTAGATCATCATGCGATTGGTATGACTTGTCAGGTAGAAGAATTGGATGCAACCTTAAAGAAGGTTACTCCAAAACTGGTTATTACAGATTCCCAGGCTTTTAACAAGGTAAGTCAAATCGTAGATAAATCTATTCATTTAACTTCTTTCTCTATTCTTATGGCACGCTTAAAAGGAAGCTTATCTACAGTGCTTGAAGGGGCCAATCAATTGGATCATCTTCAAGATGGGGATTGTGTATTGATTAGTGAAGGGTGTACGCACCATAGACAGTGTGGTGATATTGGTACGGACAAGCTTCCAAAATGGATCTTGAATTATACAAAGAAGAATATAACTTTTGAATTTACTTCTGGACAAGGATTTAAAGAAGATCTTTCGAAATATAGTGTTGTGATTCATTGTGGTGCATGTATGTTGAATGAAAAAGAAGTGCAGTCTCGCGTAAAGGAATGTAAGAAACAGCATGTGCCATTCACAAATTATGGTATTGCGATTGCGAAAATGAATGGGATATTAGATCGTTCAGTAGAGGTGTTTTAAGATGAAGAAAATATATATATCAGCCGATATTGAAGGTATTTGGGGAAACAGTAATCCGGCAAATACAGCTAAGAATGGATACTTATATTCTGAATATTGTACAAATATGATGAATGAAGTAAATCTTGTGATTGATTTATTGTTTCAAAATGGCGTAGAAGAAGTTGTGGTCAATGATAGTCATGGAAATATGGATAATCTTCTTCCTTCAAAATTAGATCCTAGAGCTGCTTTTGTGTCCGCAAATGGAGCTTATAAGGAATTTGGGATGATGGAAGGTTTAGATGATTCTTTTGATGGAGCATTATTTATTGGATATCATTCTCGATGTAACTCACCAGGTGTTATGGCTCATACGATTTGGGGTACTATGGTACGAAAAATTGTAGTAGATGGGAAAGAACTTGGTGAAAGTGGCATAAATCGATTGTTGGCAAACGAATTTGGAGTGCCAGTTATCTTAGCAAGTGGTGATAGTGAATATGGTAAGCAGGTAGAAGAAGAACTTGGTTGTGTATTTGTGGAAACAAAGAAAACATTAAACAATCAGTGTGCTTTGTGTTGTAGCTTTAATGAGTTGAAGAATAGATATACATATGGTATTCAAGAAGCTTTAAAAGTAGATGAAAAACCAGCTGTATCTTCATCTCACACAATGGAAATAACATTCCATCATAGTCGAAATGCGGATTTTGTATCTCGTATGGACAATGTAGAAAAGATGGATGATTGTACGGTTCGTATCGAAAAAGAAACATATAAAGATTTATATGCCTTGATGCGTTTTGTTATTAAAGTATGTAATGCGTATGCCTAAAATAAGAAAACCATTCTAGTGTTGGCGTCTAGA